>JGI20214J51650_10000978_pt1 | contig 18063 bp, 15 predicted proteins | sample WetSurMetagenome_FD_51650 | JGI IMG/M metagenome (IMG submission 51650) | reverse complement strand
ACAAATAAATCTGGCGAAAGAAGGAATTTTAGTGTCTAAAAATAGATTAATTGATTCTTTGAAAGACAAAAACATTGAAAAAAATGATACAGAGGTCTCTGTTGTTATTGGAAAAATAGAGAACAAAAAGAGACTATCAAGCAAAGAATTTTTAAAAGGTTATGAAACCATATGGAAAGAAGGCCCAACTGTAAATTACCAAAATATTGGGGCTAAAGAGATGCTTCCACGATCAATCAACAAAAACGCAACATTATGGTAATACCTTGTTTTGGTATGTCAACGCAATTTTCGGTTCCGCTTTGAACAGTATTCTCAATTAAGTTTCTAAACATCATTAAGGTGATCTGGCGTAGGAAATGGCGCCCCAAAGGCAAGACATTTCAGGTAGCGAGTCTCCTCTCTAAAGAATCATCCTCTTCGCTGTAAGGGACTTTGATCTTGCACACACGGAAATTAAGGTTTATTAAAGATGCAAAAAATGAGTTTCTACTTTAAATCTTCATTTCCTAACTTAAGGAACATGGAGAATTTGTGAATAAAACCGACTATTATCCACCGCATCAACAAAACCTTAATATAAAAACGAAGAATCGAGAGCTTATTCTTCTCTAAATGGTTTATTCTTGGTTACAGTGGCTTTTAAAAAAATGGTAAATTAATAAAGCTTAAAAATTAATCAGTTGATAAAGATTTGAGAGTTGATACTGATTTGACGAATCTCACTAAAGGAGATAACTCACTCGGTAATATTATTAAAAGTAATGCTAAAGGAGTAGACTGCAAGCCAAGATATCCAGATTTGTATGAAGAATTTGATGAAGCATTTATTGCATTTGATTGGGATTTAACAATAATCCATTGGAATAAGGCTGCCGAAAGAGTAACAACCATCAAAGCCAAAGACGCTCTTGGAAAGAAGATCAATGATACCCTGCCTGAAATGATGACTGTTGACCTTTCGCCTCATATTGCTTTGCTTCAACAAAGAAAACGAGCTCGTTTTATGATGAATACAATCAGTAGAGAAACTCAAAAGCCATCGATATTTGAGATCTCACTTTATCCGTCTGAACAAGGAATTATAGTTGTCGTCGAAGACAAAACGGAAGAGGAGAAAACAAAAAGGCTTTCTGCTATTGGCGCTACCGCAGGTATGGTTGGTCACGACATACGCAATCCACTTCAAGCTATTGTTGGAGACATTTACTTACTTAGGGAATATATCTCCTCAATGCCGAAATCAGAAAACNAAAAAGAAGTCGCTGAGAGTTTAGACAGCATAGAGACAAANGTTAACTACATCAACAAAATTGTGTCTGACTTGCAGGACTATTCGCGTTCAATAAATCCTGAATATTCGGACTTTAACTTAAAAGACATGATTGAAACCATTTTACAGAACATTACTCGCCAAAACAATGTAGATGTTTCAGTAAACATCAACCCTTCATTTACAATCACCTCAGACCGTAATATAATTAGACGTATCTTGACTAACCTGGTTGTTAATGCAATTCAAGCGATGCCAACCGGAGGCAAAATAAGCCTAAGCGGATTCAGAGAGGAGGACAACATACTCATTAAAGTGGAAGATACTGGTGTTGGGATTCCCGAGGACATTAAGCTTAAGTTATTCTCCCCTATGTTCACTACTAAAGCTAAAGGTCAAGGATTAGGTTTAGCAGTTGTTAAACGCCTTGTTGAAGCGTTGAATGGAACAATAAGTTTTGAAAGCCAAGAGGGAAAGGGAACAAAATTCGTTATTGAGTTGCCTTCTAGTAAGTAATCGATTATTTCTTAAATAAATNNCCTCTCGCCGATTTTAGATACATCTTTNCCAGCAAAAACACCTCACAGGTAGCAAGTGCACCTCCCTAAAGGCACTTAATAGCACCCAAAACTCTGTTTTTGCAACACAAACAACCAATGAAAAGAAAATGGGTTAAGGCTAAAAAGCAGAAATATAATTTACGAAAAAAAGTTTGGTTCTTCAGCCAAATAGTGCAGTGTTGAAAGTAATGAATATCGCAATACCCACCACATGTGCTAAAAAAAAACAAGTTAAGAAAATTCAAGCCAACTTGTATTAAAGTTCAATTGACTGCATGGCTATTTCTTCAGCAGCTTTCCGTAAACGTTGAATCTCTTTCCTCTTGCTCTTTTTGCGCATAAAGAACATTTAGTTAATTAATCGAGTAGGGAGAAATAAGCTTAATGAATCTTGAAGATGTATTATAGATTTGCTCCAAAGTACACCATTTTGCAACGCCCGTAATCTAAAAGAGCGGTAATAGGCTTGCCGAGTGATGCAAGAAAATTTAAAAAGAAATATCAACCATAAAACTTATTCATGAAAGTATGGAAATTAATCGGATACATCTTTTCGGGTTTGGGAACATTTAGCTTTCTTTATGGATTTTATGTCGGGTTAACAGAAACAATAAACCCATCAGCTATTCTATCTGCTGGGTCGTCGGATGTATCGATGAATTCTTTTTTTCTCTATTCTTATCCTCTATTGCCCCTTGGATGATACTTGCAACTGTTCTATTCGTCATCGGTGGAGTTGGATTATATATTGGAAAAGATGAAAAAAGAATTAAACTTCCAGTAGACCAAGAAAGTATTAATGCCCGATTTGAAATGCTTGAGAGAACAGTTGATAGAAATTTTCAAACAATTTCTAAACGGCTTGACTCAATAGAGGAACAACAGAAAAAGGAGTAAACTACCGTTGCTATTGAACAATACCGAAAACAGCGTAGGCAAAAATAATTTTTGTTAATTCTCGCTCGCAAATAGTGCTCTTAGAAAAAAAAGACCTGTCTAAAGGTTATAACTAGATTGCAACAATAGGGATCGGGAAATTTAACAAGTGGTTATTTCAGCACTTTACACAATATTGTAAATGTGCATAGTTAACCCTAAGATCAATGAGAGGGCCCAAATTAGAAAAGTTGGCAACATCAGTTTCCACACTTTTGAACATCCGAGTTCCCCTAGAGGATGAAGGATCCATGAAACAATAATTACAAAACCCAATACGAGTGCTGTTATTCCGGAAACAGCGTGGAGCCAAATAATCGTTGACTGCAAAATTGACAATCCACCAATAGTGATGCTTGAACTGAAAACAGGAATCATTACAGAAANTACTGTAACAAGGTTAAGCGCAAGCGCTAAAATGCTTAAAAAGCCATGCATTATGAGGTTTCTGTTTTTTGTCCTTATTCTTGTGGGGTATACTCCTATTATGAGCAGGATTAATGCTAAGACTTGAATAACAGAAATTAGGTTTCCTTGAAAGTCAAATGCCATAATTTTAACCGTTGACTATTTAAAAATGGGAACCTACATATTAATCATTTTTTTCCCCAATTTAATCTTATTTAGAACGACGCTAACACACCTTTTGACTCCCGTATTTATTAAACGGATTTTACCATATGAAACCAGCTCACCTTTAATCAGTGTTCAATCGCCATTTGACAAACTCATATATTGGGTTGGAAGCGGCGTTTATCTTAACTTAACAACGACAAGACCAACTACACAGTGGTGTAATATAGAAACAAGCAAAACAAATTTGATGTTCAGCGATAGATAGCACAACTTGTTTATTCTTTTGATGGGCTACCTCAGAAAGAGCTAACAAGTTGGCTGAAGTTCTAGATATAGTTTTAGAATCCACAAAATCATCGTTCTTAACATATAAGATGAGTTTGCACTAACCCGTTTGTATTAGATTGAAAATTAATGTTTTCGATTCATAAGTCTCTTATCTGTAAAAGAAGTTTTCTAGTACAATGCGAATACGCTGGAAGACTCTATTAATAATTTCTTCAATTACTTTAGTGCTGACTTTATCTTTCTTTTTTGTTTCGGAAACCGCACTTCTTCAAAGGGTTTCCGAGGACGAAAAAAAAGTTGCAGAAGAAGATCTCATTAGGTTTAAAATGGTGTTGACTTCTGAAACAGAGAATTTAGCCTCCAAATCTGCCGATTGGTCTAACTGGGACGATTCATATCAGTTTGTAAAAGACAACAATACAAAATTTATTGAGACAAACCTTGTTCCTCAAGCATTCGCAGACATAAAAGTTAACCTTATGATTTTCATCGATAACTCCGGGTCTATCGTTTTTGGTAAGGCTTACAACCTCGATGATATGACTGAACTTCCTATAGACCAGGTCGCATTAAAATCAGAGATTTTGTTTACTTTCAATGAGAATACTAATGCTACCGAATTGGAAGGGTTTTTAAAATCAAATTACGGTACCCTGCTTGTGGCTGCCCGTCCCATTCTCAAGAGCAGTTATGAAGGCCCTGCAAGTGGTACACTTATTTTTGGAACGTTGTTTGACGATTCTAAAATTGCAGAAATTTCAAAAGTGGTTGGCTTACCAATTAATTGGTATCTAAATGATGACGTTAAAATGACGGCAGATTTTCTTAAGGCTAACACTACATTAGCAAAAGGAAATAGTACTTTTTGCACATCGGTTTCTGAAACTGAAATAGCAGGATACGCTTTTATTAAAGATATCAATTCCAACAGTATTGCATTAGCCAGTGTTGTTGATTCAAGAGTAGGGTATATCGAAACCAAAACCGAGATTCTCTCAATTAGCATTGCAATGGCGGCTATGAGCTTAATCTTTTTGGCAGTATCTTATTTTTCTTTAGATAGGTTTGTTTTATCAAGACTCAGCAGTCTTAACGATAACGTTAGGAGAATTAGTGAAAACGGGAGCCTTAAAGAGCGAACCCAAACAAAAGGAAAAGATGAGATTTCGGACCTCTCTCGAAGAATTAATGATATGTTGGATCAAATCAGTCTTTCTCAAGTCAAATTAAGTGATCATGCAGTTACTCTTGAGAAGAAAGTTGAAGAGAAAAAACGTGAGCTTGAGGAAGCCAATGAGAGACTTCTTAAGACTGAACGGATGGCTGCAATTGGTGAACTTGCAGGAATGGTAGGACATGATTTACGCAATCCTCTGTCAGGGATAAAAAACGCAGTTTATCTTCTCAAAAAGAAGCAAGGGCACTTACTAGATAAGAGTGGCAATGAAACCCTCTTAATTATGGATAATGCGATTGAGCATGCCAACAAGATAGTTAACGATTTACTGGACTATAGCCGAGAAGTGCATTTAGATTATGAGGAATGCTCGCCCTTATCTTCGGTTGAATCCAGTCTTCTTTCAATCGCTGTTCCAAATCAAATCAAAATCTTGGAAAAAGTTGAAACCTCGCCCACAATATTAGCGGACAAATGCAAAATGCAAAGAGTGTTTACTAATTTGATAAAAAATTCTATTGACGCAATGCCAAATGGGGGTTCACTTGAAATAAGTAGTAAGCATAATGATCAGACTGTAGAGGTTTCATTTGCAGATACGGGATGTGGCATGTCTGAAGAAGTTCTTCAAAAAGTTTTTACACCTCTTTTCACCACCAAAGCGCAAGGTATGGGTTTTGGATTGCCAATTTGTAAACGCATTGTTGAAGCACATAATGGCAAAATTGAGGTAGAAAGTTCCTTAAATAAAGGAACAAAATTTACTATTACGTTACCAATTAAACCGATTTTTAACAGATAAATTTCGAGTCAACTTTTACCGAAATCAACAAATTATAAGATATTGCCGAACCGTCAAGTGTTAACCATTGCACAATTGAATATACAAAACAAACAGACCTAAGAGATCAGAAAAAACATTATCCAATGGTTTATTTTCATTCCAACAATAAGCATAAAAGGACGTTTTATGTTTTGAAAATAATTAAGTAACCTTTATTTTCTTCGTGTGAGAACCCCTTATTTTTAAGAAATAGCTCAAATTCTTTGCTGTTATAGTCGCCTCTGATTTTCAGTTGTAATTTATTTGGTTTTATTTGTTCAATTGAAACTAAATCGGGCTGAACATAACCTTTAGCAACTAACTCTGTAAATAATGCAACTGCTTCCTTTCTTTGCATATTTCCCCCAAAACTGTTGCTNGTTTTTCACACTAATAACACNTTGGTACGTCCAAGCAAACTCTAAAATGAATGAATTCTAAGCAGAAATGCCGAAACCAAACATTAACCATTTCTCGCAGTTTCTGGGTTGTGAGCTAAATTTAATACATGATAACTTATGGACACAGATTTTCCTTAATTGACACTGTAACTTAATATTAATTCTAGTGCAATTCAACTACAAGAGAGTGAAAAAAAATATCTTATTTATGCTTTAAGAACTGCAAAATAAAACTAAATAGCTTATAGGTAAAAACTAAACTCGATTTCTATCACTATTCAACGCATTCTGAGATTTCGGGATGTCTGCTTAATTCATCAATGGATTTGTTTAGCAGTATATTGTCTCCAGCGTGAGAAACTAGTGCGATAGGCACGCATACAGTTGAGCTTTTGAATCTTTTTTTGAATCCAAGGTCTTCAGATGCTGGTTTTGAAAGCTTGACACGTAAATGGGTAACCTGCCAAGTGATAGTGTTTAATTCTGCCCCAGTAACATTTCCGAGGTCAAAACCGCCTGCACAAATAACATACATCCCAGTAAGTTTTTCAAAGTTCACCAAAATCAATCTCCAATTTGNTATTAATAATAATCAGTAATATATTTCTTTCCTAATTGCCACTTATCCTCTAAAACATTTTAGAGGACTNTTGTGTTACCAACAAATNAATAAATTTCTAGGCTTTAGGTCTCCGTTGACGGCACTTTTCTTCTTCGCATCGGTCTAAACAAATTCCAAACAAAATATATTATGATTTTTCTGCCTACCCACAAGAGCCCCGACAGCACCAACAGGAAACCTAGAAACTGAAGGGTTAAAAGGATGTTGTCTTGATTGATTGGAGTGTCGACGTGGAAAGCATAACCAAAATCTATGTTGGGTTGAACTCTAAAAATTAAGTATGAAGTACTTGTAAGTCCTCGAGCAGTAACCATGTTGGCAATCAACCCCGACGCAATCAATAACAACCCAAGAATGCTTACTACCCTTAAGAAGACTTTATTCGCTTTCGTTGACTGGTTTGCAGATTTTAGAAGCAAGACAGCTTTGCTTGCTAATGAGCCGGCTGCTAAACTAAAGAAAGGTAATGATTGATAGATGTATTTCACGGCACTGTTATAGGGTGCTTTAAGGTTTAGGTTAACTGCCAAATACATCACTAAACCCAGGATTGAAAGAATGGTTACGATACATGTTAAGTCGGAGATTAGTGTTTGTTTTGAGAGGCGTTTCCAAAAAATCAACCCAATAGCAAAGGAAAATAGTGCAGCAGCGAAAAAGAAGATGCCTAGTCCGTCGTTTATAAGAAAATTAGGAACAAACATGTAGGAGACGGGTATATTTGGGAAGTTTAGGTCTTTGAAGTCGTTGTGTTGAATTAGGTATAGTAATTCTTTTCCCATGATGATTTGATACCAAAGTAAACTTGAGAGGAATGCAGGTAAACTGAATGCTCCAAGTTGGATGATTATTTGTTTTTTGTTTGTGGGTCGCTTGTAGAGGTATAGGAGTAACAGTGGCAGGAGCATGAAAACCGCGAATAGCTTTGTGAGTAATGCGGCTGCAAAGAACATGCCTGCAACAGCGGCAAACTTGATGGAGTCTTTGCGAATGGCTAAGATTCCAAAGTACAAGTAGATTAGACTAAAAAGTAAGCATTGTACATCGATAAGAAAACTGCGGCTAAGAACCAGTTCCCAAGGTGCTAAAGCAAAGAATGCAGCCGCAAAAAACCCAGTTGTTTCGTTGTAGAGTTCTTTTCCAAGTTTGTAAACCACAACGGTGCAGGCTAACCCAAACAATGTGATTAGAGCAACGCCGTTAGCCACGGAGAAGCCAAAAACTTGAAAGACTGCAGCTTCGGTATAGAATCCAATTGGTGGCTCATTGAAGAGGTTGCCCCATGCATTAATGTAGGGATACCCCCATCGGAGAATGCCTTGTGCGGTTGAGAATTCTAAGTCGGTGTCAAGGGTTAGGTAGGGCCCCATTGCTATGGACACAAGTGTAACGCCGATTAAGATAGCTAAGAGGGGATAATATTTTTTTAGCAGTTTTTTAAGTTTATATTTGCCCAGCATAAGTCTCATTTTGTTTGGAGCTTAACTATCGCTATTGGGAGTTATCTGTTAGCAATTCCTAAGAACAAGGGTTTTGAAAATAAAACTTTGCTATTTTACCTGAAATGGCATCAATTAACTGAATCGCAGTCAACTAAAGTTAGGGAAAGGCTACCCGAATAAAGAAAATATTAGTTGTCCAAGGAAATGGCTTATGACGATAACTGGGATAGCGATGCCAATGTGGATTAGTATTTCTTTTATTGTACTTGTTTGACGCTGTACTCCGATGAGGTAGCTTAAGAAAATCAGTATTCCAAACCCTATCATCACGCACAATGCTGATGCATAACCGATTGGCAAAAACGCGAACAAGGCAACGAAAGTGAATGTGATGCCAAATCGGGTTATGAAGTTGCTGATAGTGAACATTCGCGTATTTTCTTTTTTCGTGGCAGAAGTTTCCCGATAAATGTGTATTCCCAAGGAATCTGCTATGTTATCGGCTACAGCTATCACTAGCAAAGAACCTATCACACCAGCTTTGGGATTGCTTGAAGATAGCAGCCCGAAAATTATTCCCAGACTTGTGACCGTTGAGGAGGTAGCTCCAAAACTAAACTTGCTCGGATCCTTTGGTAACTTCATAAAAATAATCTCCCAGTTTTAATTATTACATTGAATTAGATTTATTCAGTTTTCTATTAGAAAGGAAAAAAATAGAGAGGATTTTGTTGGTTATTAGATGGTTGTTGGTTGGGATGGCGGTGTCATGGGAGGTATCGGTTGTTGAGGTTTCAAGGTGAAGAAAGCAATTGCTAGCAAAAGTGCTGATATCCACATTAGGACTAATCCTAATAGAGGAATTACTGCGCCGATAAGCAAGATAATCCCAGCTGTTCCGAATAAGCCTACGTTGGATTTGTTTGAAACTTGTTTTAGCGAGCGCCAAATGAAGAAAGCTGCGATAATAGCAAAAATCCAAACGATTACCAAAATCACCAAAATTCCTGCAATCAATGGGAATATAGCTGAAGGATCAAGGTTGGTCGTATCCGGGGTCATGCCTTGAAGTGTTGACCAGTCGCCATTCCAGCCTGGATATATCTGTTTTAATAAGTCAGACAGCGAGGTTAGAACTGTGACCACAGCTGCAACTGCTGCTATGACGACACCTACTATGCCTGCAATGATTCCGTAGAGTGCGTTGCTGAAAATTCGGTTTTCCTTATAATAATTAGCTAATCCACGCAATCCAACTATAACAAGTATTGCGCCTACGAGTTCTACGATACCGTAGTAGCTGATGATTGGAAATATTCCGATAAACATCAGTATTGCGCCTATGCCGCCTAATGTTTTGCTTGATTCAAAAGTCATCTGTTTTTCCTCTGTATTTCTGTCATAATAATAAGGATAAAAGCTTTTTCATTTAGCTCCATTGACATTAAAAACTGTTACTAAAAAAGTATTTGCCTACTATATTTTGTCTACGAGTTCGCTAGTTGTCCCTTCAGAATGCTGTAATATGTTTGAAGGTAGATTTTGCCATTCTCAGTTATGGTATATACTTTTCTTTGTCGTCCATCTTTTTGTTGTTTTTTGCTTTCAACTAATCCTTTTTTTTCAAGGCTGTTTAGGGTTGGGTAGAGGGCTCCGTGTCGTAGTTTTATGTTAAAATCTGTTTCTACCTGCTTTTTTATTTTATATCCCCATGTTGATTGGGCTTGAATGATGCGTAGTAGTTGGATGTCTAGCAGGTTTCTGATTATGTGTTGTACAATTTCTTTTTTGTAGTTTTCTGTCATTAGTTTCAACTAATCTGTTGCTTATGTATGGGTTTAATGTTTGTATTTATTTAGGTTATGTTATTTTTTTGGGTTGCTGTGTTGTTGAATTATGTTCTGGTATGCTTTGGTTATGTATGAGGGTTTATATCGGGGTTAAGCATAATTGAGTATTCAAGATATGTCCGAATATGGACATATTGTATACAAGTATAACAAAAAAACTGTTCAACAAAAATACATCAAAACGGTGAAAAAAAATGATCAAAGCAAACTCACAAAAAGAGGTTTCCACAAAACTAATGAAAGGCTTACTAGATCTCATAATTCTGCAATTTCTAAGCACCGAACATATGCACGGTTACCAAATCATCACCAAAATCCGCAAAACCTACGGCATCTACTTCGGACCAAGCACAATATACCCACTCTTAGGCACCCTTGAAAAGAAAGGCTACATAAACAGTAACTGGAACATGGATTTCGAACGACCAAGAAAAGTATACAACCTCACAAACGATGGACAAACCAGACTAGACTACACTGAAAGCTCCTTGAATTTAATATGTAGAAAAATAACCACAAACTCCGAGATAACGCAACCAGTAGTTGGGATGATATCTACCAAAAGTAGAAGCAACCTAACTTTAGAAGTACATTAAAACTGGCAAGTTCTATCAAGCTTGCCAGCAATTTTATCTTCAAATCTATCCAGAAACGTAAGCCCGATTTTATTAAGAAACTTGTTTTAAATACGTCTATATACAATTGCTTTATGGACGCTTAGAGGGTGTACAGTTGAAACAATTAGAAAGCAAAACCTTTGAGTTAACCAATCAAATTCTTGATTTCTGCAAACACATTTCGGGTTCTTCAAAAATCGCTGCCATCTGTCTAGCGGACAATTATTCGTTAAACCAAATAAGCAAACAAACAATTCATGAAGTAATTCTGGTTATTCATAATTTTCAGCCTAGAATGATGAGGTATTTTAAGATAATTAACAACGAGAGGTTTTTTGTTTTTGCGGTTGACCAATGGATATTTGAGCGTGACGTTGACAGGGGATTTTTGGGTGAAGCCATTGCGAGCAAGCTTATTTTTCCTTATTTAGCACTTCAAGGCAACGATTATTTATATGAAAAAGAAGTCCTGCTAAAGAAACGTTTGATTCTTGAACTGCTTGAGAATTTGGTCGTGAATTTCCCTGAACTTGCGCAAAGCATCCTAATTAAGCCACAGTATTTTATGTATGAAGTGCTTTCTAATCGCATTCGAGTTTTTCCCTTAATCGCTTACGACCTTCAAAAATTAACAAGTTGCCTTGTAATAGATGAGGATGAATCGTTAAAAGGTTACAATCAAGCTCTAAAACAGCTTGAAACCGAAGAAAAAATAAAATTTTCAAACGAGTATGTAACAATTTCAAAAACATTCATAAACAAATGTCAAGACCCAAAAATTAAAATTATCAACTTATCAAAAAATATGCCTCGCACTCTCTTCACATCAATCTTTGGCGTCTTTCCCCAACTCATGAATATCGTTTCACAAAACGTCGAAGTATTTCTTAGAACCCAAAAAATCGGTTTGATGCGGCAGCTTGATTCAACCTACACTTTTGTTGACCCGCAAAAATATGTTTTCTTCCCAACCTCGAATGGTTTAGTTACCTTGTCCGACAAGGTTGACATCAAGGGTTTTGCTCAAAAGATGCTTCTCGAGGGAGAGGAGGGTAGCATCAATGTTGAACCTGTTGGCGGCATGCTAAACGATGTTTACTTGATAAGTGTTCAGGATAGTAGAGGGGAAAACAAAGTTTTAGCTAAGCGATTTAAGGATTGGTCGGGTTTAAAGTGGTTCCCTTTATCCTTGTGGTCTTTTGGAGCTAGGTCATTTGCGGTGTCAGGTCAAGCAAGGTTAGCGAAGGAATGTGCGATTAGTGAGTTTTTGCGTGGCGAGGGGTTTAATGTTCCAAAAATTTTGCATGTCAGTAATGCTGAGCGTACAGTTTTTATGGAATATATCAATGGAGAAAATCTCAGTGAAGCCATTAAAGGGTTTGGAACGTCAACGGATCCAACTTCAAATTCAAACTTAATTGATAAAGTTTGGAGAGTGGGTGAGATATTCGCGCGGGTTCATTCCCGCAATGTTGCTTTAGGGGACACCAAACCCGATAACGTACTCATCAAGCAGGACGGCACAATATTCTTAATAGATTTTGAGCAAGCAACTAAAGAAGGCGACCAAGCATGGGACGTAGCAGTATTCCTCTACTACAGTGGGCACTATCTTCAACCCTTCTACAGCAATTCTAAAGCTGAATTGATAGCCAAAGCATTCATAGCTGGATACTTGAAAGGCGGGGGAAAAATAATTAACGTTAAGAAAGCTGGCGCACCAAAATACACACGTGTCTTCAGTATTTTCACTCCACCACCAACGATTCGCGCCATTTCTGATATCTGCAAAAAAGCAGAACAAATTAGGGAAGAAATTCATAATTGAAATCCCCAAACTATTCTTTGTGAAAAAGCCAAGAAAGCTGAATCTGTAACAACTGTGGATGAAAGTGTTCCCTGAGAGCCAGTTGTTAATAACGGAGTCGAGGTTGAATCGAAACTAGGCAAGGTTGCATCAAAGACGAGGGAATTAAGTTGGCAGAATTGGTTGCTTAGAAATTGATTGTTTCAACACGTCCAGCATAAATGGCCAATAAGAAGAATCGGTGCTTAGCTGTTTCACTAAAACATGTTTACGGTTGAACATGTTTCACAGCGTCAAGAACCCAATAAATTCCAACGCGTGAGGATGATGGGTTATTGATTTTTCGAAAGTCGAAGAAGAGCTATGACTATGTGCAAGCAAGTTGATCAAATAATTTGATTGAATAGGCGAGTTTTTCGTTGTCTTCGATATTTCGAAGCATCATTGCAAGATGGTTATAATGATTTCTTTAAATAATTTTGAAGAAGCAAGAGTTATTTACCTTAAAACCAATTAGTTCATGTGATTTTATGAGTCAATTCTACTACAAAGGATTGTACAGAGTGAAAGTTGTAACAGAAAGTGAAGGCTACTGGATTATCGAAGCCTTAGAGGATTTTAAAGATTGCATTGAAGGCGAAAAAGTTCCCGTGAAATCGGGGGAAAGACGCATCGTGCAGCCAAGCGATGTGGTTAAGAAAGATGACATGAAGCCGATGGTGTATGAACATGAATATGAGCTGCAGTTGGAAAAGAAAGTAAAACATATGGTTGAAGAATACGAAAAAGAAAAGAAAAAAGAAAACCAAACTTAGCTTTGACTTTTTTTTGGAACTGGGAATTTGAGGGTGAATTTTGTGCCGTTTCCTTTCTCGCTTTCGAAACTTACGGTTCCATCCATAGCTTCAGTCAATTTCTTAACTACAGGTAAACCAAAACCCTGACCCTTAGCTTTTGTGGTGAACAGGGGAGTAAAAATTTTGTTTTTAACTTCCTTAGACATACCCTCTCCTGTATCCTCAACATTGATTAACGCGTTGTCTTTTTGGACAGATGCAGAAACAGTTATTTTTCCTCCAGTGGGCATAGCTTGTATCGCATTAGAAATCAAATTGGTTAGTATCCTCCTTAGATAGGTATTGTCGAGTACCAGTTTAGGAAAATCTTTCTCGATATGAAAATAAGCTTCAATGTTCGGATTTGCGGGCATAGACGTTAATATTTCTCTAACTATTTTTTCAATGTTAACTTCTGTCAGTTGTGGAGCAGACTTTCTTGCGATGTCTTGGAGATCTGACACTATTTTATTTATATAGAATGTTTGTTCTTCAATGGATGCCATGCTTTCTTTAAGGTTTTTCTTGGAGGCACTATCGGATAACTCTTCTACTTCTGTCTTTGCTAAGTAAAGCTCACTGACAATTGCTTGAAGTGGGTTTCTGATGTCATGCCCAACCATGCCTGCAGTTTTGCCGATTGTTGCTAAAGTTTCTGATTGAACAATCTTTTCTGCTTGTTTTTGAACAAGTTTCTCAAGATTTTGAGTATGACGTTTCTTTTCATTTTCCCATTTTTTCAATTCAGTAATATCTGAAAAAGAAAGGACTGCACCAAAGATTTTCTTGTCGCCAGTTATGTAGGGTCGGATTCGCATTTGATACCAATGGTTTCTGTCGTTAATTTCCATTCTAACGGTACTTAGCTTGCGAATCGATTTCATCAGCAGCTTTTCCAAGTCTTCAACATGAATTGCCAAGCGCACGTCAGTGATGGGATGTTCTACATCTGATGGCATAATTCTAAGGAGTTCTTGAGCTGAAGCTGTAAACCTTTTAATTTTAAGGTGGGTATCTATGATGACTACAGCAGTGTCAATATTATCCATGAGGTTAGCTAAATCATCATTTAAATGAGAAAGGGTTTGGTTTCTGTTCTTGAGTTCATCATTTAGTGTTGTTAATTCTTCGTTAGCGGACTGCAATTCTTCTTTGGATGTTTCCAATTCTTCGTTTGTGCTCATTAATTCTTCATTGCTTGACTGAACTTCTTCGTTTGCGGAACGTAACTCTTCGTTGGATGCTTCCTGTTGTTCAATCACGGTTTGGAGAGTTTGTTTAGTTGAGTCTAAATCTTCACTGAGTTCTTTTATTTGTTGATCCTTAGCCAGATCAGATTCGTTGGTTGTGTGTTTTGAGGTTTTTGTTTGTTTTTCAGCTGGTGCTTTTTCTTCAAATAAAATCAGAAAGAAAGGTTCTTCTTGTTTTGCTAATTGGAAGGGTCTGACCTGAACTGAAACTATGTGTGTCTGTTCGTGTTCTTCATACCGTACAGTTTCGCAGATTTCCTTTCTTGATTTTTTGGCTCTAAAGATGGCTGTTTGAACAGTGGGTCTAAGTTCTTTTCTAACCAGTTTAGTCACGTTAAAACTTGCGTTTCCTGGCTCAATTGAAACATATGGATTAACTTGGCCACGGAAAACAAGGACATCTGAATTGCTGTTAACTAACAATGTTGCTGGAACAAAAGAAGACATTAACAACTCGTCAACTTCTTCTTTCAGCTTAGTTATTGCAGCATTCTTTCTAGGCAAACTAAGAGACATTTTTTCTTCAAAGTGGTCTGATGGAACTTGGAGAGGTAATTCGTCTTGGAGTTGACCGCTTTTTTTCCTAAAAACTACGCCTCTTTTTGTAATTGAGTCAAACATTGTAGAAAATTTGCCAACGCTTTCAGATTCGCCCAAAACAAGGTATCCATTAGGTTTTAAGGCATAATTGAATATGGATATTATTCTTTCTTGCATCGGGGATTCCATGTATATTAACAAATTGCGGCAAACAATCAAATCAATTTTCGAGAACGGGGGATCCTGGGTGAGGTCATGTTTTGCGAAAATGCACATATCTCGAATAGGCTTGATTACTTGGCTGTTTCCATTAAGGCGGGTGAAGAATCGGTTTATTCTATCCTTGGAAACGTTGTCTTCAATGGTGTTAGAAAAGATTCCTCTTCGGGCTTTATCGATGTTTTTAACATTAACGTCAGTGCCAAAAATTTGGGTTGGAATATTTACTAAATGTTTTTCTTCAAGAAATTCTACAATTGCTATAGCTATTGAGTAGACTTCTTCCCCTGTTGAGCAACCTGGAATCCATACTCTAATGGGTTGGCGGTTGCTTTGCCTTTTCTCAATGAGTTGGGAGAACACATTTTCTTTAAGGATCAAGAATGTGTTGGGTTCTCTAAAGAAGGTAGTTACGCTTATCAGCAGATCCTCAAATAATGCTTGTTGCTCTTCAGGATGTGCTCGTAAATGCATGGTGTATTCTTTCATGTTTTCAATCTTGTTTAGTATCATGCGGCGACTAATTCGTCGATTTACTGTGGTTTTCTTGTAATTGGAAAAATTAACGCCAAATGCAGCCTTGAGAATAGTGAATATTACTTGAGGATCTTGTTCTTCCCCTTCAGGAAGTTTTGATTCGCCCATTTTTTTACGACTCAGCTCTGGATGTTTGGCAATACTTGATAATTCTTCAGCAATCTGTTCTGGGGTGAGAACAAAATAAACCGTTTCTGCGGAAATAGCGCTTTTAGGCATGTCAGGATACTGGGCTGATTTTGGCTCTTGAGCGAACGTGATTCCTCCTTCAGCTTTTATTGCACTTAACCCTTCTGTGCCGTCTGTACCAGTTCCCGAGAGTATAATACCAATTGCTCTCGTTTTTCGTTCTACTGCTAAGGACACTAGAAATTCATCAATGGGTTTAAGAGATGCCATTTTTGGATGAAGTCTGAGAGTGTTGTTGTCAATTGTCATTGTGGCTCCTGAAGGAATCACATACACATTATTTGGCTCAACTAACATGCCGTCCTCAACTTTTTTAACCGGCATCTTAGTTAAACGCGTAAGAATTTCAGGCAACATACTTTCTTGATTTGAAGCGAGATGTTGAACGATAACTAAAGCCAAACCGGTATCCACACGTAAATTAACTAGCAAAGTCTTGATGGCATCTAACCCACCAGCAGACGCACCTATTCCAGCAATAGGAAAAGCTTGCATTTCCTGTGGGTTTTTTTTATTTTCCGTTGCTTCGCTAAAAATAATTCACCTTGTAAACATTATTTTTTAGCTTCAGGTTGGTAATAAGGTTTTTTAAGAAAAATTTGTGCAGTTACACGAAATTCTGAGAATTAATAAACAAATGACATAGGAAGGGTTGTCTTCTTGATCGTATATTGATATCCTTACGTAACTCTTCTCGGTTTAAAGTTATGCATTTCCCAAAGAATTACGAAGGAGCTTTTTTTATTCTACAGTTTCTTAGTAAGCGTTAAATAATCAGTGGTGCAGTTTTGCCTTTATTGGCTGAGTTTGGGAATGGATGCTTTCTCCTACATTTCCATCGTTCCATCGATAATCATTGCTTTAGGCTTAGCAAGGCTTCTTACCGGTATAGGTAAAATATTGGAGAGACGCGATAAAGTCCAAAATTACTGGGTGCATATCCTTTGGGCTTTCAATTTNTTTTTGTATATGGTTTTGAATTGGTGGGTTCTNTATAGGTGGAATTTGCAATCTACTTGGAGTTTCCCTCTTCTATTGTTTCTACTCTTAACTCCCATAGTTATGTTTCTTCAATCTGTAGTTTTGTTTCCAGATCCCTTTGACGATAAAATGGATTTCAAAAAGCACTTCTACGAAGATCACATGTGGTTTTTCACACTTGCTGCTTTGCTGCCTCCTCTTGATTTCTTAGATACCATACTCAAGGGCATACCTCATTTGTTGGCACAAGGTCAAATCTACCTCATAACCATCGTCTTGATTACCTCTCTAAGCATCGTTGCCCTCATAACGAAGAACCAAACCTACCACAAATTCTTCGCCATCTTCTTCCTCGTTTACATATCAATTTTTATCACGATAAACCTCAACACTCTGGCTTAACTCAACCCTAAGAATTAAGCAAAGTATAGAAGCTACAAATAATAGAGACCAAATTCTCCTCCAACTCCCAAAAATCAACGCCTTCGAACCCCCAAAAATATGGAGAAAGGGGAAATGGTATAAATTGCAGTCTTGAGCATCCTTATAAAGCGTTAATAAAAATTTAATTTAGCGGTAAATCTGCATGGCTGAAAAAAGAGATTACTATGAGGTTCTTGGCGTTCAGAAAGGCGTCTCTAAGGACCAAATTAAAGATGCTTACAGAAAACTAGCTTTGCAATTCCATCCCGACCGAAACAAAGAAGCGGGGGCTGAAGAGAGATTCAAAGAAATCAGCGAAGCATACGCTGTATTGTCTGATGACCAGAAACGTCAAACATACGACAATCTCGGCCACCAGGGCTTCGACCAACGCTACACCTCCGAAGATATTTTCCGAGGAGCAGACTTCGACTCTGTCTTCCGCGATATGGGGTTCGGCGACATTTTCCGCACTTTCTTTGGCGGCGGAGGAAGCTTTCAAGGGTATGAGGAGCGAACCCGAGGACAAGACCTCGCATATAATCTCGAAATAACTCTTGAAGAAGCTGCCAAAGGCACTGAAAAAGAAATTGAAATTCCTCGAACTGAACGATGTGAAGTCTGCGGAGGCTCAGGAGCAAACCCTGGCACATCTGCCAAAATCTGCCCAAGATGCGGCGGCGCAGGCAAAATTCAGAACCTTCGCAAAGCGGGTT
>JGI20214J51650_10000976_pt1 | contig 18070 bp, 12 predicted proteins | sample WetSurMetagenome_FD_51650 | JGI IMG/M metagenome (IMG submission 51650) | reverse complement strand
AGTGCCTAAAGTGCCTAAAGTGCCTAAAGTGCCTAGAGTGCCTAAAGTGCCTAGAGTGCCTAGAGTACTTAGAGTTGAAGAAGAAACAGATTTATTATTATATGTATAGAGTATATTTTCCAACTATTTCAACCTATTTCTACGTATTTCTCTCTATTTCTATTTGTTTCCATCTTTCTCATTTTCATCTTCAATCCCCTGGAATTTAACAGGGTAGGGGGTGTTTCCCTTAGATGCAAACCAGAGTATCCTGTTAAGCAGATCATCGCTTCCGGTATCTATACCGTCAAATTCGGGAAGAAGACTTTTTCTGGCAAAATGGAGAGCTTTTCCGCTCAAAGCAGACAATTCCGGATTCATCTCGTTAAGCGGAATATTATTCGGAACTGCCTGATATGGTGTCATATCTTTAGGATTATTGAAACAGTCAGTCATAGGATTCGCTATTGCATCCTGAATATTCATAGGGGGTAAACCCAATATCTGTTCTATTGTACGTACGACCGATGGCTGGGCATAATATGTGTGGTTAGTCGATCTTAATCTGGAGTAAGGACTCAATACAAAACCCACAGTGCGGTAGGCAGAGACATGATCCCATCCATTCTGAGAATCATCTTCGATTACAAAAATTACAGTATTCTCCCAAAACCTGCTTCTTGTAAGAGCTTCAACTATCTGACCCAGTGCAAGATCATTATCGGCTACCATTGCTCTTGGAGTGGGCAACCCGGGCCTGGTTCCTCCTGTATGGTCATTTGGCAATGCAACTATCATAAGTTCGGGAAGCTGATCTCCTTCCTGAGCCTCAAATCCTTTCAGTTCTTTAATGAATGCTTCGGCTCTTACAACATCAGGAAACTCATGATTCCCATAAGAGGGATATGTTTCACTCAGTATTTTTCTGACCGGTTCAATCGTGGTATGGTTTATGAAATCAACTTTCTCCCCTTTCAGGAATGAAGTATAAACATCCGTCCATGTCATTTTCTTATTGAACAGTGGAACTGCTGCTTCACCATATATTCTGACTTTTTTGCCGTGCATTGCTGCATTATCCCAGAGAAAACCAGTAGGAGAGTAAACCAAAGCATCCTGCTGAACATGAGGATAACTCCGGAACCATGCTCTCATATTTTTTTCAATATAATCAGTTACTATTGAGGCATCAGTCCATTGATGCCCTTCAGCAGAACTTTTTCCTGAAACATTAAGGTTATCGAGAAGCATGAATTCTTCTGCTAACTTGTGAGTATTTGGTGTTACCTCTGCTCCGTATATACAAAGCCCCGGATCACCGTCTCCCTGCTTCATGTCACCCAGTATCTGATCATAGGTTCTGTTTTCCTTGATAATATAGACAACATGCTTAAAAACTGAAGGTTCCCCAATTCTCTCAGGAACCGGTTTTGGCAGAACTGAATCCCTTGGTTTTTCTCTTGAAACAGTTGCTCTCGACAGGTCGTTTACAGCGATTACAGTATCGGTATATGCCAGAAGATTCTTCTGATCGGGTACAGGGATTACTGAAACCGAGGCCATCATATGGTGTGCATTATAAACCAGGTTATCAGAGTTTTGATCATGAAGACCGAGGGTTACTCCTTCACCTTCAAGATTACAGACATACAGATATTTTGAACCAAGTATACTTACTGCCGACGGATAAGCACCGGTTGGTATAAAACCGGTTACTGATGATCCTTTTTTATCACCCTTAACAGCTGCTTTATTCCCAAGCTTAATAACAACCAGTGCATTATCCATACCATTGGCTACATATAGAGTTTTTTCATCGGCCGACAGGCATATACTATTCGGTGAGTCACCGAAGAANGGATTAATTTCAGGTTGCAATCGTACACTTATAGTTTCCGAGATATCATCACGGAAAGTATTGATAACGGTTATGTTATCGCTGTTTGAGTTAGTAATATATACATATCTTTTACGGCTGTCGCTTATGATCTCATTCGGGTGAAGTCCAACAATAATATCTTTGAGCTTCTCTCCGTTTCCGGGGTTTATAACAGTTACGCTACCTTCACTTGTTGATCCCCCGGCATTGTTATCAACTCTGGCAAAACTCCAGGGTGCCCTGGCTATGTTTTTACTGTTGTTATCGGGAAATCTTCCTGCCCAGTTTGTAACATATAATTTCCCGGATGCCATTGTCAGGCCATATGGTGCCACACCGGTTGATGTGGACCAAATCGTTTCACCGGTAATAAAATCCTGTTTCATTACCTGGTTGTTCCCATTCATGACGACATAAATGAACTCTCTGCCTGATTCCCTCCTGATCAGTATTTCGTTAGGAAGTGCAAGTTTTGCCGGTGGTATGGCTTTGTATTCAAGCATCCTTCCGAATAAGGCAATATTACCATTCCATTTAGCAGAAACAACGAAGGAACGATTGTCTATTCCTATGCAACCCCAGTATACTTCCGTTCCCATTTTGGAATTATACCAGGTTATGCCTGAGTAGGTGTTCATCCCGCCCAGGAGCTCGGGATGAGTGTCGTTTTTGAGTATGAATTTTATTTTATTATCTGATGTACTGATAAAGACTATACTATATCTTTCTTCAACTGCCAGCCACTTTCCGTCAGGAGAAAGGGCGGCATCCAGAGCATGGTTTTCGAGCGAATCTTCACCAAAGAATATCTGCAGACCTGCTGGTTGGATGATCCTGTTATATGGAAGTTGTATTTGGCGTAGTTTGAGATTATCACCAGGAATTTGTGCATGGCAGGATAATGTAAAAGCAAGAGTCAGAACCAGATGATATAAGTATCTAATTTTCATAATGTCAAAATCTGTGAAAGAAGTTCTCCAATATTGTTTGTCACCCGGTTATAATCCGGTAAGAGAATGAACTCCCTCTTTCAAAGCCGGAGTTTTTATGAGTGCAATAATGGAAGCTGGTGTTATATTTTAAAAAAGGCTGTCCGATATTGAGACAGCCTTTTGTTATTTTTATCAGAACGGAAGATCACTTAGTTCATCATTTTCAGGTGGAATGTCCTCGAGTGTTGTATGTGAGGGAACATTCTGATCTCTGCCCTGTGAAGAAGCTTTTTCAATTTTCCAGGCATCGAGATTTGTGAAATAGTTTATTTTCCCATCACGTTCCCATTTGTTCCCTTTCAGGTTGAACCATATTTTGACATCCTCATTTAAGTAGGAATCGTTAATAAGGTCGCATTTATCCTGAACAAGCTGAAACTTTATGTAATCGATGAAGACTGCCGCTCCTCCGGTTTCTTTCTTTTCAATAACAAACTCCCGTTTCTTGAATTTATCGCTAACCTGATTAACAGGAGATATCTCGATAACTTTTCCGATAATTTCAAATGCCATTTCAGTTTATTCTTCGTGAATAATTATCTTTTCAATCATATCACCCTGGCGTATATTATCAATAACATCCAGTCCATCAAATACTTTTCCGAAACAGGTATGTTGTCTGTCAAGGTGTTTTGTGTTGGTACGGCTGTGACAAATAAAAAACTGCGATCCACCGGTATTTCTGCCTGCATGAGCCATTGAAAGAACACCACGGTCGTGGTATTGATTTCCTCCGGTCAGTTCGCAGTTGATTTTATAACCTGGTCCACCGGTCCCGACTCTGGGGTTGCTCATATCTTTGGAAAGCGGGCAACCTCCCTGTATAACGAAATCCGGTATCACCCTGTGAAAAGCAAGTCCGTCATAGAATCCCTTTTTAGCCAGAGTGATAAAGTTCTCCACGGTAACCGGAGCATCTTTCTCATAGAAGCTTACCATCATAGTACCCTTTGGAGTCTGAATTTCTGCTGTTGCCATATTATTTTACAATTTCAAGAAGCTCAACTTCAAAGATCAGAGTTGAATAAGGTTTAATAACACCACCTGCACCGGTTGCCTGATAAGCAATTGATTCAGGGATATATAATTTAAACTTTGATCCGACCGGCATAAGTTGTAATGCTTCTGTCCAGCCTGGAATAACACCACCTACAGGGAATTGAGCCGGTTCATTTCTCTTAATTGAAGAATCAAATTCAGTGCCATCGATAAGTGTTCCTACATAATGCACTTTTACTGTACTTTCTTTTGTTGGTTTAGGCCCGGTTCCCATTTTAATAACTTCGTACTGAAGACCACTTGGGGTTACGGTAACACCTGGCTTTTCTTTATTCTTGGCAAGAAAAGCCGTGTTTTGTTCAATATAGTCTTTATAGGTTACTTTATTGAGTTCTGCCTGTTTTTTTGTCTTTTCAGCTTCACGCTGGTTAATAAAAACCATGATATATGAACGTGCAATATCATCAGCCATCAATGGTTTCCCTTCTTTTCCGTCAAGCATAGCTTTTGCAACAATCATTGGATTGAGCATAAGACTGTCAGTCGTAAGCGCGTTATAATTTACAATACCAAATGCATAGGATAATGAGTCAACTTTAGTATTAAGTTTTGCATTTTTCAATGAGCTCTTTCCACAAGAGCCAAGCATTAAGGCTATTACAGCGGTAATTACAATTAATCCCTTGATTTTCATAAGATACATTTTTAATTTTTAAAATTTCCGCTAAGATAACACTTTAGCGAAAGCAAAAAAGCCATGTCAAAAATTTAATTTTAATTTTTTGTTGCCCTGGTAATCTGTCTTTTTCCCGGAGGTCCCGGAAGCAGCATTACATCAAGGCCGCATGCCCTGAGATTCCTTCTGACTTCCCCTTTTGCCGAATAGGTCACAAATACTCCATTTCTGTTCATATGAGCAGCTATCTTTTCGAAGATCTCCCTTCTCCACAATCCTGGTTGTTTATCTGGTCCGAAAGCATCGAAATATATTAGGTCGTAATATTCTGTAAATGAATAGTTTATTAGGTCTCCTTCAATTTTTTTCAGATTGAAATTTGAACAGATGTTAACGCTAGTGTTCCAGTGAGACCTGTGTAACCTGTAAAATAACTCCTTACCTTCTTTTCCTGCAAAATCGGGATGATTAAGACTATCGTAAATCAGTTCTGAAAGCGGATATTTTTCAATTGTGGTATAGTTTACTTTTATTGACCCTTTCTCACTTTTTACAGCTGTAAGTAGCGCATTGAGACCGGTACCGAATCCAACCTCAAAAATATTAAGGGGATTTGCTTCACAAAAATCAAAGCCATTTTTTATAAATATGAATTCCGATTCCTGTACAGCTCCGTGAATTGAATGGTAATGTTCATTGAGCTCGGGTACATATATTGTATGGGAACCGTCGGATGTCAGTACCAGTTGATTCAAATTACTTTAATTTAAAAAGATTACAATTGGAGAATCCCCAAAGGTACACTAAGAATATCTTATTTATAATAAACTCTTTCTGAAATATATTGTTTTAGTACCGGAAGTATAAGTAATCCGTTATATTTTCAGGTCATCAAACTTATGTTGTACTTTTGACTTTTATCTTTTTTCTTTTAAGTTATTGTATTAATTTTATTTCCTGATTTAATTAAGACTTTTTGAAGATAATTTAACAATTAATTTATTTTAAAAATCGAAAACATGAAAAAGAATCAATCCAGAAGGGACTTCCTGAAAGTAACTACAGCCGGAGCTATAGGCGCTATAGCACTTTCTTCCTTTAAATTTAAATCAGAAGAGAAATCGCTAAGTGTTCCTGCAACTGTTGATCCAAAAACATTCGGAATTGCTCTTCAGTTGTATACTATACGGGATGCAATGAAGGAAGATGTAACAGGTTCATTGAAAAAAGTTTCCGATATCGGGTATAAATATCTTGAACTTGCAGGTTATGGTGATGGTAAATTTTATGGTTATGAACCAACTGAATTTAAAAATATTGTACATGATCTCGGTATGGAAATTCTAAGCAGTCATACACAGGTTGAGGCAAAAGGGATAACTCTTGAGAATGCTAAAAAGATGGCCGACGATCACGCAAAACTTGGTGTTAAGTATTGTTTGCAGCCATGGGTAAATGAAGAGGATCGGAATATAGCAGCTTATCAGAGGATGGTGGCTGACTGGAACAAAGTAGGTAAGATTATGAAAGAAACCGGGATTCAGTTTGGTTATCATAATCATAATTTTGAATTTGCTAAACTGGATGGCAAGGTACCTTACTTCGATATCTTCCTTAAAGAACTCGATAAGGATCTGGTAACTATGGAACTGGATCTGTTCTGGACAACCAAAGCAGGGCAGGATCCTGTAAAGATTTTCAAGAAATATCCCGGCAGATTTGAGCTTTTCCACATGAAAGATATGTACACAAAAGAAAAGCCATTCTTTACTACACTTGGAGTTAAGGATTTTGCCCCTGTTGGAGCTGGAGTTATTGATTTTAAAAGGATACTGGCCAAAAGAAAGCTTGCAGGAAATAAGTATCTTGTTGTTGAGCAGGATCAAAGCAGAGATGGAAAACCATTCGATGATATCCGGACCAGTCTGAATAATCTTATTTCAAAGATTCTGGTTTAATCAGAGTTTTAAAGAATTGAAACCCGGCAGAACTACTGACCGGGTTTTATTTTGTATTCAGCTTAATTGATTTTATATTTATATTTGTGACTCATTTTGCATTCAGGGCATTTTTTATTATGGACAGGATACTTAAGAAAACACAGATTATATTACTGATGTTTGCCGGGCTGGCATTCACTGCCCATAATATAATCCCTCACGATCACCATATTACAGATTCGCTTGCCAGCAAAGAAGAAACATGCCCTTCTTCGAATGGCAGTGCCGGACATCATCATACCTTTCCTGTTCATTGTCATGCATTTAATGATCTTACTTCAGAAAAAGTTACTATAAGTTTTGTACCTGATAAAATCCAAACCAGAGATATCGGGATCAGCAATCTATACGATCCTATTGCTGCTGAATTGCAAATCCTCTTCATTTCAAACATCGAATTCAGGGAACCTGTTCCTGATCAGAAGATTATTGAGTCCTCACAATTGAGAGCTCCTCCGTTTTTAGGTTAAAATCAACAATAACCCATCCGGGAATTTATTAACCTCCTATGCTTATCCTTATGATAAATGTAGGACGATTTAACCTTTCTGCATTTTAACTCTCAATTATCTGACAAAAATGATAAACAGGATAATTTCATTTTCAGTAAAGAACAAATTCATTATCGGATTATTTATTGTTGCATTAGTAGGATGGGGAATATTTTCATTAACAAAACTACCCATCGATGCGATCCCCGATATTACTAACAACCAGGTGCAGATAATATCTCTGGCACCGTCACTTGCAGTTCAGGAAGTTGAAAGTTTTATCACAGCACCAATTGAGGTAGCTGTTGCAAATATTCCTGATATAATTGAACTCAGGTCCATATCGCGCCTGGGATTGTCAGTTGTTACAGTCGTGTTTGAAGATGGTGTCGATATATATTGGGCAAGGCAACAGTTAAGTGAGAGGATGAAAGAAGCAGAGGAATCTATTCCACAGGGTGTGGCACAGATATCTCTTGCACCTATCTCAAGTGGTCTGGGAGAAATATTTCAATATCGGCTGGCTGTAAAAAATGGCTTTGAGAAGGAATTTGACCCAATGGAATTAAGGACTATCCAGGATTGGATTGTACGTCGCGAGATGCTTGGAACACCTGGAGTTGCAGATATAAACAGCTATGGAGGTTTTGTAAAGCAATATGAAATTGCTGTCAATCCTGAAAGACTGAGGGGAATGAATCTTACTCTTACGGATATTTTCAATGCTCTCGAGAAGAACAATGAAAATACAGGAAGTGCATATATCGATAAAAAGCCTTCTGCATATTTTATTCGTGGTATCGGACTGGTGAAAACCATAGATGATATTGAAAAGATTGTTGTCAGGACAAGCGATAAGGGTATTCCTGTTCTGATAAGGGATATCGCAACCGTTCAGTATGGTAGTGCTACGAGATATGGTGCGTTTGTTGTTGATACTACTGAAGCGGTTGGTGGTGTAGTCATGATGCTTAAAGGTGCAAATGCTCATGAGGTTATTTCAAATGTTGAAGAACGGATCAGCTCTATACAGAAGTCATTACCTGGTGCGGTTAAGATTGAACCTTTCCTTAAACGCTCAGACCTGGTTGGACGGGCAATCGGCACAGTTTCAAGAAACCTGATCGAGGGGGCGTTGATAGTAATCTTTATTCTGGTGATCCTGCTTGGAAATATGCGTGCAGGACTTATCGTCGCTTCAGTTATTCCGCTTTCAATGCTATTCGCAATTTCGATGATGAACCTTTTTGGAGTATCAGGAAATCTTATGAGTCTGGGCGCAATTGACTTCGGTCTTATAGTAGATGGTGCAGTTATAATTGTTGAGAGTGTTGTCCACCGTATATCAATGAGCAGGCATCATCTTCAGGGAGTCAGCCGGTTGAATCAGAATCAGATGGATGAAAATGTTGTTGATTCGGCAAAAAGGATGATGAGTTCTGCTACGTTCGGGCAGATAATTATTTTAATAGTATATCTTCCTGTAATGGCGCTGGTAGGCATAGAAGGGAAAATGTTCAGACCTATGGCAGAGGTAGTTACTTTTGCCCTGACAGGGGCAGCTATACTTTCGCTCACATATGTTCCCATGGCTTCAGCACTGTTCCTTAGGAAGGAGACACAACGGGGGGAAAATTTTTCCGATAAAATAATGATCGGGATCAGAAGAGTTTTTAATCCTGCGATTGAATTTGCGCTGAAACGTAAGTTCCTTGTTTCAGTCTCAGCAATTGCTTTGTTTATTTTCAGTCTAATATTATTCGGCAGACTGGGCGGTGAATTCATCCCGCAGCTCGAAGAAGGAGATCTTGCCTCAAGCGTTATCACATTACAGGGTGGTTCATTAACAAATACCGTAGATAAGGTTATAATGGCAAATAGAATCCTGCTTCAGAATTTTCCTGAAATAAAACATGCTGTATGCAAAATTGGCGCCGGAGAAATCCCGACAGATCCAACACCAATGGAAACCGGCGATTATATTATTACACTTAAAGACAAAAGTGAATGGGTCTCAGCTACAACACGCGAGGAGCTTGTTACCAAAATGGAAGAAGCACTCATTCCGCTGGCAGGGGTGAAGTTTGAATTTCAACAACCGATTGCAATGCGTTTCAATGAATTAATGACCGGATCAAAACAGGACGTTGCAATTAAAATATTTGGTGATGATCTTAATACACTTTCTGAGAAAGCGGCCGGAGTGGAAAGGATAATACTCCCGATCGCAGGTGTCCAGGACATAAATGTTGAAAAAGTCACTGGTCTGGCACAGGTACAGGTTGAATATAACCGTGATCGTCTTGCCCAATACGGGATATCCATTGCAGATGTAAACAGCGTGCTGCGGGCAGCTTTTGCCGGCAGCCAGGCAGGTGTGGTATATGACGAAGAAAAACGTTTTGGACTTGTAGTAAGGCTAGATAAAAACTACAGGAAGAGTCTGGATGATGTGAAGAATCTTACCGTTGCTATGCCGGATGGCACCCAGATACCTTTTGAGATGGTGGCTGATATATCAATTAAATCTGGTCCCGCCCAGATTTCGAGGGAAAATACGAAGCGTAGAATAACAATAGGTTTTAATGTAAGGAACCGTGATATAAAAAGCGTAATAAAGGATGTTACTGCTCAGATTGATGAAAAGATCAAATTACCTTCGGGATATTATGTGACCTATGGAGGTCAGTTTAAGAACCTTGAAGCCGCACAGAAAAGATTGTCCATTGCTGTCCCTGTCGCTCTGCTCCTGATATTTGTTTTGCTGTATTTCACATTTCATTCTGTAAAACAATCTCTTCTGATCTTCACCGCTGTTCCGATGTCGGCCATAGGCGGTGTTTTTGCTCTCTGGATGCGCGGGATGAATTTTTCAATCTCGGCAGGCGTAGGTTTCATTGCATTATTTGGGGTTGCAGTACTTAACGGCATAGTCCTGATTGCTGAGTATAACCGTCTTGAAACGGAAGGTATGACTGACATTACTGAAAGGGTATTGAAAGGTCTGCATAACAGGTTACGCCCTGTGATTATGACAGCTGCAGTTGCATCTTTCGGATTCCTGCCTATGGCTCTTTCAACCTCTGCCGGTGCAGAAGTTCAAAAGCCTCTGGCAACTGTTGTAATCGGCGGATTAATAACCGCTACTATCCTTACATTGATAATTCTTCCTGTATTCTATATAATATTCTCAACTTCCAGGTTCAGATTCAGTCGCAGGGCAAAATCAGGAAAGAAGTCAGTAGTTATAATCCTTCTGCTTTGCGCAGGCTCATCGTTTGCAATAATTAACGGTCAGCAAACCAGGACAATAAATCTTCATGATGCGATCAGAACTGCTCTTGACAGTAACCTCTCTGTAAAATCTGCCGCTTACTCAATTGAGGTAGAGAAAGCTCTGAAAGGAGCAGCAATTGATCTTCCTAAAACCGTATTCGATGGTCAGCATGGACAGTACAACTCCTTTACTAATGACAACAGTATTACTGTTTCACAGTCATTTGCATTCCCTTCAGTCTACGTTAACCGTTATAAACTGGCAGATGCTTCTTTAAAAAGCACTGAATGGAAGCTAAAAGTATCTCAGCTTGAAATAGCAACGCTGGTTAAACAGGTATACTGGCAATCGGTTTACCTTGTTGAGAAGAAAAAACTACTCACATACCAGGATAGCCTCTATTCAGGATTTTTACGGGCGGCTGAATTAAGAGCCAAAGCAGGTGAAACGAATCAGCTTGAAATGATCACTGCCCGCTCTCAAAGCCTTGAAATAAAGGACCAGCTAAACCAGGTGAGTGCTGATATTGGAATCTTTAACCGGAAACTTAAGACACTTCTGAATATCAATTCTGTTCCGGTACCGGATGAGAAAGAACTGCACAGGATCACATTTTCTCTGATTGCTGATAGTTTGTCAACCGGGAAGAATCCGTCTCTTGGTTATGTGCAGCAGCAGGTTGAAGTATCAAGAATCGGTAAAAAACTTGAACGAAGCCAGATGCTGCCGGATCTCAACATAGGCTATATGAGCCAGACTATAATTGGAACACAGGACATTAACGGATTTTCCCGGAGTTTTGGAAAGGATTACCGTTTTTCAGGCATTCAGGCAGGTATATCTTTACCGATCTGGTTTGGGCCATTTACCTCGAGGGTAAAGGCAGCCAGAATAAATGAGGATATAGCTCGCACTGATGCTGAGAACTATAGCAAATCTCTGACAGGAAATTATCAGTCGTTGATTGATGAGTTTAGTAAATTCTCATCGAGTGTGGATTTCTATGAGAAGCAGGCAGTACATGAAGCATCCCTTATTATAGATCAGGCTGCAAAAAGCTACAAAGCCGGCGCATTGGATTACCTCGATTATGTACTGACTCTGAACAGGGCACTGGCTATAAAGCAGAATTATCTGGATGCTCTTAATAATTATAATCATACTGTAATTTCTATTGAGTATATCACAGGCAAAATATTTTAACTATATAGACCATGAAAAAGCTAAATTATACGATTTCAGTTATTATTTCAGGATTGATAATCTCCTCAGTTTCATGCACCGGTAACACCAAAAAAGTTGCTGAAGCCGCAAAGCCAGAAGTCCTCCCTGAAGATATCGTGGAACTGAGAACTGACCAGATAAAACTTGCAAATATTGAATTCGGGGCAGTTGAAATGCACCAGATGGGTAACATACTCAAAGTTAATGGTATTGTATCTGTAGCTCCGCAAAACCTTGCAACAGTTTGCATGCCACTGGGTGGGTTTATTAAAAATTCAACACTGGTTCCCGGGAATTATATAACAAAAGGCCAGACTATTGCTGTCATCGAGAACCAGGATTTTGTTGATATTCAACAGAATTACCTTGAATCTAAGAATAAACTCATCTTTGCTGAAGCAGATTTTAAACGTCATACTGATCTGTACAGGGAAGATGTCTATTCAGAGCAAAACCTTCAGCAGGTTACCGTGGAATACAGGAATCAGAAAGCAATGGTAAAATCACTTGAAGAGAAGCTTTTATTGATTGGCATTAATCCTGAAAAGCTGAATGAAGATAACATCAGCAGCTCTGTCAGTCTGGTATCACCGATAAACGGTTTCCTGAAAGAGGCAAATGTCAATATTGGGAAATATGTCTCACCTACGGATGTGCTTTTTGAAATTGTGAATAGTGACAAATTGTTCCTTGAACTAACATTGTTTGAAAAAGATGCAGACAAAGTCGCTACCGGACAAAAAATGAAATTCTACATTAACAATGAAACAGAAGATCATGAAGCAGTTATTACCCAAACTGGGAAATCGGTAGGGGCTGATAAGACATTCAGGGTTTACGCTTCTGTCACCAGTTCATGCAAGAACCTCATGCCGGGAATGTACGTGAATGCATATATAGAAGAATCTGATAATGTTGTTACAGTACTTCCTGCTGATGCAGTGGTAAGCTTTGATGACAAGGATTATATTTTTACCTGGGAAAAAGAGAAGGAGGAGGCAGGAAAAGCATTCACCGAATACCGTATGGTTGAAGTTAAGAAAGGTATTACAGGCTCAGGCTATATTGAAATCAAACTACCGGAGGGTTTTGATCCGGGCACTAAGAAAATTGTTGTTAAAGGAGCTTATAATCTTCTGTCAGCAAAGAAAAACGCAGGAGAAATGGCATGCTAGGATTCAATGCATTTGTTGCAATGTCTGATCCGACAATGAAAGCAAATGAAGCTGACAGTATAATGATATAATCTGCCCTGCCAAAGGTAAGAGGGTGTCTCAAAAGTCGAAATCCAGTAACCACACCCTTCGGCAAGCTCAGGGTGTGGGGACAAAGATTTACACACAGCTCACAAAGTTCCGATAGCTATCGGAATGAAATACATGCCTTTAACTTTGTGTACTTAGTGATCCCGATAGCTATCGGGACTTAGCGTACTTTGTGGTTAAAAAAGACTTTTGAGACACCCTCTTATATTAGTTAAGATAATATACTGCTGTCAGTCTTTTTTAGCAGTTTCATTTTTATCAGCTTTGTTATCTTCTTCAGCCGGATCGTACTTTGATGCTTTCTTGAATTCCTTCATACCTTGTCCAATTCCTTTCATAAGTTCAGGAATTTTTCTTCCTCCAAAGAGAAGTACTACTACAAGTAAAATCAGTATGATCTCGGTTGCTCCTAAATTTCCCATCGCATTAAATTTTAAAAATCTTACAAAACTATAAATACATTGATTAATTACAAGCTATTTGTCTCAAATCTATTTTGGAATGGCAAAAAATTTCAACCGTCCATTTATTAATCCAAACCTAGTTCTTATATTCCAGGCAAGGACAAAATGGCTACCAATTGTCTGAATCATACCACGACCTCACATCAGTTGCGACCATTCCGGCATTGATAGCGGCTTCAATACCAAGATCTCCATCCTCGAAGACTTCTATAAATTCCGGTTCAATTCCCATTAGTTCAGCACATTTCAGAAATGTTTCGGGATGTGGTTTGAAATTATCAACATCATTGGCAGTTATGACGATATCAAAATACTTTCTGATATCAGTAATTGCCATTGTACGTTCAACGGCTTCCCTGTGGCCACCTGTACCTACTGCCATTGGCATGATCCCAAAGTATTTTTTTGCAATCTCAACTACGGGTAGAATTGGTTTTACCAGATGCTGATCTTTATAAAATTCAATAAGTTTCTCTTCCATTATCTGGTCAATTGTAACACTTCCGTTAAGATTGCACTTTCTGATAATCTCATCCGCTATTATCCATCCCGGGGTACCGGTATGCTTTCTGAGAAATGCTGTGTCAATGTCGGCACCGAATTTCTGACATGCTTTCCGCCATCCCCTGAAATGATACGGCATGGTATCAGCAAGTGTACCGTCAAGATCAAAAATGAGTCCCTTAATGCCTTTTTTAATTTCGTGGAGCATCTTTTCTATTTGTGCGGCAAAGGTAAAAAGAAATCTGATTGGCAGAAATCATACTTCCGTTTCATCAGAATAATACATAACAAAAATCGTTTTTACAGAGTATTGGCTTATAAATTGTTAAGATTTATTATCTTGTGCAAATTCAAGTTAGGGGATCTGTTACAATTAAATTCAAATAAACCTAAATCGTGTTTGTTTGATTTTTCATTTACAGAAATAGGATGACCGAAACAGATAAAACAAATGAAGACTTTCTGAAGCTTCAGAGAGCTGTAGAGTCTTCTGATGAAGCAGTTTTCATTACTGATCCTGAAGGAATCATAACTTATATTAATCCCGGTTTCACAAATATGTATGGTTATAATGCAGGTGAAGTGGTGGGAATATGTACTCCAAGGATATTGAAAAGCGGAGTCATGAATGATAAAGATTATCAACACTTATGGAAATCGCTGCTTAATAAAGAAGTGGTCAGGGGTGAGCTTATAAATAAAACCAAAGATGGAAGATTATTAAATGTTCAGGCGTCTGCAAATCCGATCCTGAATGAAGAAGGTAAAGTAATCGGATATATTGGTATTCAACTTAATATGACCTCGCAAAAAAGGCTGGAAGAAGCTCTGAAAAAGAGTGAAGAAAAATTTAAAAAGGCTTTTATGACCAGTCCTGATGCTGTAAATATTAACAGGTTATCGGATGGAATGTATGTGTCATTAAATGAGGGATTCACAAAAATAATGGGATATACCGAAGAGGATTCTGTCGGGAAGACATCTATTGAGCTGAATCTCTGGCATGACCAGGAAAAAAGGAAAGAACTTGTTAAAAAGCTTCAGGAAACAGGCAGAGTAGAAAATTTTGAAGCTGATTTTGTGAGAAAAGACGGGACTATTTTAAATGGATTAATGTCAGCCTCAATAATAGAAATTGACGACATTCCTCATATTCTCAGCGAAACCAAGGATATAACCAGACAGAAACAGATCGACCGGGCATTAGCTTTCGAGCAATTCCTTGTTAATTCTTTAATGGATAACCTTCCTGACCATATCTATTTTAAAGATAAGGAAAGCAGGTTTGTCAGGAATAACAGATCACATACTCTTTCATTTGGCTTAAGTGATCCGGGTCAGCTGGTTGGTAAATCAGATTTTGACTTTTTTACAAAGGAAGCAGCTCAAAAAGCATATGACGATGAGCAGTCAATAATTCTTACAGGCCAGCCTATTATAAAGGAAGAGAAGTTAACCAGAAAAGATAAGACTGAAGCCTGGTTTTCCGCAATGAAACTACCTCTGCGTGATAAGCAAGGAAATATCATGGGAACCTTTGGCATATCAAGGGATATTACTAATGAGAAGAAAGCCGAAGAGCAACTCTTTTTACTTGCTAATGCTCTTAAAAGTACCAATGAATGTGTATCAATAACTGATATGAACGACAAGGTGCTTTTCCTTAACAAAGCATTCCTTGATACTTACGGATACACTGAAAATGAACTTAACGAACAGTCAATTAGTATAATAAGATCCCCTAATACTCCTCTTGAGATTGCAAATGAAATTCTTCCTGCAACCCTCCGCGGTGGATGGGACGGAGAACTACTCAATCGTAAAAAAGACGGAACTGAATTCCTGATATTTCTTTCAACTTCAGTTATCAGAAATGAGGAAGGATTGCCCGTGGCACTTATCGGCGTTGCAAATGATATTACTGAAAGAAAGAAAATTGAGGAAGCCTTACGGCAAAGTGAAGAGAGATTCAGGTCAGTTGCCCAGTCTGCAAATGATGCAATAATTACTGTTGACAGTAAAGGTAGAATCCATGGCTGGAACAGGGGGGCTGAATCAGCATTTGGTTACGGTGAAAAGGAGATTATAGGACTGTCGTTAAATCTCATAATTCCTGACGATTACTTAAATCAGCATATCAAAGCAATGGTTCGCATAGAAATGAGAGGCGAAGATAAAGTAACTGGGAAAACTGTTGAACTGACAGGAAAAAGGAAAAATGGAACAACATTTCCCCTGGAATTATCCTTATCTGACTGGGAAACTTCGGAAGGAAGATTTTTCACCGGGATTATACGTGACATCTCTACTCGCAAAAGGAATGAACTTGAGAATCAGATCATTTATGAAATATCAAAGGGGTTTGCAACTACCTCCAATCTCGATGAATTACTAAGTCTCATTCATTCTTCACTCGGAAAAGTGGTGTACGCAGAAAATTGTTTTGTTGCACTTTACAATTCTAAAACGGGATTGTTCAGTTTCCCGTATTTTGTTGATAAGTATGACAAAACTCCTGAACCAGTTGCAATGAAAAAGAGTTGTTCAGCATATGTTTACAGGACAGTCAGGCCATACCTCTATACCGATGAATCATTCGAATCACTGAAAAAACAAAATGAAGTAGAACTGGTCGGTTCTGCATCCCCTTCCTGGATAGGGATTCCTCTTCAGACACCTTCGGGCGTAATTGGTGTTTTAGTTCTTCAGCATTATGAAAAGGAAGGAATTTATTCAGAGCAGGATGTCAGGTTTCTGGTTTCAATCGGAAGTCAGATTGCTCTTGTAATTGAACGTAAAAAGTCAGAAGAGGAAATCAGGCTTAAGAATGAACTTCTTCTGTCTGTAAACGCAGAAAAAGACAAATTCTTTTCAATTCTTGCTCATGATCTTCGCGGACCAATGAGTGCTTTTGTTGCAGCTACCCAGATCCTTACCGAAGATATCCAGAATATGACCAGTGAGGAGATAAAGGATATCATGATCAGTATGAAAACAGATGCTACAAATATCTACGCGCTTCTCGAAAACCTGCTTGAATGGTCAAGATTAAAGCGTGGTGCTTTGGAATTTAATCCGGTAAAACTTAATCTGAAAGCAACAATAAATGCCGGCATTGATGCAGTATCTATTTCTGCCAGGAAAAAAAGAATTGAACTTAGTCTTCTTGTTTCTGATCACCTTGAAGTTATTGCGGACAGTCATATGTTTGAAGCAATAATCCGGAACCTTGTCTCAAATGCTGTAAAGTTCACTCCTGCAGGTGGAAAAATAACTGTCTCAGCATTTAAGAAAGATGAGAGATTTACTGAAATAAAAATTTGCGATACCGGAATTGGCATGACACCTGATATGATAAGTAAACTGTTTCTTTTAAACGAGAAGACAAGTCGCCAGGGTACAGAAGGAGAATCAAGTTCCGGACTTGGATTGCTGTTATGCAAGGAATTTGTCGAAAAGCACGAAGGAACGATCCTGGTCGAAAGTGAAGTTGGAAAGGGAAGTACATTCAGCATCTTAATTTAAAACATGACCATTGATATTCCGGACTTCAGACTTCAGACTTCATTACTCATATCCATAAATTAACAATTCAAAATCCGCAATCCAAAATTACTTCTTATATCTTGCAAGGTATTCTTTAGCCTGTTTGTAAACGTTATCGGCTGTAAATCCAAGTTTTTCATCAAGTACTTTATATGGTGCAGAATAGCCAAAACTATTCATTCCCCATACATATCCTTTTGGGCCAACAAGACCCTGCAGCGTAACTGACAGGCCGGCAGTCAATCCGAAAACAGGGATATTGTCAGGCATTATTGATTTGTGATAATCTTCCGGTTGATTTCTGAACAATCCTTCTGATGGAGCTGAGACGATCCTGACTTTCAGATTGTCTTTTCTTAAGAGAAGCGCTCCTTCCACAAGTGTTGATACCTCTGAACCACTCGCAATAAGAATAATATCAGGTGTGCCCTTGCAGTCCTCAACTATATAAGCTCCCTTTTCCGATTTCAGTGCAGCATTGTATCTGTTGTTGTTTTCCGAAGGAAGATCTTTTATATTCTGACGGGAAAGAATAAGAGCAGTAGGTGTTTTTGTATTCTCAATGGCCATTTTCCAGGCAACTGTGGTTTCAGCTCCATCGGCTGGTCTGAGTACAACCATGCTGTTTTCTCCGTGATGGTTTTTAAGATGTTCCATAAGTCGCAACTGTGCTTCCTGTTCCACGGGCTGATGAGTCGGGCCATCTTCTCCTACTCTGAATGCATCGTGTGTCCAGATGTACTTCACAGGTAATCTCATCAGGCATGCAAGCCT
>JGI20214J51650_10000975_pt1 | contig 18076 bp, 13 predicted proteins | sample WetSurMetagenome_FD_51650 | JGI IMG/M metagenome (IMG submission 51650) | reverse complement strand
ATACCTGTAAAATAGGCGTATGCAACAGCGGCCATTGCTATGGTAATTGCAACCATGATGATGACACCGATGACTGCTGATACTGCGTTTTGATTTAAGATTCTTCGACGCGTTTTCATAGATCCCTCATCCCCATTTAGTTTCTTATTATGATATTGATATTTATCCTAATAGATTATTTTGAAAGATGAAAAAATAAAAAAATAAAAGAAAGAAAATTGTAGGTGATTAGATGTTTATAGTCCACGACCCTAGTAATGAGTTCGTGGGTGTGTATCGTAATGTCACTTTAACGTTTCCTGTAGTGGGGCTTGCTAATAATATGTAATCACCAGCAGTTACTTCCGCAGTACCAGCATATTGACCAGAAGTTGTATTTTGGATTGATACTCCGGCACTACTATAAATAGTAGCCCAAACCGGTGTTCCCGACACATTATCTTTTGTAAGAACTATATCTTTCCATTTTATATTTGCATCCGCAGTCGCAACTTGTATTCTATTTGATGTAGAGTCTGTTGTACACGCCACATTTGGTGTTTGGTTCTTTGTTCCACCGATCATTCCACTGACATAGACATACACTGTCGCTGCAATTGCTACTGTTATGGCAACCATTAAAATGACACCGATAACAGCGGAAACTGCGCGTTCGTCTGCTTGTATAAATTTCCTATTTGCTTTCATTTTACCCATTCTCTCCTAGCTTTTTTTCAAAGCTCTTTTTCTGGGTGATGCATGGCTTACTTGGTATAAAAACTTTTTGAAACACAGATGAAACACCAATCATCTTCATTGCCTCCATCTGTTGCCTTTCAAACGGTTTTTATCGAGCTGCCTCCTCACCACGTATGCCCCTGCATACCACAGCTAAGCATCTGTTTTCGCTTTTCAGCATATTTATAGTTTTGTTAGTAGAATCTAATAATCGTCAAATCACAAAACGATAAAACAACACACCATCACGATTACCATAACTATCCCCATCTGCGCTTCCAGGAAATCACAATAAAAGTATATAGTAATCCGACTATAACGAAACGTTTATTAGAAAATACTTCTTTACATATTTGTCAATATAAAGGGATGCAACACAGAATCATTACCGTAGAGCATCCTCTCTACAGGATGGGATGGGAACCGTATGCCGCATCAAGAAAAAAACATCATAGGCCGAAACACACAACTCATGATGCTTCTTCCGATCACCGGAGCACTTTTTGTAAAAAAAACACAGTCGAATGAACCTGATGAAAACTCCATTGATTTTCACCTCGGTATCATCAAAAGGATCGACACTCTGCTTGCTGAACACGAACGAGAAGCACCCTCTGCTGAATCGTCTCAGGCACCACCGATTCTCCCGCCCCAGCCACCGACACCCATCGAACCACGACCGCCGATGAACAAGACACTTTCTCATCGAGAAATCGCATGGGAACCAGCTCTTGAGCAGACACAGACACTATCGCAAACTATCCCTGAAGAGTTCAAAACCGAGCTCGTCAGCACCCCTCAATTCAGATTCATTTCCAGTCGTGAGTTCCTTGATACNATCTCACGAATTATACCAGCACCTGAGGATCGCATCGAGATCATCGATCTAGGCACGCTCATCGGGGATACCACGACCCTTCAAAATACAAAGAACCAGGCAGACGAAACATACATACCTTCTAAAAAACAAGTAGTTGGCGATGAGCGTTATCATAAAAAAACAGAGGTCATTGATGCGAGATCAGCAAAACAGAAAGTATACGAAGAGGTCTACAACAACGCGTTGAAACAAGCTGATCAAATCGAAAAAAAAGCACACGTCTACTTCCTCAACAGCAAGAGCCACGATGATAAAAAACAAAAGAAGCTGGATATCGAACAATCCTATATCCCTGTTGATTTTGAGGAACGATCCAAGGAAATTAAAGAAAAGCAGGATAAAGAAGAAGAACAGAAACGACAAGAAGAAGAAAAAATACTCAAACAACTCGAACGTGAGCATGAAAAACTTGAAAAACTAGAAACCAAGAAAACAGAACTTGAGGAAAAAAAACAGGAACTGAAACAAAAAGAAAAAAAGGCACCAAAAAAAGACCTGCAGCCCTCACAAACCAAGAAGGATTTGAAAAAAGAAGCAAAGGAACAAAAGCGACTGCAGCGACTTGAAATTCGAAAAGCACATATCTTGGAACGACAACATAAAAAAGAAGAAAAACAGGCTCTCAAGCNCAAGCAGAAACAANAGCATATCAAAATGAAAGGATCTAAAAATCAACAAAAACTCCCAAAACAAAAAACAGAAGGAAAAAGCCTATTCAAAAAAGAAAAAAATATATCTTCTCTTGAGCTTGACGAGGACCTCAAAAAAGTCCTTCTCATGACCGACACCCTGTTAGGGGAGCTGCCTGAGGATGTCTTGAACCGATTTGTTCAATCTGAAGAATTTGAGCTCTACGAGAAAGTATTGAGTAAATACAAGATCAAGTGAGTATTATGGGCCTTTTAGAAAAAGCACAACAAAAAAAAGTACAATCTTCCGTCGAAGAAGAATCACCAGTGATTAAAACAAAAAAACGACAACCATCAACTCAGCAAAAAACAGCAAAACAAGAACAAGAGAACGGACCAAAAGCACCCTATCGTATCATTACGTCAGAAAATACCGCCGAACAACCACGCAGCCTTCTTGAAAAAGCTCGACAAAGGAAGATATCACCACCGCAACCACCAAAAAATATCCCCTGGGACGCAACACAAAAAAAAGAGGAAACATTCACGGGGTTAATCCTGGAAAACGGTGAAAAGAAAATTGAAGTCATCGAAGAACAAACAGGTTTTGGGTGGAAAAAACAGGGTGCACGGCGTACCGTTTATGACCATACTACCCACGAATACATTTATGAAGTCATCGAACCGCAGTTGAACGAAGACGAAAAACAGGTTAAAAATGAAATCTCACATCTCTTCAAAATGCTTGCGGATATTAACACATTTGATATGACCAATGAAGAAAAAGAAAAATTCTTAGAAGAGACTATCGAACGAATCATTAGCGATAATCATATTTACTTCGAAGAAGGCTCGAAAGATACCATCTTTTATCATATCTTCCGGGACTTTCTCGGCTACGGACGCATCGATATCCTCATGCACGACGACGGCATCGAAGATATATCCTGCGACGGACCAACCACCCCTATTTTTATCTACCATCGTAAACACGAGGGAATCGAAACCAACATCTATTTTGATTCTGAACAAGAACTCAACTCGTTTCTGGTGCGGCTCTGCCAAATCTCGGGAAAACAAATCTCGATTTTCTCACCAATCGTCGATGGGAAGCTGCCGGACGGCTCCCGTCTTCAAGCAACCCTAGCAAGAACAGTCACGAAAGGCTCGACCTTCACGATACGTAAATTCAAGGAAATACCACTCACCCCTATCGACTTAATCGAATACAAATCACTGTCAACGGAGATGGCAGCGTATTTCTGGATGGCTATAGAAGACGGCGCCTCCATACTCTTTTGTGGAGGAACCGCGAGTGGAAAAACAACCGCTCTCAATGCCCTCATGCTGTTCATCCCTGCTTCACATAAGATCATCTCCATCGAAGACACGCGAGAAGTCAACATCCCGCATAAGAACTGGATTGCGGGAACCACTAGGAAAGGATTTGCTACCAGCGATGATAACAAAACCGGTAAAGACATCGACATGTTCGACCTCATCAGGGCAGCATTGCGACAACGGCCACGCGTTATCATCGTAGGAGAGGTTCGAGGAAGGGAAGCAGATAGCCTGTTCCAGGCGATGGCGACCGGACACACTGCGTACGCAACGGTACACGCTAGCACGATCCATATGCTAATCCAGCGACTCGAAAACCCACCCATAGAGCTCCCGCGAGCTCTGCTAACCTCACTGGACATCATCGTCTTTCAAAACGCTGTCGACATTGGGGGAAAAATGGTCAGACGGATGACCAGTGTCACCGAGATCATCAAACTTGACACTGATACTAACCAGCTTATCTTCATGGCACCCTACACCTGGGTCTCCAAGACTGATGATCGATTCGAAAGCTCTGGCTCAAGCAAGATCCTCAACCGCATCAAACAGCAAAACGACTGGACCGACGAACAACTCCTCCAGGAGCTCAACAACCGGATCCTCGTGCTTGAATGGATGAGAAAGAACAAAGTCAGATCTTATAAGAAATTCGGCAGTCTCATCGCAGAATACAAAAAATTCCCTGAAAAAATCCTTGCACTGGCAAAGAAGGATATGGAAGAATGAAATCGACGAAATACACTCGATTTTGTCGACGACTCTTTTCAAGCACCTTTGAAAAATTCAATATAAGCGAAACTAATAAAAACAAAATGCTTGAAAAAGCAAACATCAGCATGGTGTACCAAGAATACTACTCGATGATCCTTATGAACATCATTCTTGGGTTCATTGTTTCGTTTTTCTCAACTGCATTTCTCTACCTTCTCGTTCCAAATAGCATCACGGCGTTACTACTGCTTATTGTGACTTCAATTGTTCCGCTACTTATTGGAATGGTCTACCTTCAGCTGCCAAACACCAAAGCAAAATCACGGGGTAAGAACATCGACCGCCACCTTCCCTATGTGGCAAATTTCATCAACACCATGTCGGTTGCTGGGATTTCCCCCTCGGAGATCTTTGGCACCCTCTCAGGAATAGAGCTGTACGGAGAGGTACAAAAAGAAGCAAAAAAAATAACCACAGAAATTGAGCTGATGGGCCTTGATTCAATCACCGCCCTAAAAAACGCTATCGCGATATCCCCTTCAAGAAAATTCAAAGATTTCCTTCAAGGGATCGTCGCGGTCCTCCAATCCGGAAGCGAACTTGCCCCCTATTTTGACCGCTGTGTCGAGCGGTACATGTACGACGATTTAGACGATCGGAAAAAAAACCTTGAATCACTCGCCATCATGGCTGAAAGTTTCGTAACAACCGTGATTGCCTTTCCCTTGTTCCTCGTCATCATCTTGTCGATCATGGGACTGACCAGTGGGGGGATCTCATTTGATTTCCTCTACATCATCTCCCTTCTCATACTCCCTATGGCGTATTTTGGATTCTATGTTATGATGAAATCAGGGATGGGTGAAGAAGTATAAAGAAACTCAGACTCGTCAAAGAATACAACATCAATAGAAAATACGGGAAAGATAAAACCATCGAGGTCATCATTGGAGTTTCGGTTCTTCTTGCAGCTATTTTCTTTGTCCTTGGCTTTTTTGCCTTCATCCGACATCCCATCATAAACGTCAGTTTCATCCAACCTATCGATTATCTGGTGTTCGGAGTCCTCGGCTGCATCGGGCCGCTTGGGTTCTACAACTCGATGAAACAAAAACAAAAACGAGAAATCATGGATAAACTCCCTGATTTCCTACGAGACATCGCCAACTCCTCTGCGTCCGGGATGACCATTTATGACTCCATCAGATCAGCTTCAGAGGGAGACTACGGTCAGCTGACTGAAGAGCTAAAAATGACGGTCGCACAGCTCTCCTGGGGTATCCCCATCGACGAGGCATTGACAAATTTCGGAGCACGGGTCAATACCAATGAAGTCAAACGACTCGCTATCACTATTAACAAAGCCCTGGAAATCGGTGGGAATGCCTCCGCTGTCTTCAACGCAGCAGCAAAAGAGCTGGACCAGATCAGACGCGTCGAACAACAACGACGCACTGAGATGTCCATGTACAGTATTGTTATTTTCATCAGCTTTTTCGTGTTTCTAGCAGTCATTCTTGTCATCAACGGCACGATCTTTCAAGCCATCTATGACCTTCAGGGAAAAATGGTGGGAAAAGCAATCGGAAACATCAGAATAGCAAACATTGACCCCAGTGAAGTAAAAACCATGTTCTTTACCTTCGTCTTTGTCCAAAGCCTTGGCGGTGGTCTGCTCGGCGGCTTTATGATGGAAGGGCGTATCTCTGGCGGGATCCGTCAAGCGTTTATCCTTGTCCTGATCTCATTTCTCACCTTCAAAATACTTTTCTAAACTGTCAAAGCAGCCAAAATGTCACGATACCATTAAATAGACTAAAAGGACAGAGTTGTACTGGTAGTGAGGAGAGATGAAGGACGTAGAGTTCTCTGACAATTCTTACGGAGCATCGGAAGTGATTGGGGCGATTATTCTTGTTCTTATCGCGGTTGGTGCTTTCGGAGCGATTTATTTACAAGCATTTCCTGTGCCATTTCCTTCTCCTGAACCGCACGTGCAGCTTGCAGGATATGTCACTGATGGTGGAAAGGTCGTCCTGCAGCATGTCGGCGGTGAACAATTGAACTCCTACACGATACGTGTGGAACAATCGGATGGACCACACGTCTACCAGTTTTATAATGAAACCTGGGAGATGGGACAAATTTATTACCTGCCTATCAACGAACCCCTCTTTATAGAAGAAAAACAAGTTCGAGTCAGTGTCTATACCATGCTTTCAGATGGAAGCACGAAAATCATCTTCGATGGCATCATCTCACCCCGTGAACATCCGTCGGGGCCTGAATCGTCCCCCTTGATTGATCCTATGCTCGTAACAACGTTACGAACGAGAACGATTGACGAAGACCTCATCTGCTACAATTATACGATAAACACCAGCAGTAACCCTCATACCTTCATCTACAACTGGATGTGCGCCTCCACTGGTTTATATTCATCGTTTACAAGGGTTCTTATGCCTTTTGACAGTCAGAACCCGTTCCAAACCAAGGACTATTCAGGGAATCACTACAACGGAACCATCAACGGAGCGACATGGACGACTACTGGTAAACTTGGTGGTGCATATCAATTTGATGGGAATGACTTTATTTCGATCCCATACTGTTTTGAGAACAGTACAATTGGCAAAATCACGGTCGAAGCATGGATAAAAACAAGTCTTACCTCAGGGACCATTCTGTCTTTTAACCGGAATAAATACTGGGAGCTAGCATTGACTGATGGTCATGTGAAATGGAGTACAAATTCAAGCGATGGTGCTGTTGATATTAAAGGAAATCTCCTGGTGAATGATAACACCTGGCATCTTTTAGCTGCGACATACGATGCTGCTTTAGGTGATTGTGCTATTTATATCGATGGCAGACTTGACACCTATCAGCATACACATGCAGCAGGAAAACTCCTTGGCTCCGGCGATCGTCCTAGTGGTGCCGTTGGAAAAGGGACAGGTGTTGCCGGTAGACAAACCATTTTTTCGACTGGTTTTGAAGCACAGGATGAAAAAAATCAGTGGGTAGAAAACAATGGGACTGGAGGCGGACAACAACTGAACTGGACGAACCTCCGATATGATAATTTCAATTTAGGATGGGGTAATTACGTTCCTGGAAGCAATGGCTCCTCTGCAGATAGCTATCGATCCACTTCCTATAAATACGAAGGGACAACGTCCGCATGTATACGGGATAACAGCGGCACAGCCTCAGCATTCACCCTTAACTCTATTGATATCGATACTCCTGCTTACAAATCATTACGGATTGATTTCTGGTGGATGTGGCGGGGCAACGGNTGGACGTCTGGGGAAGACTGGTGGCTCCTCTACTACAACGGATCTTCCTGGGTCACGGTCCTTGATGTTAATTACCCTGCGACTTATACGAAAAGCGTCTGGTATCACACCATCGTCTACATCAATGAAAGCAACTATAGATTCCCGACCAACATGAAACTTCGCTTCCAATGTGATGCAAGCTACGACGATGACTTAGTCTATATCGATCAAATCTATGTTAATACCACCAACTACCAAAGAATAGAATGTGATTTCAATTTACTCCCATCATCTATATTCACTCCGCATGCCGGATCATTTTCTATTGGTGGATCTGGTGACTTTGATCCTGAATATGCCGCGTTCAATAGAACCAGTATTGATCTCTCAGGATACACCAACGTAAAAATCTCGGTGTGGTACAGTTATAAAAACACAGAGAGCAATGATTTTCTGGGATTATATTATCGAAATGGTAGTCAGTGGAAACCGATTTTCGAGGTTACAAATCCTCTGATGGCCGGCGGGCAAAAAAGCTGGACGAACGTGATATTCGATCTTCCGAAAACGGTTGGTGTGCTTCGCTTACAGTTCAAATGGCGGACGACTGCTACAAACGAATATATGGCGATTGATGATCTGGAAATTTCAGGGATACGACTCGCTGGTGAGATCAACTTCACCGGCACCATCGATGAAGTAAAAATCTATCCTCGAGTACTAACACAAGAACAGCTCTATCAGAATTATCTCTGTACAAAGGATGGGAAAACAACATGCAGCGTTATCGTTTCAGAAGAAATACGACTGGAGGAATATTGGAAATGTCTGGTCACGCCAAATGATGGAATGTATGATGACAGTCATACAGAGTCTAATATACTTTTTATAATTGAGTATGGTGGAGGCGGATAGAAGATGAACAAAAAAATAACTACAATTGGGATCACCCTGCTGCTGGTGATACTCGCTTTTGTGGCAATTTCCCCTGAGCCGGTGAACGCAGGTTCGTATGATGGTCATGATCTTGCGGTGGCTTTACTGTTTAATCAATCGACACTTATCAGTTCTCAATATTGGGATAGAGATGCCTCAGGACATCGACAGTCAGCGGTCCTCCCCTCTCGGGGAAACCTTATCCCGACAGATGGCCCGACGTTCGCCATCTTTAGCACAGGACGGGCGGATCTCACCGTAGCGACATCAAACGGACTTAACCCTGGAACCGAGCGCGGAAACTGGTTCCAAGGAGGACAATATGGAAACCCACGAGACGAAGCAAACCTGCAGCTCCAACTCCTTGTTCCTCCATACATGCATTATCTTTATTATGATGTTCAATTTTTCACCGTCGAGTACCCGGATTATGTCGGAACCCAATATAATGATCAGCTCACCATCACAGTCAATTCACCCTCGAAGGGAGTATCATCCTATGTAATTAACGTCAACGGCGGGGACTTCATTCTTAACGCCCGAGATACCGCACTACTGGGGACAGGGTACAATTTATTTGCTCAGGATAACAATCCATCGGGAGTCGACTGGCTGCAGACGACGCCCAATTCCAATGGCGTTGACGCAGGGGCAACCGCGCTCATCGGTCGTGAACATCTTGTCGCCCCGGGTGAAATAATCACCTTGACCATTGACTTGAAAGACGAAGGTGACAATCAATTTGATAGCATGGCGTTCTTCGATAATCTCCGATTCTCCGGGTTTGCAAAGACCCAGATTCTCGCACGAAAGACAGTTGTAGATCTCAATGGCGGTCTTGTACAATGTGAAGATATTTTGGAGTATTCCATAACACTTAGTAATATCGGCACCGCGAATCAAAACAACAACCCTGGTCCAGAATTTGAAGATATCATCCCTGCTAATGTACAATATATCCCTGGGTCTGCGACCGCCGGGACAGGAACTATCACCTATGACAGCGGAACCAAAAAAATCATGTGGGACGGTAGTATTCCTGCCCAAAGCAGCGTCGCATTAAGGTTCAATGTCACCGTGAACACAGGGCTAGTCAATAACACCAAGATATCAAACCAAGGTGTGGTCCATTGGGACGAAAANGAAGATGGCGTAAACGAGAAAAACGAACTAACTGATGATCCTGCAGTCAACGATGGCATAGATCAAGACGGAGATGGTGAAACCGGTGATGATGATCCGACCATCGTCAGCGTCTGGTCTTATGATGCTCCGACCATTCTTACAGAAGATTTCGCCGACTTCGACGATATCATCGGTGGCAAAGCACAGGACTCATATCAGGGCCAAATATGGTTTGACACTAGTGACCAATCCAGTGAATCGAATTTCGAAGTCTCTCCTAGTTACCATTACATCACGGCGAAATCCTTCAAGACCAAACTTCGATCCNTCACCCCTAAACAGTACTGGAACTATTCCTTTTCCATATTTAACAGCGAAATAACCTCATGGGAGGCTTGGTTTGCCTGCGGTAATAGCAGCGAACCAGCGGACCTCTGCGCTGACTTTAATACAACCAGCGGTAATCCTATCACGAAGATAAAATTAGAATACGTTTATGTCGCTGGTGCCCTGCTTTCATCCTGCTATCAAGTGAAGCTTTACTATAAAACACCAACAGGCTGGGTCCAACTGCCATCCGAATATCCCAATGGATATCTCTATAATGGGTGGTACAAATTACGGATTGAGAAGAATGGAGATGCAGCGATGAATTATTCGCTCTACCGATCTGGTGGAGGAGCTATAGATCCTATGACTGGACTGAGTCTAGGTCCGTCTTTCAGTAATCTTGCACGTGTCGAATGGTATTCGACAAAGAACCCGGTGGTCAGCCCGATTGTTTTCTGGGATGAACACACTGTCAGTCTAATTTCCATTTCTTAAGATGGTGAAAAAAATATGGCGCGTGAATTCACAAGAAATATGTTTATCATGCTAGTCTCAATCATGACCGGTGTCGTCATCATCACGTTCTTCATTGGTGATATCATGAACCGATCAAAAATAGACACGATGACCTTGGAACATGGCATCGAGATCAGTGATTTGAATAGTAGAAATGAAAACTTCACGAATCACTTCTTGCAAGGTGTTGTAAAAATGGATTCAGCACGTGAAGTAAGAGAAGTCGCTAATTACTATTTTGATTTCGCCTTGTTCTGGTTTAATAGCGCATTAGCCAACCAAAGTAAAAATCTCACAATACAATGCATTGATAATTGTACTAATGCAATGGAGAAATACCTGACATCTTATGAGAATTTCGGGAAATCAGAACCATATTTCTTGAAAGCACGCAATTACACGAATAACTCAAGATACCTTGAGGTCCTTGGGTACTACGTTGGTTTTGCTGGTGCTGGACAAAATATCACGATGTTACGATATAACGCCAGCGATTATCTCAGGCGCGCTGCGGAGAACCTGTCCTTTGACAACATGGAAAACGTGACTGCTCTTATGGAAAACTTTACAGTCATAGAACAGGCCTACCAAGAAGCAGTGCAGCAATACCAGGAGTACCGGTACCAGATCGATGGGTATATTTTCTTCAGCACGATACGCGAAATCCCTGACATACAATAATCTCATTGAGACGGTGCTCAGTGTCTTTTTCTTCTTCTTTTCATAAAAGCGACTCTGCCAAAAAATTAAAGAAAGAGAAGTGATTACCCCAGCTACAAACAAGATACTGTGCCCCGGTAGTGTAGTGGCCTATCATGAAGCCCTGTCGAGGCTTCGACTTGGGTTCGAATCCCAGCCGGGGCGCTACCCCTTTTTTTCCTAGATGGTGATGATCAGCATCTTGGTGATGATCGAGTACTCCGAAAGTTGGTTGTTTTGGTCATCATACGCGTAGGCTTTTATCCTATAGAACCCAAGAGGCACCTTCAGGTCAGCGGAGCAGCCATCGGAGAGATTATTATCAAAGAATGTAAAATCCTTTTTGAGGAACACCTGGGTTGCGACGAACTTCACTGACACTGCATCGCTGCTGACTCCAGGGAGGATGACATAGAGCGTATCGTAGTTCACCGCGATGGAAAGACCAAGGGTGACCAGTAACCGGACCGGGCCTACCTTCGGGTTTTCGAACATGTAAATATATCCAGTGTCGTATGTCCCGTGATCAGGACACAGCACCGTCCTTCGTTCCTCTATCTTGTTGCCTGCCATGTCCCATATTTCAACGAAGATATCGTAGGTCTCGCCACGGTCGGCGGTGAAATTCCATTCAAACCAGATCGGCGAGTCTCCATTAAAAGAAGTGTCATAGACGGTCTCCCCAGTGACGCTTATTTTCACCCGGGCAATCCCGGAGCCTGAGGTATAATCGGTCGCACTGCCGTTGATGGTCGCACTGCCTACCGGGATGATAAATGATGGTTTATGTAGGGTGATCATCGGCACCGTGGTATCGATCCTGATTCCGTCAACACGATGATGAGGATACTCCTCATTGATAGAGTCATTAGACCAGTACTCGATGTAATTATTCGGCCGGTCTGTAGAAATCAACGGAGGAGACGCTGGATNATATATCTCGACCCCAAAGCCGTTGATGTCATAGNAGGTGGTGAGGTTCTCTGGGTCNCTATCAACATCGGAGACGTTGAAGGTAGCGGTCACCGCTGTGACATACCAGCCGTTATTGCCATTTGGGTCTGGTGGTGATAGTGTGATCTCTGTGGATGGTGGATAGATGTCTTTTCCCACGAACGCGGAGATGTTCCATTTCTCGAGCAATGGCGAGCTCTGTGGTGACACCCGGGAGAGTGTCGCGTGAAGCCTAACGCAGGTGCTGGTGATATCAGAGATATTCTGTCCGTTCTGCACGTTTTCTTTCAGCAGAACCGTCCCATTTTGATCCATGATATCAAAGAGTATCGAGCATCCTGATGGCAGGGTGTCGATGAAGAAGAACCATCGCCATTCCCGGAACATCTCTGGTTGGATGGGGATTGACATAAGCTGTGCTTCTGTAATCAGCCCTTCTTCCGTACCGGTATTGCAGGTAATGTTAAATGAGCCAACTGATTGGGCGGAACGCCAGACATACTGGAACACGTCTGCATACAGACTCACNACATCCCGCTCATCTTCCCAGGTAGCAAAAATCCCGCTTGCTCCCACCGCGATATCGTTCCAATCGACATTCTGCGACGAGCCATCGGAAAGCTCCTGCCGACTAGTCATGATCGTTCCATTTTCGGCAATCATCCGCCCGTAGACGTCTTGATTGCCCACGAGAGTACCATCGTATGAGATGAAAAACATGGTGTCAAAATANGGGACAGAATCAGAGCGAATAAAACTTGTTCCTGCTTCAATGATATAATTGTTTTTTATGACCGCACCGTTTTTGCTGAGGACTTTACCCCAGATGTTCCCATCGTAGCTATCTCGGTTGGATGGATCGACGCTCACGTCGCCATCGTTCCAGGTGACACAAAATCGTTCAATCTGAGGATTATACGACACTGCAGGGAAAATATAATCAACGGTGTCACTACCTATCGCAATAGTGATGCGAGAGCCGATGCGATTCCCGTTATAATCATATCGATATGCATAGAGGCTGAAGGGACCAAGCGATGAGCTCGGACCATCTTCATATACCATGAAAAAATTCCCCTGATTATCAGAACACATCCAGGGGTCGCCCTGGTAGTTAGCTTCATAGGCTATCGGAAAGTCGGTTCCCACCGGATATCCATTCGAGTTGTACAGTCTCCCCCGGATATCATAATCATCATAACCATTCCGTGCATCGGCCCAGACTACTAAGAACCGGTTGCTCTGGCTGTCGTAGGCAACCTGTGCATCAAATTGACCATTGGTNGCAGCGCATATCGTAAAGCGCATACTGACCTCACCACTTGGGGTCACTAATGCGCCTTTAATGTCTGCTTCATAGCGGTTCAATGGTTGATTCGCAGGGTTTTCTTCCCAAACCACGAAATAATTCCCCGCACCAAAAGCGTTGCATGGGTTTTCAGCATGATACGTGTCGCTCCCTGGTAATGATATATCGATGTCGGTATTGTTATCGGGATTTGGATTGCCGCCGTCGCTATCATAGGTTCGTCCATGAATCACACCGGGGATCGTCCGCTCATAGTGAGGAAGGGGAACAGAGATATCCTCTGGTCCGAGTCGCTCTTCCCAGGTGACCAGAAATCGATTCACGCCATAGATGACATCAGGGTCCCATGCGCCCTCTGAGGCTGCTTTGAAAGAAACCATGGTGTCAGGGTGTGTACGGTCTTGCCAGGAAAAAATGGATGAAAAACTGCTTTGGTCGGCTGCACTCGGATTTCCGTAAAACATATAGATGGCGGTCTGCCCTGGGATGAGGGTCGGAATTTTCACCAGTACCTCGCAGGAGACTCCATTGACGGTGTTGTGTTTAAAATAGGAGAGAAACGCACCGGTCTGATCAGCGAAACGAAGATCATCAAAATCACTTTGCATATCTGCATCATACAGCACCGTTATGTTCGCATCATAGTTCTGGAATGTTTCCTGTCCACTGTTAATGATGGAGACAGGTTTCATNCTGGTAAATGCCGGGTCGATCCATGCAGGATAGGTGTTTTCCATACCAACCGTCCCTGCGNTTGTGTTTACCACAATATGATTCGAAAGCCCTGCATCGATTTTACTGGTATNAAGAAAATCATCCTGCCAGATCTCAACAGATCCACCTCGCCCTGAAGGGCTAAACGGGTCAGCGACCTGTGGTGTGTTCCTGGTTTGCATCAGTGCTTGTCCGCCCGTTGCAATGATAAGTGTGAGCATCGCAAGGATGCAGAGGCTGATTTTGGTTTTTTTCTTCCCCATGCTGATTACCTACCCCCAGGGTACCGAGTACCACTGGCTGTTCCACAATACCTGTAACGTCCAGTCTCCAGGGATCGGCTCATCACCGAGGATCCAAATGCGGACCAGGCTCCCATTCACTGAGTACCATTGGATAGTACGGGTGATCTGGATGAAATGTTCCCCGATCAATCTAAATCCATACTTGTAGCTCCCGGTATGTTGTGGGTCGTATCCGACCTCAAGGCTGAATTGGTCTCCCAGTGGTTGTCCAAATGTATAGACCGTGAAATGACCCGTGTCACCTAACTCCCAAGAAAGCTGTAGTCGACGCGTCGCGTTCACAGAGACGTTCCCATGGATTTTGAACGTTTCACTTGCGGTATCGACAAAGGTGACCGCGACTGCTTTGTTGAACTGAAGCTCAAGAGACCCTGNTGATCCGATGGTGATGTCCGCACTCACCGTAAAGACCTCCCCAGCGAGGTTNACCCCAATGTCAACATCAGTGAGACGAAGGAGTTTGCCGGACCATTCGAAATTCGATATCTGCCCGTTGATGTAATCCCAAGATAGGATGTAATGATCATCGGTCTGAATGCCAAAACCAACATGGAAGAGCTCGTCGCCATTGTCGACGACAGAGATGGTATTATGGAACATCATACCGCCACCAGTGATCAGACCAAGCTCGACATGAGTGTTTGTTTGCGTCGGTAACTGCCAGAACAACTCAAGGTAATTGTTTTTGAATTCTAGGGTATCATCAAGGATCCAGCCCTCATGGGCTATGGAGAAAGAAAGCGTTGGGTCCCCTGATCCAGCATCCCTGGAAAGAATGACCTGCCCGGTGCGTTGCGCTCTATTGATATTCCAGGATAACTCCAGATGGCTATTGCGAAGCTCAAGAGCCTTGGTAAAGGTCCAGTTCTTGTATTGGATGATTGTNGAGAGCGTCATGACGCTATCGGAGTCGCGGGTGACATTAAANAACCCTGTTCCATTCACCAGATCGATTTTCCATTTCATCTGCACGAAATTATTTTTCAGTTCAAACGATTTGGTCACCACCATGTCCTTGTGCCCAATGGAGACGTTCAATGTTCGAGTCTCGTCAAGACCTCTTCGAAGCGTGATATTCCCTGTCCCATTAAGCAGGTTTACCGTGCTATCAAACCGGAGTTTCCTGGGGAAGTTTTCCAGGGAGATGAATGGTCGGTCATTTCCAAAGAATGACAAGGCAAGTCGTTTGACATCCTGTGACATATCCAGATCAGCAAAACCTGACGCTGCAAGATCACCAAACGTNCCAAGGTTAAGACCCCAGGATGCGTGAATCCGTTCAGGTAGACCTGACACTGCAAACGACACAAGNTTTCCATACTGTATCGAATCTAAGGCATAGGAAATATTGTAGGGGCGGTCACTTTCATAAAGGAACTCCCGTGATCCCAGAAGTGTTAAATCAAAGGCCATGAAACTTGGTAAGGGATCAAGGGTTAGGCTTTGGACGATGTCATCAAGGATTCCACCTTCTGCCCGCAGCGATATTTTTGTCTGAACACCAGCGCTCCTGCCGAATTCATAACTGATCTTTGCTTCGCGAGGAATTGACGTTATGGTCANCTCGGTTGCTGGTTCAAAATCAATCGAATACGTACGCTGGAATATTTCATCACCGGCGCCATTGACGGTAAGGTAATTGGTGAAAAATGTGAGTTGTGATCCGCTTTCTATATTCTGCGGTTTTATTGATAATCGAAAGACACGAGGGTCGCTGATATTTTCTCTGCCGACATAAAACGTGGTGTTGACATGGTTCGTTCCTCCTTGTCCTGTCCTGGAGACATACCCTATCTTTGTGCTAAAATACGGATTATTGTCCTCGGAGGGTTGTCCTCCGTCAAGCATGATAAACGGGAATCGCGCCTCGACAGAAACCTCGTACTCCTTTGAGGTGTCACAGGTCGTAGCGATGTTACATTTCGTTTCTATCACTTTTTCAGTGTTATTCATGATTTTCGTTCGAGTAAAACGCAGATCAACGTTCGTATCGTCTTTACTTTGCATGGAGACGCTGAACTGTTTTGATTCACCGGTGTTTAACATCGATGCAAAATCGGTCATCCCTAGTGCCAAGGGTGTTGTAATGGTCTCGCCACCGTTATATTTGGTATTGACCCAGACGCCAAAATCCTCTCGGCCGACTTTGATATACAACACCTTTATGGAATCGGAAGCAAGCTGCTGATCCGTCTCGTTGTATGCGGTCACCGAGATGGTGTACAACCCAGATGTCAGACTGAGGTCTGTNCCTAACCCATCCATTGTTCGATAATCCCATCGGACCGTCTCCCATCCGGTTAATACACGTTTAGCGACAAATTTCACATGATGGACATCATTGTAAACGGTCTGAAGATTGATGCTGCGACCGACCACGACCGCGTAACCTAGTCCGAGCATACTTGCGAGCGTCATTTTGATGGGCTGGATCTTAAATAGGTAAAGGTAACCTTGTGCAGGCGATACGATGGTTATAGATGGGTCTCCATTTGCAATGGCAGGCTGTTGGTCCAACGATCNGAGAAATGGTGCTGATTGTTTTTTAGCTGGTGACGCAAAAGCCCCTATTGAAGTCACTGGAGAGCACAATAAAATCATCATAACTAAAAACGCTATTTTTTTTCTCAACTCTATTCACCTCTTCATGTTTTTTTATATCCCCCCATCTTAATATGGGTTTATGATGTATAATATAAATATTAAGGGAAAGCGGTATATAATCTTTTATGCAAAATTTAAAAAAAACAGTGGGTTTTTTAGATTTTTATCCTNNCGTTTGTGATAATTTGCATATTTCTCTTTTTTCTATGATACGTTTTATTTTTATCTTCGAAGCAACTATTAAAATATTGAAAGATAAGCTTATATATAAGAAACCCTATATATTTTAACAAGGTGAATAATATGAAGAATAATACGAAAAAATTTTTAAAGGCTGGTCTGGTCTTATGTATCGCAGTCTTATTTGTCGGAACTTCCGCAACTGCGATGGGAAGTACCCCTGAAAAACTATCAATAACCGCAACGAAACAAACAGGCACTTCGAATGGCCCAACTCGTGATGAAACAGAATTAAAATATTTCAACGAAGATAACCTAACACAAGTTATTGGTATCCAAGGCGGTGCCGCACCATATATCTGGAAAACCGCAATAAAACTTACCCAAGCTGAAATGGCAGCCTATACCGACTGGACTATGACAAAAGTTGATGTCGCAATGTCCGCGGACAATGGCGTCCCCTCTATTGGTGTCAGGATTTATATCTATGATAAGGGGACAGCAACACGGCCAGGAACCAAAATCGTAAATGATACAACTTATACCCTCGATGTCACTGGTGTTACAACCATACCTCTGGTGACCCCGGTGAATCTCAGTGGACATGAGGAACTCTGGGTTGCAGTAGAATGGACACAAATGGAAGAAGGTCCTGGTGCATATTACGCCTGGTTAGACACTCTTACTGCTGGTGGTGCTGTTGACGGAAAAGGTGACTGGTATTACTTAAACAACGCCTGGGGCGAAATCCAAACCGGTGGTGCTGACTACGATGGCAACTGGGGTATCGGTGCGATTATCGAAGGCGCAGGCATGGCACAATTAGCCATTGGTAACAT
>JGI20214J51650_10000974_pt1 | contig 18079 bp, 10 predicted proteins | sample WetSurMetagenome_FD_51650 | JGI IMG/M metagenome (IMG submission 51650) | reverse complement strand
CCCCCCCTATAACCACCTAATTGCCATGTCATTCCGAGCGCCAGCGAGGAATCTCCACATGATGAGACTATACTTATCTAATGAGATCCTTTATTAATTAAAAGCTAATAATCTGCTACTAACCATAGGAGATGTGTATGAAGGGTAGTTATTTTTCCAGGGAATGGCAGGGGAAGTGTTAAGAAAATATTAAGAGAAGCTAGGATTTAGCAGATTTAATTATCTGCTGTATTTCTTCTTATCTTTTTTTCCGAATTTATTATCCCTTTTATAATCCCTACCCTTTTTTTCCGGTCTTCCCTGGTTTCTCTTTTCAGGTCTCCTGTCAGACCATTTTGCCGGTCTTTTTCCACTAAAGTCACCCTCTCGGGCTTTATCAGTTTTCTCCTGTGCGATTTCAACTGCTACTCTTCTGTCCATGAATGTTGCATTACTTAATGCGTTGATCAGTTCGTCAGCATAACCNGCTTCGACCTCGAAAAATGAGAATGTTTTAAGCAAGTCTATTTTCCCNATAGGTACTTTCCTTCCCTTTGTGTTTGAGTTAACCAGTTCAATAAGTTGTTCAGGATAAAATCCATCAGATTTTCCAAGATTGATGAATAGCCGTGTATAGTTACCGGGATATTCTTCCCGTCTTCCCCGCTTGCCTGATCTTTCGAAACTATTTTCCCGGTCTGAAACAGGATCTATAATATCTTCACCATTGCGATAATCATCAAGGAACCGGTCAAACTGAAGTGAGACAACTCTTTTAAGAAGTTCCTCCCTGTCGAGTCCTGCAAGTTTCTCTTTTATCTCAGGGAGAAATCTTTCAATCTCCTGGTGTTCAGTGGTCACATTTTCAAGTTTATTAAGCCAGTGGAACAACTGTTTTCCACAGATTTCAGTTCCGGTTGGAATAGGGATAGCTTTGAAAGGTTTCTTTACCATTCTCTCAATCTGCTGAAGATTATGCCTCTCTCTAAGGTGAACAAGAGAAATTGAAATACCCGTTTTGCCGGCTCTTCCTGTTCTTCCGCTTCTATGAGTGTATACTTCAGTATCGTCAGGCAGGCTGTAGTTAATAACATGTGTAAGATCATCCACATCCAGTCCGCGGGCGGCAACATCTGTGGCAACAAGCAGCTGGAGATTCTTNATCCTGAATTTCTGCATAACGGCATCACGCTGCATCTGCGACAGATCACCGTGAAGAGCATCTGCATTATAACCGTCATCGATAAGTTTCGATGCTACCTCCTGGGTCTCTTTCCTGGTACGGCAAAAAACTATCCCGTAAATGTCTGGTTCAAAATCAGCAATACGTTTAAGAACCTTGTATTTGTCTTTTGCATGAATAAGGTAATAGGCATGACTGACATTATCAGCCGATGAATTTTTTGTTCCGATAGTGATTTCAACCGGGTTATCCATGTATTTCCTGGCAATAGTTGATATCTCTTTCGACATCGTTGCTGAGAATAACAGTGTTCTTCTTCCTTCCGGAACCTCTTCCAGTATTTCGTTGATACTGTCGAGAAAACCCATATTCAGCATTTCGTCGGCTTCGTCAAGGATGACTGTCGATACAGACGATAGCCTTGCTGCACCTCTTCCGATAAGATCTATCAGCCTTCCCGGTGTTGCAACAATTATATGAACACCTTTTTTTAATCCTCTTATTTGATTTTCCATACTGGCTCCACCATATACTGCGAGGATTTTCAGCTTACCGGTAAATCTGGCATAATCAGTCAGATCACCTGTAATCTGCATGCACAATTCTCTTGTAGGACAAAGGATAAGAGCCTGAGTATTATTAATTTCAGTATCGGTTGCCTGTACCAGAGGCAACCCAAAAGCAGCTGTTTTTCCTGTACCAGTCTGGGCCAGGGCTATTATATCCACCTCTCCGCCCAGCATGAGTGGAATAACCTTTTCCTGCACGGGCATTGGGTTTTCAAATCCAAGCTCCTGAATCGCTTTCAGGATGCCGGGAGTGAATCCCATCTCTTCAAAATTTATCATTATTTAATTTTATGATGTGTTTCCGGTAGCGATGGATTTGTTATCCCGGCCGAAATGAACTCAAATGCAGACTGGGCAAAATGCTTAACAACGCTTCGTGGAAATCACTTTGTTAATTAGGGCGCAAAGATAAGCAAATTATTCTAATTGCAACAGAATTAAAAGTTTAGAGTGCCTAAAATGCCGAGAGTGCCTAAAGTACTTGAAATATCTAACGTCAATTCGTTTAAAATGCATCCTTAATTTTAGGCACTCCAAACTTTAGTTCACTCCAAACTTCTTCTTTACAGAGTGAAAATAATTCATTTAAAATACTGGCAGAATTTCCAAACTTAATACCCGTAGTTAACAAGTAATTACATAAATTTGTAATTATGGATTCAGGACCTGTTAAAATATATTCCAGGGAAGACTCCCAACGCTTAAGATATATCGCAGGCATTATTCTTGGGGATATTTTCGGTTTACCATGGGATCTAATTACTGATAAGCGAAAACTTGGTAAGCACCCTGTAATTAATTATTCCTCAGATAATATATCAGGTTCATTTAAAATTACACCGGCTTCAATACTATTTGAAAAAGGGATCAGTCCGAAGCAGATAGTGTTAAGCGAATGGAAAGGATTACCTNTAATATATCAGACAGCATCAGATTCTGATCTTTCATTTGACATATTTGCCGCATCTTTTTTTCTTGTGACCAGGTACGAAGAGTATCTTGATTTTGTACCTGATAAGTATGGCAGGTTTGCTTCTTCATCTTCTCTTGCGGGTATAAACGGATTTTTAGATAAACCTGTGATCGACTTATGGGCCAGAGAATTTGCAAAGGAATTCATAAAACGGTTTCCAACACTTGTTTTCAGGCGAAATGAGTATCAGTCTCTCTTAACGATCGACACCGATCAACCTTTTGCATATCAGGGTAAGAATATTTTCGGATCAATAGGAGGTCTGTTTCAGGATAAATATGCCGGTCAGGTCAATATTAGCGACAGATACCGGATAATTACAAAAGGAGGAAAAGACCCTTTCGATGTCTTTGATTATATTTTTGAAAACATTGAGAAAAACAGACTTGATACAAGGTTTTTCTTTCCTGTCGGGGATCATTCAAAGTTTGATAAAAATCCATCATGGAAAAATGATGAGTACCGGAATTTAATAAAAAAAGTATCAGGTAAATACCAGGTAGGTCTCCATCCTTCTTTTGTCGCCGGAGGAGACGGTTCTCTGGTAGGATCTGAAGCTGCACGCCTTAATTCCATTATTGCCCGAAAAATAGTTCTTAGCCGCTTCCATTATATAAGATTAGCTATGCCTCATTCTTATGAGAATTTACTTAAAGCCGGAATCTCAGAAGACTATTCAATGGGGTATCCCGATGAACCGGGTTTCAGATCGGGAATCGCTAGGCCTTACTTTTTTTATAATCTTTCAAATGATAGCCAGACAAATTTAAAGATCATTCCTTTTCAGGTAATGGATGGAACACTTTTTGACTACAAGAAACTTGACCCAGAAAAATCAAAGGATGTCATTCTAAAAATTATTAACGTAACCAGAAAAGTAGGCGGACTGTTTGTAAGTATATGGCATAACACATCTCTGCTTGATAACGAAGAATGGAAAGGGTGGCGGGAAGTTTTTGAGTTTATGATAAAGAATCAGAAACCATGATAGTCTATCATAAAAATAATGAGATTGATCGGGAACAATGGGATAATTGCATAAAAAATTCTACAGGGTCCAGGCCATATGCATATTCATGGTATCTTGATATTATGGCTCCAGGCTGGCAGGCTCTCGTAGATGATGACTATGATTCTGTTTTCCCGGTTCCCGGTTCCACACGTTTTGGAATACAGTATATTGCAACACCTGTTTTTCTCCAGCAACTGGGAGCATTTTCACCTGACAATCATACATCAAAGGTCGTTACTGAGTTCCTTGATTATATGCCTGATGTTTATAAGTTTATCGACCTCTGTATAGGACAGAAGGCTAACATAAACGGTTTTAAAGTGTCTGAAAAAGTAAATTTTGAACTCGATCTTTCAAAACCCTTTGAATCATTATCAGGAAATTTTACAGATCACTGTAAGAGAAATATACATTCCTCCTGCAGGAATAATCCTGAGCTGATTTCCGAGGTAAGTCCCGAGGAACTAATTAATCTTTTTATTGAGAACAAAGGGAAAGAACTTACTGGCATTAAAGACAGAGATTATCAACGTTTAAAAAACCTGATTAATTTTTGTAAGATCAATAAGAAAGGGAGAATTATTGGTGTTAGAGGCACAAAGAAGAAATTGATATTCGGGCTTTTCCTAGTTGAAATACATGGAAGAAAGACAATTCTATTTGTCGCTAATACCCCAAAAAGCCGCGAAAAGAGAATCGGCTATAATGTTGTTAATGGCCTAATTAAGGAATATTCATCAACTAAAACTATTCTTGACTTTGCCGGTTCCTCAATACCCTCTGTTGCATCTTTTTATGAATCATTTGGTTGCTCCAGGGTTCCTTTCTACAGGCTTTACCGCAACAAGTTGTTCTGGCCTCTCAGGATGCTGAGATAATTACTTTATCCTATGAGTTCCATTTCCTCATCATTGAGGACCTCTGCCATAACGCNGTTATCACATTTAAGTGTCCTGGCAGAGAATTTTTTCAGAAGAGTGTAGTTATGTGTTGCAACAATAACTGCCCTTCCTGTCTTGCTGATATCTGTAAGCAATCTTAATATGCCTTCCGACGTTTCAGGATCGAGGTTGCCGGTAGGTTCATCAGCCAGAATAATTTCAGGATCATTCAGAAGTGCCCTTCCGATAACAACACGCTGTTGTTCACCTCCCGACAACTGGTGGGGCATTTTATAACCTTTTAGTCCCAGACCTACCTTCTCCAGCACTTCACCAATACGTGTATCTATTTCAGACTTGATTTTCCAACCTGTTGCCCTGAGGACAAATTCAAGATTCTCATTAACAGATCTGTCGGTCAGCAATTGGAAATCCTGAAAAACGATCCCTATTTTCCTTCGAAGGTATGGGATGTCCTTATTTTTAATTTTTGAGAGGTCATAGCCGGCAACAAGTCCTACACCCTCTTTTAAAGGTATTTGGGCATTAAGAGTTTTTATAAGACTCGACTTCCCGCTACCGACTCTCCCTACAAGATATATAAATTCACCCTTTCCAACCCTCAGGTTTATGTTCGATAGCACTAAATGATTCTGCTGCCATATAGCGCAGCCCGTAAGCTCAATGATAACATCCAGTGGAAGATTCTCCTGCATTTACAGATAATTTTTAGTGCAAATTAAGGAAAGAATTGATAATTAACATTTATATGTTGATAAAATCAGTAATAAAGGCCGGCTGACGGCGTTTAATAGTTGTAATTTTACGATAATTTAAAAAAATCGGTTTTGGTGTTGCATGTGGTTTATAATTAATANGTTATGTATCATTATTCGAGTTTAAGACACAAGCATGATTTTTTCAACCTGGCCCAAAATAATTAGTTATGAACAGAAACAAAGGCATTTTAATATTCAGTTTTCTCCTAATATTTTTCCTCCCTGTCTCATCTCAGGTTCCTTTCATCACCAGTGAAATCGGATCAGAATATTACAGGGGGATGGAATTGTTTAATAAAGAAAAATACCCGGCAGCAATCAGATTGTTTGATTCATTTATCAGGAAAGGTGATAAATCAGATCTTATACTTGTCGCTAATGCTGAATATTACAGGGCAGTTGCATCAGTGAAACTTTTCAATCCCGATGCNGAATACAATATGATGATTTTCATTTATAATCATCCTGAAAGTCCCAGGATAAATGATGCCAGACTTGAATTAGGGAACTATTTTTACCAGAACAAGAACTACAGAAAGGCAGCAATCTATTATGAAACGGTGAACAGACAGGAATTGAAATCGGATAAGCTCACAGAATATTTTTTCAGATTTGGATATTCGCTATATATTAAGGGTGATCAAAGCAAGGCTTTGCTGATGTTTTCAGAAATTAAAGATATTGATACAGAATATACCCCACCTGCTATTTACTATTTTTCCCAGATAGCCTACGAACAGAAGATGTACCAGACTGCATTGGAGGGATTCATCCGCCTTAAGTCGGATGAGACCTTTGGCGGTGTAGTTCCCTTTTATATAGTTCAGATTCTTTATCTACAGAAAGATTATAACGGGATCCTGTCGATGGCCCCGGATCTTCTTAAGTCAGCTGGAAAAGCAAGGTCGGTTGAGCTTTATCGCTTTATCGGAGATGCCTATTACAATAAGGAGAATTATAAAGAAGCCCTGTCATATCTTGAGAAGTATTCATCTGGAGCAAAAGCCAGTGCCCGTGAGGATAAATATGAGCTTGGATATTGCTACTATAAGTCCGGAGATATTGATAAAGCAATCAAATTATTTCTTGAGATTAGTGCAAAAAGCGATATTCTAAGCCAGAATATATGGAATATTCTTGGGGACTGCTATCTTCAGAAAGGCGACAAAACACGAGCCAGATTGGCTTTCGGACAGGCATCTGTACTCAATTATGACAAAAAGATCAAAGAGGAAGCACTCTTCAATTTTGCAAAACTGACATATGAAACAGCTTATGCTCCATTCGGAGAGGCAATTGCGGCATTCCAGGAATATATAGATCTCTACCCGGGCTCAAAGAGAATACAGGAGGTGTACGACTACCTGGTCGGTACATTTATGCAGATTAAAAACTATAAAGCAGCCATTTCTGCACTTGATAAAATTGGGAACAAAGATATCAGGCTGGAAGAGGCTTATCAGAAAGTTGCTTTTTTCAGGGGTTTGGAAATGTTTAATAATCTAGAGCTCGAAGGATCAATAACAATGTTCGATAAATCTCTAAAATTTGAAAAATATAACAGCCAGATAAGAGCAAGAGCTATCTACTGGAGAGGTGAAGCCAACTACAGACTTGGACATTATGATCTGGCAAAGGAGGATTATGAACTATTTATGGGTTTGCCCGGTTCAACACTCCTTTCGGAGTACAGCCTTATCAGGTATAATCTTGGGTATACCTTTTTTAATATGAAAGACTATTCAAATGCTTTGAATAATTTTAAAACTTTCGAAGCAGTCGGTTCAAATATGAAACCTGAAATTCTAGCCGATGTTAAGAACAGGATCGCAGACTGCTATTATGTAGCAACAAACTACCGTTATGCAATTGATTATTACGACAGAGTAATAGCATACGGAAATCCTGATGCAGATTATTCCATGTTTCAGAAGGGATTTTCTCTTGGACTAATTAATGACAATAAAGGTAAAGTAGACGTGCTTACTGCACTCATGCAGAAATTTCCAACTTCACCTTTGGTTCCTAATGCTATTTATGAAAGAGGCAGAGCTTACCTGGTACTGGAGGATTACCCCAGAGGTGAAACTGATTTCAATAATATCCTTTCTAACTGGACAGGCAGTTCATTTGTTCCACGTTCAATGGTTCAGCTTGGACTTCTTTATTATAACCTGGGACAGAATGAGAAAGCAATAGCACAATATAAAAAAGTTATTGAGACTTATAAGTCAACTCCTGAAGCAAGAGATGCAATGACCGGGCTTAGAAACACCTATGTCGAACTAAATGAAGTTGATGCATACTTTTTATATGTAAAGACTCTGAATGGTTATGGCGATGTAAATCTTGCACAAAAGGATTCATTATTATATATGTCAGGTGAAAATCTTTTCATGACAGGGAAATACGATAAAGCTACCGATATACTTAGGAGTTACATTAATGAATTTCCGAATGGCAGCTTCCGGCAGAACGCTCAGTATTATCTTGCTGAATGTCTGAGGTCAGCTGATAAACCTGACGAAGCAATTAAATTGTATGAACAGGTCTCTGATCAACCAGGGAACCAGTTCCTTGAACAGTCGCTGATAGCCGCATCGTCAATGTTGTACGACAAAGAAGATTATGCAGGGTCATTGAGCGATTTTGAAAAGCTTGAGAAAGTTGCTTCTAATGATGCAAACAAGCTCATTGCACTGAAGGGAGAACTTAAGTCAGCTTATCAGGCAGGTGATGCACAAAAGACTATAATTGCTGCAGGGAAAATTAGCAATTCGACAAATATACCTGAAGAACTGACCAGAGAAGCAACATTTTTAAGCGCAAAAGCCAGCTATAGTCTTAATAATTTTGATGACGCTCTGAGAGATTTTCGAAAAACTGCAACCGAGGTGACCAGTATTGAAGGGGCTGAATCAAAGTACAGGGTAGCCGAACTTCTTTATAAAAAAGATAAACAAGCTGAAGCAGAAAAAATAGTCACCGAGTTTATTGATCAGAAATCTCCACATCAATACTGGATGGCAAGAGTGTTTCTGCTTCTGGCGGATATAAGCATTAAAAAAGGTGATTCTTTGCAGGCCCGGGCAACTTTGCAGAGTCTGAAGGATTACTATTCTGTTGATAATGATGGCATTCTCGATGAAGTCAAAGCTAAATTAAATTCTCTGGATGAAGTTAAACCGGAGCCTGATAAAAATGACAAGTCGCTGAATAATGCACAATAATAGTTTAAACAGATTAAGAAATTGATTTGACATGATAAAAAGAAACCCGATTATATTATCGCTCCTGATCCTATCTTTAATACCTGTAAATGCACAGGTCAAAAAGCAGGATGCCGGATTAAAGCGAGAGGTTACTTTGTATAATCCATACAAACCGACTCTTCCTGAATCGAAAAAGAGGAGTTTTCTGCCTGAAATGAATGATACTTCGAAAGTCAAACCTGAGTTTCACTATGAGGTTAAAGCCACTCCTTTTCTTCCTGAATATACCATCAGCCCAATAAAAGCTGCTGCCTTGCTCCCCGACCCCTTGCCGAAACTTTACAAAAGCTATATTAATCTCGGGATGGGGAATTATCTTACACCTCTGGCTGAAATTAGCATAACTAATGAACGGTCTAAGAAAGGTACTATTGGATTCTATGGCAGGCATTTCTCAACGAATGGTAATGTCGGACTTGAAAATGGGAGGAATTCGTTTGCCGGTTATATGGATAATGACCTTTCACTCTTTGGGCGAAAATTTTTCAGGAAGAGTACGCTGGAAGGATCAATTGATTATAAAGAGAAGACCTCACATGCATATGGTTACGATCCTGCAATTCTGGATTATTCACCGTCAAGAAAAGATATCAGGATGGCTTATAATAATATTGGTGCCAAAGCTTCATTATCTTCATCAACTCTTGATTCTACTGAGTTTTCATACGATTTCAGATTCTCATACAACTATTTCTCCTCAGCGAAAAATATGTCGCAGCGTAACACAAGCATCTCAGGGACGATGGCTAAATCTTATGAAGGATTTTATATTGGATCGGGGCTAAATATAGATCTGTATCATTTTTCAGATTTTCTTACAATATCACCTGAATATGTTGCTTCAGTGAGTCCATTCCTGAAGAAGAGTTCCAATCAATGGAGTTTCAAGGCGGGACTGCAGCTTCTGCTCGAAAAGGATATGACAGCATTTACCAGTTTACATATATATCCCGATGTCAATTTAAACATAACTATTGTACCCGCGTTTATCAATTTCTTTGCTGGTCTGTCGGGAAAACTTGAGAAGAATAAACCACTGACGGTCATTTCTGAAAACCCATTTTTGATGAGCGATGGAAGCCTCTACAAACTGCCGAATACAAGCCACGACCTTATTATTTTTACAGGTCTGAAAGGCAAATCAGGGCTGGAAGGAAATTACGAAATTTCAGCGTCATATTCATTAATAAGTAATATGCTGTTCTATTCAAATATTCTGAGAACAGATACTGTTTTTACTCCGTACAGGGGGAACTATTTTTCTGCTCTTACTGACGATGTGGAACTGCTCAATGTTCATGGAGAACTGGGAGGGAAAATAAATGATAAGTTCACTTTTAATGGTGCTGCAAACCTCAACAGGTATTCAACATCCAAATTTAAGTCAGCATGGAATAAACCTGGCTGGGATGTGCAATTTGGATTGAAATATAATCTGAGAGATAAGATTATTGCCGGAATGGAAATGACTCTTCAGGGAAAACGCAAGCTTGTTGTAAATGGAGAGTCTCTTTTATTAGAACCTTCACAAATTCTGCAGTATTCACCTTTTACATATGAAATGCCTGTTCATTTCAATATTAATCTGAGCGCGGAATATCGGTATTCCAAAATTCTCTCGTTCTGGACAAAACTCAATAATATTGCTAATAACAGGTATTATGAATGGGCATATTATCCTTCCCATGGTTTCATGTTTATGCTAGGGTTTACATATAGTCTTTAGACCCCCTTTAGGGGAACAGGGGGCAAATATTTTTCCAGTTAATTTTTTGATGAAAAATGTGCATTATTTTTAACAAATATTTAAGGAAAAACAATTTAATTTCCGTATATTTGTAGCGATAATTAATAATCATAATATCAATAATTTATAATCGGAAAAGTGAGGTTGAAACTGGTGACTGGAAACGGTGAAAAAGATCTCCGGTTTTCAGTAAAAAAATCAAATCAGATATCTGAAAAACAGGAGTCAGATCAGAATCTCTTCCCAAAAATCTTTCTATCAGATTATTCTTAATTGATATTAAACCTATTCTATTTACTAATAAAGGAATAATGAGCGAAAAAGAAAAAAAGTTGCAGGACAGTATAGATTATTCAGCAGATAACATTCAGGTGCTGGAAGGTCTTGAGGCAGTGAGGAAAAGACCTGCGATGTACATAGGCGACATTGGTATCAAAGGACTACATCATCTTGTATATGAGGTTATTGATAACTCTATTGATGAAGCTATAACAGGTTATTGTACAAAAATAGATGTTGTAATACTCGAGGATGGTTCTGTTACTGTTATTGATGACGGGAGAGGTATTCCGACGGGAATAATGGAAAAAGAGCAGAAATCTGCTCTTGAGGTAGTAATGACAGTACTTCATGCGGGAGGAAAGTTTGATAAAGATTCTTATAAAGTTTCAGGTGGCCTTCATGGTGTAGGGGTATCGTGCGTGAATGCACTTTCAGATCACCTCTCAGCTGTTGTAATGAGGGAAGGTAAGATATACAAACAGGAATATGAAAAAGGAAAACCAGTTACCTCTGTTGAGGAAATAGGGAAATCAGATAAGTCGGGTACAACAATTACTTTTAAACCCGACGGCACAATCTTCCAGACAACCGAATTCAATTTTGAGATTCTCTCTGCCCGCCTGCGAGAATTAGCCTTTCTTAATAAAGGAATACTTCTCACTATTAAAGATATGAGGGAACTTATTGACGATGGAAACGGAGGTACACCGCGTTTTGAAGAATTTCACTCCGAACATGGCCTGAAGGAGTTTGTTGAGTATCTTGACTCAAACCGTGAAAGGCTGATTGAAAAGGTCATTCATATCTCATATGATAAGGCTGAGATCCCTGTTGAGATAGCGCTTCAGTACAATAACTCATTCTCAGAGAATGTTCATTCTTATGTGAACAATATAAATACTATTGAAGGAGGTACCCATCTTGCAGGTTTCAAGAGAGGTCTTACCCGCACACTTAAAAAATATGCAGAAGATTCTGGCGCTACTTCAAAATTGAAATTTGATATCAATGGTGATGATTTTCGTGAAGGACTGACTGCAATTGTCTCAGTCAACGTAGCTGAACCCCAGTTTGAAGGTCAGACAAAAACAAAACTTGGAAATTCTGAGGTAATGGGAGCCGTAGATCAGGCTGTCAGTACTATGCTGACTAATTATCTTGAGGAAAATCCAAAAGATGCCAGAATTATTGTTCAGAAGGTAATCCTGGCTGCCACAGCACGTCATGCTGCCCGTAAAGCCAGAGAACTGGTCCAGCGTAAAACAGTACTTTCCGGTTCCGGACTTCCCGGCAAGCTGGCCGACTGTGCCGACAGAGATGCTGCCAGTTGTGAGATATACCTCGTCGAAGGTGATTCTGCAGGTGGAACAGCAAAACAGGGTCGCGACCGTCGTTTTCAGGCTATCCTTCCACTCCGTGGAAAGATTCTGAATGTCGAAAAGGCAATGCAACACAGAATATATGAGAGTGAAGAGATAAAAAATATCTTTACCGCACTTGGTGTAAGTATTGGTACCGATGAGGACAGCAAAGCTCTTAATATTGCCGGTTTAAGATATCATAAAATTATAATTATGACAGATGCTGATGTGGATGGATCTCATATTGACACTCTTATAATGACTTTCTTTTTCAGATATATGCAGGATCTTATTAAAGGAGGAAACTTATATATCGCATTACCACCTCTGTATCTTGTTAAAAAAGGAAAAAACGAGCAATACTGCTGGACCGAAGATGAACGTGATGCTGCTGTAAAAGAAATGGGTCAAGGCAAAGAATCTTCAGTTGGAATCCAACGATATAAAGGTCTTGGTGAAATGAACGCTGAGCAGTTATGGTCAACAACAATGAATCCTGAAACACGGACATTGAAGCAGGTTACTATTGAAAACGCTGCAGAAGCAGATCATATATTTTCAATGCTGATGGGTGATGAAGTTCCACCACGCAGGGAGTTCATCGAAAAACATGCCAAATATGCTAAAATTGACGTTTAACAAAAAGGAAGTGCATCGAATATTTGGTATTTTGTTTCTTGTTGTCATTTCAAACGTTTTGATTGCGCAGGAACCGGCAAAAATCTTGAATTCGGTTTTCGATGAAGCTTTATCAGACAGAACAGCATATAATAATCTTGAATACCTGTGTAAGCATACAAAAGGCAGGATAGCAGGTTCCCAGGCTGCTGAAAAAGCAGTAGAATTTACCAGATTGGCGCTTATCTCTGCAGGTGCTGATACAGTTTGGCTGCAGAAAGTACAGGTTCCTCACTGGATAAGAGGTAAGGAAAGCTGCAGGGTAAAATCCTCGATTCATGGAAAGAAGGATCTGGCAATCACAGCTCTCGGACTTTCTGTCGGGACAGTTGAAAAGGGTATATCATCGAAAGTTATTGAAGTTCACGATTTTGACGAACTTAAATCGTTGGGTTCAAAAAGAATTCAAGGGAAAATAGTTTTCTTTAACAGGTCTTTTGACAATAAATTAACCAATTCATTCTCCGCTTACAGTGGTGCTGTTAATCAGCGTACTTCCGGAGCTTCAGAAGCCTCAAAATATGGAGCAGTAGCAGTTATCGTCAGGTCAATGACCCATTCTCTTGACAATTTTCCTCACACAGGGTTAACGCGTTACGCAGAAGGTGTTACTAAAATACCCGCAGTTGCAGTTTCCACGCTTGATGCGGAGCTTCTGAGTGAGTGGTTGAAAACAGACTCATCACTTACTGTTCATCTTATTTCTACCTGCAGTAACCTTCCCGACACATGGTCTTATAATGTTATTGGTGAGATAACTGGTTCTATTAAACCACATGAATATATTACAGTAGGAGGACATCTTGACGCCTGGGATATAGCAGAAGGTGCACATGATGACGGAGGTGGATGCGTCCAGGCAATTGAATTGATAAGGATTTTCAAAAGGCTGGGAATTAAGCCCAAAAGATCAGTACGCGCCGTAATGTTTATGAACGAAGAAATGACTTCCACAGGTGGAAAAACTTATGCCGCAGAAGCAAAAAGGAAAGGAGAAATTCATTATGCGGCTCTGGAATCTGACCGTGGCGTAATGAGTCCAAGGGGATTTAGCTTCGATACAGATAGTTTGAAATTCGAGAAACTCCAATGTCTTACATCGTGGTTCGCTCCTTTTAATATCAGGGACTTTGATATTGGAGGGGGAGGTTCAGATATAGCACCTCTTAAGGCGCTGGGTGCTTTACAGATCGGTTATATACCCGATTCACAAAGATATTTCTGGTATCACCATTCTGCAAATGACACCTTCGAACAGGTGAATATTCGCGAGCTACAGATGGGTAGTGCAGCAATAGCATCGCTTATCTATCTTATAGATTTGCTCGACTTATAGCTCTGTGGCTCTCTGTGTCGTCTCTTTGTTCCGATATCTCCCGATAGCTATGTTATACTTCACAATTCATGTAACACTTTTTTAGATAAAATATATGCCTTTTTTCTGATCTTAAAAACCCCCATCCTAGCCCCCGCCGAAGCGGGGCAGGCTTTCCCCCTTGGGGGAAATTGAAAGGGGGTAAAAGCTTCATAAAATTGAATAAATTTGTTACAAAAATACTGAAGTATTACATAGCTATGGGGACGGAACTCAGTGTAACTAACTTTAAGAACTAACACAGAGTAACACTGAGAAGACACAGAGTTCCACTGAGATAACTACACTCCAAATACTTTCCTCCTGATTTCNACAGCATTATCCGTACAGACCTCAGCACAGCAGAAGCATCTTATACATTTACTGTCAGTGAGCTGTATATGGGTTTTTTTTGATGGCAATGGGAAAATAGCCTGAACAGGACAAATATTTACACATTTCTGACATCCTGTGCAGTTCTCATGAATAAATACCGGCCTTCTTTCAAGTTTTTTGAGAAATTTTATTCTTTTCATCAAAAACTTAAAAGCAATATTATTCGTCGTTGAAATCGGAACCCTGATAAATGATTTCTTTATGATACTGTTTATTTCCGGGCCATCATAAATAATATCATTTTCCGACTCTAACCAGTTCTTCCTGAAAAGTGCAACCCGGGTAGTTGGTATGACCAGCGGTTCATAACCTGCTATTCTGCTGGCCGTTATATCCAATATCAACGGATTTGTTGACCCAAGTAATAATCCAATCTCAACAGGAAATCCTCTGCCGGGACCGGGCCCATCCATTCCCATNATTCCATCCATTAAAAAATAGTCAGGAGTTACTGCCTCATTGAGATCAACCAGGAACTCAGCGAATTTGGTTCTGTCCTGATGTAACGCATGTTGTTTTCCTTTACTGAATCCCGGAACTAAGCCCAGAGTGTTTTTTATTGCACCGGTAAAATAGACTAGTTCATGATTCTTGAATTTTGGCAGGGAGATGATAAGATCTACTTCATCAGCAATGGATGCAACCTTTATTTTCCCTTTGCGAATGGTTTTTTCAACCGGATTTACCATGAAATCAATCCATTTGGCGCCTGTTGCCTTGCAGACATCATATATACCTGATTTTTTCCCTTTGAACCGCTGTGAATGTACTGCCGGAGAATCTCCTACCATCACTGTGGCTCCATTGGATTGCAAAAACCGAATCATTGCCTCTACAACAACCGGATGGGTGCTTATACATTTAGCAGGGTCATCATCTGTTAGGATATTGGGTTTTACGAGTACTTTCCTGCCACTTACATCAGGACCATCAGTCTTTTTATATATATCAGAGATCAGGTCATATACCTGGTTTAGTTCATATTTATTGCATTTTCTGACAGCAATTTTATTGTTCATAATAATTGTAATATGAAAAATGGCAAATATAGATCAATTTCAGTTAATGGAAAATGCGAGATTTGCCCGGAAACGCATTAGTTATTCAATATCAATTCTCTGATATTTTCTTCAATTCCGGAAATAATATTTTGAGATGATCCTGAGTAGTTGTTTATTATTATACTGAATGCCATGTTTTTACCTGATTTTGTGGTAAAATAACCTGCAAAGCTTCTGACCCTGGTCATTGAACCACTTTTCGCCTTTAGTCTTGAATCGAAGAGAGGATCTCTAAAGTAGTTTTTGAGCGTTCCATTTCTCCCGGCGTCAGGAAGTGAAGAAAAATACTCATTGAAGTACTTTCCCTTATTTTTCATGTAAACAAGAAGGCGGACTACTTCCCTGGTATTAATAGCATCAAGTGGTGAAAGGCCACTGCCATCCTCAATAAACATTCCATTTGTATCAATGCCGGCGGTTTCTAGAAATTCAGTTATGACTTCTGAACCTGACTCAGTGGATCCGTTGTCTTTGAATTTTTTCCCCAGCTCTTTTATAAGATGCTCGGCAAACAGATTTACGCTTTCATGATTCAAAACACTAATTATCTCCGACAACGGAGGTGAGTTGGTTTCTGTGACCGTCACGATCTTATCAGGTTTGAAATCCGCATCAGCTCGTACAGTGGACGGGTTTCCTGAAATTTTTATACCGCTGGCTTTTAGTTTTTCGCTTAAAACCTTTGAAAGCAGAAGGGGAGGATCTGAAATTGAAGCTTTGAGAATAAAATCAAGTTGATTAGCAGGAATAGTCCCCGCAAGCCATCCTCCATTGCCGTAAGGAGCTGCAAATACATTGCCTTTATCCTCATCACCTGATGCAATAAGATAGTTAGATAGTTGGCCAATGCATTCAATTGGTTTGATATCTTTAATAGGCGGTACTGAGCTATCGGACAAGGTAGTAAAGTGAATTTCACATGTATTATCGTATACCGATAAGCCGTAAGCTCCCGCACCATAATAATTACCTTCATCTTCCCAGAGCCATTTTGCCGGCACAGGTAAATAATCAAAATANGAATCGTCGGTGATCACCTTCCCTCTTATCCGTTTAATNCCAAGTTTTTTAATCTCTGCAATCCAATTATCAATGAAGCCTTCATAATGTTCAATAAAATACTTTGAACCCAATGCCGGATCACCTCCTCCAAGTACAATAATATTCCCCTTTAGTCTGCCAAATCTTTTGTTTAATGATCCTGTATAACCGACTTTGGTATTGAAAGTATAACCGGGACCAAGGAGCTCCAGTGCGGCTGCCGTTGTAATTACTTTCATTACGGAAGCAGGTGTCAGACTTATTCCTGAATTATAGTCGATCAGAATGTCACCTGTTCCGGCGTCGGCTACACACAATGATACAGACGCATGTACCAGAGATGAATCCGTATGAAATGGTTCTGAAGGTTTGTCCTGCGAAAAAGTATAGATTGTCAGGGAGACAAGTGAGACAACAAAAAACAGTTTCCTCATTTCTGATTTGATTTGTTTAGTTCCAGTGTAGATAATAAGCCACAAGCTGCCTGTATATCGACACCGCGACTGGCTCTGATAGTTGTGAATATTCCTTTTGCATTTAGTGCTTCCTTAAAATTAATTGTCATGCCCATATTGGGACTTTGGAATTCTGATCCGGGAATCGGATGAAAACGGATAATATTAATCCTGCATTTAATACCGTTGAGAATTCTGGTGAGTTCTTTAATATGTGCCGGCGTATCATTTACACCTTTAAAAAGAATATACTCGAAGGATACTCTCCTCTGGCTGTTTAAATCGTAGTTTCGAATTATGTCCAACACCTCTTTTATAGTGTTGGTACGCTGGATAGGCATGAGCTTCCTTCTTTCTTCATCGAATGGTGAGTGGAGGCTTACGGCGAGATGGCATCTGCTTTTTTCAAGAAATTCTTTTATTCCCGAAATCAGCCCAATCGTACTTACAGTTATCCTGGTCGGACTCCAGGCATATCCCCATTCACTAGTCAGAATATCAAGACTTTTAAGTACTTCAATGATATTGTCAAGAGGTTCACCCATTCCCATATAGACCATGTTTGTCAGCCTTTTAAAATCNGGGAGACTTCTGAACTGGTTCAATATCTCGTTAGAAGTAAGATTTCCCTGGAATCCCTGTTTGCCTGTCATGCAGAAGATACATCCCATTTTACATCCTGCCTGCGATGAGACACATATTGTAGCACGGTCATCATCAGGTATATATGCCGTCTCTATAAATTTGTCATTGAGAACTTTATAAAGATACTTTTTGGTTCCATCAGAACTTATTGATTCATTTACAGGTTCAGAAAGCCCTATTTCATAATCAACGGAAAGAAGCTCCCTGGTTTTTTTTGACAGGTTTGTCATTTCATCGATAGTCTGTATCTCTTTCTTATACAACCAGTCAGATATCTGCTTTGCTGCAAAACCAGGCAACCCGATACGTTTGGCAACAGTGATCAGCTCATTTAGTGTCTTTCCGTATAGTTTTTCTTTCTGCATAATGTTGTTGCTGATTGCTTTGTTACTTGTTGCTTGTTGCTTGTTG
>JGI20214J51650_10000973_pt1 | contig 18084 bp, 35 predicted proteins | sample WetSurMetagenome_FD_51650 | JGI IMG/M metagenome (IMG submission 51650) | reverse complement strand
GCGCCGACCAGTCTCGCGCCGGCCAGGTTCGCGCCTTCCAAGTTCGCGCCGACCAGTCTCGCGCGGGACAAGTTCGCGCCGATCAGGTTCGCGCCGATCAAGTCCGCGCCGTCCAGTCTCGCGCCGACCAGTCTCGCGCCGACCAGGTTCGCGCCGTCCAGTCTCGCGCCGACCAGTCTCGCGCCGGCCAGGTTCGCGCCTTCCAAGTTCGCGCCGTCAAGTCTCGCGCCGTTGATTACGGCTACGATCCGACCTTGGATTATCCGCTTCACACTTGCATTTTCGCCATCGAAGATCCAGCACCCTCCAAGTAGTACGGTACGCGAATCTCGAACAAACCATGGCTCAACCAGTTTTCTAACGTGCTCGCGCACCTTCTCCGGATCGAACCAATCTGGCGTCTCTTTTTCATCGGCGAGAACGGCCCACTTGGAAAAGTCACTCCACAGTTTTGTATCTTCCGGTGGCGTACATTCCCACTTCGCCAGGTTCTGCGCGTAGAAAGCCACGTCCGTGTCGCGTAGGCTGTGGATGAGCGCGATCTCAGAGTGCGAATCAGTGAATCCTGCGCCGTCGTAGATCTCGCCTGACTTTGTTGCATACCCTGAAACGAATTTGCACATAGTCAATCCTCCTTACAGAAACTGTACNCTTACACCTGAGCGCTGTCAAATATTTCGTGAGCGTTCTGTTCTATCACGGCTCCCCTCTTTCTTTCCAGTTTCGTTGAGTGTCGGGTGAATCCTGCTCGTTCGTCATTGATAGAAACGTCATGAGTTCTGGAACCCACTGGACGTCAGCCGCCCCGATAGCACCGTCGCGATTTTTCCCTACGATGATTTTCGCGGCCCGGCTCTCGTTCCACTTTGATTTATCCTCCGGATCTAGATCATCGTGGGGGAAGAGGATCCTGTCTGCATCCTGTTCGAGCGATCCACTTTCGCGTAGGTCCATCAACATTGGCGGGCCGCCCCGGCGCTCACTCTCGCGAGATAGCTGCGAGAGCAGGAATATCGGGACGTCGAGTGACATCGCGAGGGCCTTCATGGTTCCGCTGATTTGCGCAACCTCTTGCTCACGGTTTCCGCCCTTCGCGCGCACGGTGCGGACCAACTGCGCGTAGTCGACCACGATGATACCACGCTTGCTCTTGTTCGGGCGAACTCGACGCGCGTGCCAGCTTCGCGACTCCGACACGATTTGGCCAAGGCCATTCACGGAGGCATTGATCCAGAGCTTCGCTTGCTCGAATTCGCCGGCCGCCTTCGTGATCTTCTTCCAGACGTCAATGGGAACGTCGCCGCGAAACTTCGAGCCAGCCGTTTTCGTGGCCCAGATGAGCAGCCGGCGCGCCAGCTTGCGGGCCTTCATTTCGAGCGAGAACATGAGGCACGGAACCGAGCGGAGCGAATTTGCGGCCACGATGTTGAGCCCCAGCGAGGTCTTGCCCTTGCCCGGCCGGGCAGCCACAAGAACGAGTTCTCCGCCTTCGATCTCGCCCAAGATCTCATCGAGCGAAGCGATTGCCGTCGTGACAACCTCGGGGCGGACTCCGCGCTGCCAATCCTCAATCTCGATCGTGCATTCAGCGATCGCCTCCGACACGTGGATGGTTCCGCTCTTGCTCCCGATGTTTTCCAGGTCGGCAACCCCGCCCCGCGATTGGTCGAGCAATTCCTGGAACGGAGCACCTGCATACGCCCGGTTGATGACCTCCAGACAAAGCTCGATCAGCTTCCTGGTTGCGGACGTCTCGCGCACCATCGCCGAGTAGTGCGATACCTGCTCCGGCAGGCAGCCTTTTACCGCGGTTGACATTGCCCATTCGTACCAGCCGCCATGGAAACGATTCTCGGTCCCGGCCGACTTGACTTCCTCGCCTACCGAGATCGGATCAAGTAGGCCGCTCGGCTTCGCTGCTGCGGCCCCGATCGCGGCCCAGGCGTCACGATGGGCCGGTACGAAGAATTCATCGCCCCGTAGCCCAGCGGTCGCGGTTAGAGAGCGCTCCCCGTAGGCGAGCACTGACCCGATGACGGTCAACTCGGCCTCGACGTTCGATGGCGGGGTCTTGGCGCTCATGGTGTTGCCTTCTTCAAGTCGGGGTAGATCGCCTGTCTCATAGGTCGAACGGTAGGCGCACCATTCCGGTCTACCGCCTTGGGCTTGGGCGAGCAACCATGCAGCTCCTCGCGCAGCCCAGACCACCGGGATACGAACGACCCAAACAGGAAATTCGGGTCCGTCATTTTCGGATCCGACCAGCCGTTGACGCCGTCTCGGACGTGCTTGCACGCTAGCGCGATCGCGGGCTCGATGTCTTCCACTCCCTCGATTGGCATCTCCACCAGCCACGCCGCCGCTTTGTCGATCGCCGTCTGGGACGGCTGCCAGAACAGCGCCTTACCCCCGCACGTCTCGGCACGGATGGCGCCGAAACGAGTCAACACGCTTCTCGCCGATGGCTTCCCAGGCTCGTTTGCTGGTGCCCTGTGCTCCGTAGTACCAGGGATCGCGCACGCGCGGGGCGAGAGATATTTTTCTTCCGGATTACCAGATAACCGGATTACCGGATTACCGGAGCGGCTACAGGGTGGGTAATTGCCTTGGATAGGTAGGTCAATGTGGGATATGTCCCGGGCGTTTCCCTGGCATTGCCCTGGCGTTACCGCCTCATCTCCGGGGCATCCTTCGTCGTCTTCTCCATTTTCTGGAGCCTTCCCAGGAGCCTTGTCTCCTGTCCATCCCGGAGGGGCTGGTATGGAGCTTGCCCGCTCTCTGTGGTACGGGCGTTGATAGGCGTGAAACTTGACGATTTGGATCAACTTCTTCCCATCTACCTGGTATCGAAGAATGAATCCGCGCTTCTCGAACGCATTGAGCATTTCGTTGACGTCAACGCTGTCTGACGGGAAGACCTCCCCCTTGAGCATGAGCGGGCGATCTTCGAGGCGACCTTGCCGATCTGCGAAGCATGGGAGATACGCCCACAGCAGGCGCGCGTCCATCGGCAAGCTCGCCACGTCTTCATTTTGTGCCGCCCGGGCGTGAATGGTCCTCATTCTGGCCATCAGATAGACCCTCCTGGAAAGTTCGAGCGAGCGCCGAGTTCAGGGTGAGCTTCGATGTAGGCTTCGCGTGCGAGCGCGGCTTCGAACTCGCTGGCGAAACGGCCTAGGTGGAGATTCTTGCCAGACACCCGGATAGTCGCCTGCCATTTGCTGCGCTCTTTGTGCCGGCTAACTCCGATGTAATGGCTCGTCTTGGAGACGTGCTGGTTCTCTCCGTTCCCGCGCGCTGTGACCTCGCGAAGGTTTGCGCGCATGTTGTTGAGCCCGTTACCATCGATGTGGTCTGGCATCATGCCAGGAGCGATGTCGCGCCCGAGCTTCCACCCTAGGACCACCCTGTGCATGTGCTCTTTCTTCTGTCGAGGACGACCCCCATTTGGATTTGGGACGCTACGAACAGCGTAGAACGTGCGCTTGTCTCTGCTCGCGCACCACTTGAACAGGTGCAGAAATTCCCAGTCCTCATCATCGACCAGCGCGACCTTGCCAGTCGTAGCCCCAGCCTGGCGGCGGGAGCGGACGGCCCTCCACCGCTAGCGCAAGGCCCCCAGCGCGCGAGCCCTGGCCCGTTTGGTCGGCCTTGGCCGTCTTGGTACTCCAGGCGTCTACCGAGTGGCGCAAATCGAAGCTGGTTGAGTCGACGCTCTTCGTCATGTGGAAGGCACGCATCTGTAGATCCCCTCGCCGAAGAGTGCCGTCTCGACCATGGACCCGCATGGCCGGCCCGAGATCGGATCCCCGGTGGGGGCGCACCAGATGAAGGTGGTCGGTGAGTACTCCGCCGGGGCGTAGCCCTGGCCGCAGGGGTTGACCGGCTGTGTGTCGATGGCCGGAACCGGTAGCGCATCGACGATAGCCGCGTCGGGCGCAACAATTGGCGATGGTGCCGGCGCAAGGTCAGGCGACGGCTCGGGCACGTCCAGGGCGTTCCCCCCGCACGCGGAGAGAGAGAATAGGCAGATGGATATGAGAATTCGCTTCATGGTGACGTTCCTTTCGTGTTGGTTCTACGTTCAAGCATTGGGGTCAGGAGACGATGTGATCTGCTTCATCCGCGCAGCGTTTTGGCGCTTCTGCCGAGCAAGCGCCTCGGAGAATTTCTCGTCGTCGCGCTCCCCGATTAGTCTTCCGTACCCTCCACGCACCTCCCGCAGTTTGGGGCCACGGTTTTTCCAACGCGAGAGCTTTGCCTCAAAGTCAGAGCCGGACATCGCCTTGCACTTCTTCTTCGGCTTCGTTTTCAAGATCATCAGCTCCAGGTTCTCACGCCGATTATTGAGCCGGTTTTCGTCGACATGGATGACCCTCTCGCTTTTCGCCAGAGGTCTGCCGAGCTTCGCGGCCATCACCTCCCGCTGCATGGTCACGTTTGTCTGCCCGCCGTCTGGCCGGGGAATGTTTCGAGCGGCGCAGGTAAGACCATGCGCCACTTGCGCGTACCACTTGTGCTCCGTCAGGGCCTCGAAGTCCTCGTCGTCGACGAGTGCCACCTTGCCTTGCGTGAGCTGAATTTTCTTCACAACTACACGCTCCTCAATGTGGATTTGCCCGCCGGCTTCTCGACCCGCGCCTCGCGCATGGGACCCATTCCCAGCACCGCCGCCCAGGGGATGAACGTCGCGAACGGCGCGCGGCTGAACGACAGCGTGGCTCGAATACCTTCGTCGGTCACTTCGATGTCGTCGATGGGGACCACAGCGTCGAGATCGTATTCCAGGCAGACGCGCTCCTCGTCCATCAGGTGCGCCGGCAACACGACGCCGTGAGCGCTGGGTGAGACGAGAATCCTCACGCCGTTGTTGCACAGCAGGTGCTCCATCAGTGCGACTTGCATCTCGGACTTGTTATTGTTATCGGTCATTGTTCAACCTCCTTGGGTATGCACTCCATCATGGCTTCGATGAATGCCTTGGCAACCGGCGCACAGAGCGAATTGCCGTAGGCGCGCAGCTTGCCCACTCGACTGGTATGCCCATGAGCCAGCGGGAATGTTCCGGACTCAACTGGCCTAAAGCGCCCCTCTGGAAAACCTTCTTCTGGTTTGCATCGCAACCAGTCGGCGCCTCCCCAGAAACCAGCAAGCGGGTCTTTCTCGAATTGCACGAATCGCCCGCTTCGTTGTACGTCTCGGTCGCTGGGCTGCCCGCTTCGTGGCTCGCTGGTGTCGCCCAGCCGGCCAGCTGACTCGCACTGTGGAGCGTGTCCTGCTTCCCGCGGTGCGCTCCCGTCGATTCTGAGTCCTCCCGGCGCGGCGTTGGCCATCCAGTACAGTCGCTGCCTGATGTGCGGGGCGCCAGCGCTCGCAGCGCACAAATCCGCCGCCCCGACGGCGTAACCCGCTCCTTCCAAGTCATCATGTACAAGATCGAGCCAGGCAAGGGCAAGCGGACTCGCAACTTGCTCGCCAGCAACGCAGACAGGGCGGCACTCGCGGATGAGCCGGAAGAACTCGGGCCAAAGGTGGCGCTCGTCGTCGAAGCCTTTTCCGGCCCCGGCGACGCTGAATCCCTGGCAGGGGCAGCTCCCGGTCCAGATTGGGCGGTCGTCTGGCCAGCCAGCCTGGCGCAAGGCGTGTGACCAGATTCCAATCCCGGCGAAAAAGTGGCACTGAGTAAAGACTCGGACGTCGGCGGGTTGAACATCGACAATTGAACGCTCATCAACTTCTCCAGGGGCAATCAGGTTGTTTTCGATCAGGTTGCGCAGCCACGCCGCCGCGAATTTATCATGCTCGTTGTAGTAAGCCGTCACGCTGCCACCTCTCCGCCCATGAACGCGCGCTTATCCTTCTCGCACGCCTCGCTCCATCCGCCGCGCGGGACCTCTTTACCGCAGTTTTGGCATCGGGTGCCCACTACCTCGTGGCCGCGATTGGAGCAGGGGTTCGCGGGAGGCTGGAAGATCGGCGCGGGCTCAATGGGCTTGGCGATCACGGTATCTCTCATCGACAATCCTCATGCCACTTCTCGGCGGTGCGGTGGCGTTTGACGAGTTGGTCAATCCACGGGTGAGCAATCGAACAGTCCGGCGCACACGTCCCCTCGGGCGATAGGGGCATGCCGCACCCGCAGCGCTTGATTCCGCTCGTCCAACGGGACCTGGCCGCTAGTTCAGGATCGGCCGCTCTGGCCGCTCTACGTGCCTCCGCGTTTGCCGCTCGCAGATCGGCGTAGCGACGTAGCGGCTCAGTCATCGCTGCGCGTTCAGGTGGCACAGGGCGAGGCTCTTTCGGATGGCGCAACTGGTACTTGAAAGGCGCAAGCTTGGCAAGCCCGTCGGCAGTGCGCTCACTCATCGGCACGTGCGACAACGAGCGTAAACATCCACACGACCGCGTGTTGCCACTGCGAAGCTTTGTCCCTAACACGATGGTCTCGCAGCCGCAGTCGCAGGCGCAGCGCCACAAGGCAACATGAGACTTTCCGTTACTCCGCACCGTGCAACCGGCGAAGTCGAGCACAATTAGTCGTCCATATCTCCTGCCGGACATGTCGATGCGGGTCTTGCTCATGTCAGTACCGGCGTATTTCCCAGCAAATATGGTTCCGACCCGGAAGATCTCCAACGCAGTCATTCCAGATGGATACTTCTAGGACGTGGCCTGGGTACCGATCGATCAGCACCTGCCAGTCCTCGTATGATGCCGTCGTCATCGCCTCCTTGAGCATGAGATCGGCGCGTAGCCCGAAGGCGGTGTAATCGCGCAGATAGTTTCCGTGGTAGATGTAGTGATTCCGGTTAGATGCGAACGCCAAAGGCATTGGCCCATCTCGCCTGGTCCACAGGAAAGCGCAGTGGGTAGGATCGCCGTCGAAGGTCCTCGTGATGTCGTTGAGAAATTCGCCCTGCAAGGTTCTTCCGCCCTCGATCATCTCTGAGACCTTCGCGCAATCGCGAGGTATACCCATCTCCACAATTGTCTCCTCGACCTTGTCGCGCGGGATACGCCACCTTGATGGACCGCCGCCGCCCTGTAGAGCCGAGCGGATCGCAACCGGTAGATCGTATCCGCTGGCAAGGTACTCGTCGACTGTCGCCCAGTGAAGAGGCCGGTTTCCATAGGAGCCGGCTTCAAAGAGGCGGTAGTTTCCCCTCTTGGTCGTGATGGTCATGGATTCACCTCCCAATCGTCGAACAGGCGCGGCAGCATACCGTAAGGCGACCAGTTTTTCTTAATCTCCTCGATGTTCGTCCCTGTCTGGTACTTCCGGTGGTCCCGCCCGTAGATGCGCTCTGGGACCCCAGTTCGCGTGAACTCAATTTGTGCGACCCGCATGCCAACGTGGAGCACAATCGTGTGATAACGGGCGAAACTCGTGATCTCCATTGTCCAGCGTGAAATGTAGCCAACGTCGCCCTTCCCGGCGCACTTGCAAACCGAGAACAGGCTGCGCCCAACTGAACTACGTGCCGACATTCTGGTAGTCACCCGGCGAGCCCCTCCGATGAACTCCTGAGTGTGCGCCAAGATCGTCTCCCCTGGTTCGAGTCGGATGATTCCGTCGTCGGCCTTCTGCGCATCCCCAAACGCTCTGAGCGCGGAGCGCTCGTCGCGCGGGTCAAGCTCTCCGCCCAAGGCCCATCGCTCGCGGAAGAAGTACTCTCCAAGCCGTACATCGTATGTGTCAGATCCGAGGTTGCGCTCGTCGAAGGGATCGATCACGATGTCCCCGGCGTCGCGGGCCGCAACGATCTCCCAGTCCACTAAAGTGCTCATGGCTTCACCATCGGTATCAGTTTCACAGCGAGCTCGTATGCCTCGGCGACAAATAACCCCATGAACACCAGCGTAGCCGCCACGACAGCCGAGCAGGTCAGCCACTTGATCTTCGGTGGATCCAGCGTCGTCACATCCTCCCATTCAACATCGATGATGTTTCCGTCTGTGCGCTCGTCACTTATCACTTGCGTCCTCCTTTTCCAGCTGGAAGAGTTCCCACCGAGCATCGATCTGCACCCGTAGTGCATGGATACGTTTGTCTTCGGCCTCCGCCTGGAGTGCGTTAGCCCTAACCAGGTCGGCTTCGGCCATGTACCAGTCTGCGTTGGCCTGGGCGACTTTCAATTTGGCGGCAGCAATTCGGTCAGCTTTCGTCATCTTCTTCCTCCTTGGGCCGCGCGCCGGAATCGAACCGGCCTGCCGATCCTGTAGGACCATTTGCCTCTTCTCAGGATCCCTCACCATTGAGTGTCGTGGCTGCGCAGCTGTCCTGCTGTCCTTGGGCGTTCGTGGGTGCTGGCGCCCCTGTCAGGCCGTAGCCTTCCAGCCTTTATGAACGTCGTGCGCCAGGACCTTTTTACTATAACCGGGGAACCACCCAGTCACGATGTTCTTTTTTGGCCACTTGGTCCGCACCGACCCAACGGTGAGGTACCCGGTAGTAGCAATATCACATAACATGTCGCCGACATTGGCCGGGCCGTTGCTGTCGACGACATGGACTATCACGCCAAGTAATCCTTGCGCGAGTTGATGAGATTGTCAAGCCTGGTCAGCGATGTCGGATCAGATGTCCACTCATTCACAGCCACGTCGAGTAGCATTTGAGCCACCGCGAGTTCGGCGATGGTCTCATCGAGCACGGCGCGGGCCACCTCAGTAGCCTGTAATGCCCGCATTCGTCGGCTGTACGCGAGCAAGAGACGGTCATTGGTCCGGGCCGTCTTGATGGCTGATTTGATCGATGCGATGATTCGTTTCAGCATGACTACTCCCTCTCAAAGATGTTGTCAGGATCGAAGTTGAAGATGTCTGCGATCGTTTGCCGTGGCAGAGTTAACTCCCGCGTGGGCTCCATGCCGGCGGCTGGGAGCTTGTGCCTGGCCGGGGCGAAGAAGAGTCGAAGTCGCCACCACATCCGCCGAAGCGCGCGCATAGCTAGAAGCCCAGGGCCTCGGGAGACAGTACGCGCAAATCGATTCGCGTCGAATCGCCCTCGCCCGCGAAATCGAATCCATCGTCATCGTAGAGCGACTCGATTTCGATGTCGCTCCAGGAGCGGCACGCCTCAACCAAGATGGGATTCACCGGCCGAACGACGGTCTGATCGAACGAGGGGAAAGAACTCATGGTGGTCCTCCGTGGTGGTTGTGTTTGGGGAGTGGAGCCCGGCGCACGTCCGATGCGTGCCGACAGCCGGGCTGGGCGGCTACTGGCCGATTGCCTTGTCGCGGGCGGCGTCGGCCTTGTACCAGTCGGCGATTGCCTTGTCGCGGGCGGCGTCGGCCTTGTACCAGTCGGCGATTGCCTTGTCGCGGGCGGCGTCGGCCTTGCACCAGTCGTCCTTGGCCCTGTACCAGTCTGCGTTGGCCTTGTCGAGTCGCTTCTGTATTTGCGTGATACTCGTATTTTCCATTGGGTGCCTCCGGTTATGAGTTAGGCCTGTCGCGCGCCTTCAGACGGGCAGGCTACACGATGGCGTCTGGACTAGATTCGTCCCAGTCGCCATTGCCGTCTACAACATACGCGGCTGGCCGACCGTCAGCGTCAGTGGCCACTACTATCTCGGTGCCTTCACTCGCCTGGATGCCTCTGTCCGAGTATCCGCCGGCTCGCGAGCATGACCGCTGATCTCGCGTCAGGCATACCAGCGCGGTGCCGAGGTCCCGATGGGCGTGCCCGCAAGAGCCTCGTACTGATCCGATCGTGGTGTAGGTGCTCATGGTATCCTCCTCGATGTTGGTGGCTGAGTGGGTGGTCGAGCTACTGATGGTCGAGGCGTCCAGCTCTGCTACGACTTGCGTCGCCTGGCTTACTTCCCTCGACCTTGTTCGCTGCGACCTCATGATCTAATACTAGCACGACCATTTCGTGGCGCTACGAAAATCGACATGGCCATGGACGATTCTTAACAGCGCGTCAAAGTGTCACGTTTTCGGCAATTCGTGCCAAGACTCTCCGAGTACTCCGATTGCGACGAGGCCTCCTCGAAGCAGCCTCGACTCGCTCTGTCCCCGAATGCGAGCAGCAGCCGCGAGGTAGTCCTTATCGTTGCAGTCGAGGTGGCAAATCGCACGGTAGCTCTGCTTCTGAGCGCGCGGAAGGGGTGGCCGGCCGCGCTTGGGCTTCTTCGTTCTCATGCTGTCTCCTTGATTTGTGTCATCTGAAAGATCGTCTCGCCGTCTATCTGGATGTCCGGACGTCGCTGGGCCTTACGTAGACCGTAGTCCACGACTGAGTGGTCCGAGTACCCCAAAGCCGCAGCGATCGCCTTGAGCGGCATGCCAGCAATTCTCAAGGCAACCATCACGGAGTATCTGCGAGCGGTGACAGCGTTCACGCGAGAGGGACTGAGCAGCGATTTGATCGTGCATTGGAAATGCGAACAGGCCGCGCGCAGGAACGGCTTGGCGGGGTCCTCGACGCACAGGTGATGCTCGGCCCCGGCCGCGCGAAACGCCGCCGATAGGCCATCGGCGAGGGTTCCGCCATCGTGGATCACCAGGGTGACAATCTCTTCGAGCTCGGCGAGGACGGGGCTGGTGCTCATGGAGCTTCCTCTTCTTCGTTGAGCCACTCAGGGCGATTTGCCAGAATCCACGCGGCCACGTCGATCTTCTCGGTGTACACGTCGTGTAACCAGCGGTTTTTGTACTCTGCTAGCACAGCGGCGATGAACACCTTTTCGGCCTCCAGCATAGAATCGGTTACGATCGTTCCGTTCCCGCATGGATCACTGAATTCCTCATCCAGACTTTCCAGCATGCGAGAGAGTGGCCCATGGACAGGATTGTAGCTCAACGGCATCTCCACGTACCCCTTGAGGGTGATCGTGCCTGCCCGATCTCCGTCTCCGTATTCTAGGACTTCCTCGATTGCCTCCTCGGCCGACTTACACGTCACGATCTCGGGGTCGTCGCAAGACCAGTAGATGCAGACCTTCTCGGCATCTTCTCTTGTTGCAATCTTGGTGGTCATGTTCCATCCTCGTGGCAGCAGTCCTCTTCAAACGCCAACCGCGCCGCTCTGGCGAGGTGGTCCCAAAAGTCACGTTCGCTGTAGTAGATTGCGTCGGCCTCATCTTCTTCGGCCTGCACCAATCCACCGTAGTAGGCGCGACACAGGCGCCTTCCATCGGTGCGCGGTTGCGGTGCTGCTGAGTTGACAGTTTTCATGCGCTCACCGACAGTGCCGGGAATTCCTCGTCAAACGTCTTTTCTCCGTCGCTTATCCTCTTCCCGGCCGCGTACATCACCGCCCTGTCGTCGGGCTGCAACTCGCTCGCATGGTTGCGCCCAAGCTTGGCAAGGATGCGCGCTTCGGCGTCGGAGACCTTACCGAGTTTCGCTACCTTGGCCAGCATGCCGGCGGGGCTCCCTTCGGCCTTGGGAGATGTCGCGGGCGCGGCGTCTCCGGCCGCCCACCTGGCCAGAGCTTCCCCCGTGTCCTCGTCGAGTGGACGACGTGCCTTGAAGAGCTCCTTGAATTGCTCCGGAAGCTTCACCATCATGCGCTCGCCGATCTCCCCAGGGTTCCACTCAGGCACCCCACCGCCTCCTGGATAGAGCAGACAGTTGACCGTCATCTCGAACACGAATTCCTCGCCGGCAATCGGCATCCATCCCATCGCCTGGGGCTTGTCGCCCTTGACGATCTTCAGCTTCTCCTTAGCTCGGAAGCAGAAGATACCGTTGATGCCGAGTTGAAGAATGGAATTGATGAGCCGTCGGCGCTCTGCCTTGGCAGGCGCCCAGGCTGACATCTGGGCGGCGTCGCGCGATACGTGCCAGAGAGCCGAAAGGCGAGTAGTCTCCTCTTCGTGCTTTTCGAGCACTCCGCCTGGTCCCTCGTGTTCATGGCTCATGCTGTCCACCACGATGACCTTTGCTCCCTTCTTCTGGCAGTGCTCGATTGCCGCCAGGTAGTCGAGCGGCCCAAATGGTGCCTGAAATTCAAGATGGCGAAACTTGAAACGGTCGGCGTAGTGAAGCGCACGCCTCGCCTCGGTGTCTATGTAGAAGATGTCTCCCCCGGTGATGCGTTGGATCCCCGTCGCTGCTCGCAGTGCTGAGTACGTCTTTCCGGATCCTGATGCTCCGGTCAGCCCGAGGAGTAGCGGAACGCTCGTCCTCACCGCTGGCTTGTCGCTGAACGTCCTATTTCCCATGTGTCTCCTTTTCGTTTTTCTACCAAGGCGGCGGTGCCGCCGTTGCCATCTGCGAAGCTAATTCGTCACCTGCTACCCACGCCGGACATTGAGCCTCTACGATCTCCGTCGAGTATCCTGGCCACGACTTCGCAGCCAGGCACTGCCCCCAGATACGCTTTGCTCGCTTCCATCGTTGTTTCCCAACGTCTAGCAACTGGCCGCGAACCTCGCGCCTCATGATTCCGATTGCCGGGTTCTCCCACTCGACGAACAGAAGGCCGAAGTGAACCCGACCGGCCTGCTCTGGCACAAGCGTTTCGATTGCGTCGATGTTCGCAGCGGCCTGCACGTGGTAGTTGCTACCTGCGATGTTCCTGTCGGCAGCGCTCACGGTTGCATCCTCGCAGAATTTCAAATCCCAAATCCACCAGTCTGGCATGAGCGCATCGATCCTGCACCGGCATGGGCAACCGTTCGAGTTCCACACGACCGTGACCTCGGTGCGCGCGGTGGCCAGGTCGACTGGCAGGTATTTCTTGACCTGCTCTGCCGCCGTTTTGATGCGCGAGAATTTCTCCTTCAGGACGGCGATCTTTCCGTCTGCCGCTGCCTTGGCGCGCGCTTCCTTGGCCGCGTTGGTACGCCAGTCATTGGCGTCCACCTCGACCAACTCCTGCCCTCCTCCGAGCAAGAGCCCGTGTAGGATGCTGCCCGTGTCCATCGCATCGCTGCTCTCGGAATGCTGGCCACCAAGCCGCTGATGCATGAGCGCCGCGTGCCCGGCCGACTTGCTGACCACCACCGATGCAATGTGGCTCGATAGCGATGGTAATTCGCACGGATCGGAGTGATAGATGCTGGCCGGGATGTCCATGTGCAGGCCCGGCCCGAGTCGGAATTCATGTTCCATGGTCATCGTCAATCCTCCTCTTCGTCGCTTCCGGAAAGAGAGTCCCAATACCGGGCGGCCGGCGACTTTTCGTCATCGCACGCCTCATGGAGCTCGCCGTCGCGGTCGCTGCTGTTGGTCAGGTCAGCGACATCGTGCGGCGACGGCGCCGGGCGCGGAATGTAGCTAAGGGCTTCGAGAAAATTCATCATGTGCTTTCCGTTATCGGTCGGCCACTTACCCATCGGCATTGCTCGCAGTCCCATTTCCCGCACGCGCAATCGGTTTGGATTGGCAGCTTGGCCAATGGTTCGCCCAGCGATTCCATCCTCGCCTGGTGCGCGGCCATGTCGAAGCATTCGGGCGGCTGGTCGCCGAGTAGCCGCAGAGCCTTGAGGACGTAGTCCGCCATGGTGGGATCATCGCTCGGACGGGCGAGCACCAGAGCGAACCAAAGCTGAGCTACTGCGCGCATGACATCGTCTTCGGTGGGCGTTTGGTAAATGCGCTCCCCGCTTGTGTGTGTCGTACTGCAACCGTCGCCGCATGGATGCACCGCAACCGCGTCGGGCGGGTCGAACATGGATGAGGGGATGATTGGCTTGGCGTTCATGGCGTCTCCTTGGTGGAATTGCTATTTGGTTAGCCGCTCAGTTCCGAGTCTGGACGCGCGCGCAGCGCACGTCGGCGCTTGACCTCGGAGTCGACCCATCGGATCATGTAGGCGAGCTCTGAGGGAGTCAGCTCGCACTCGGTCTTGTTGATGCGGGCCAGGAAGGCAACCTTGAGCGTCTGTCGCGTCGTCGTCATGATCCTAGACTAGCATGTCCAATTCCGTGGCGCTACAAAATCGTACAAGAAAAAGTACGATTTCTCGCTGGGGGAATCAGCCGCCCGCGAAGGCAAGTCGGAAGTCACGCGTTAGGTGATGTGCTTCACGTGCGAGCTTCTTGGCCCGCGTCGGCCTTTTTTGCTTGCGCGCTTTCTGCCCCCACGAGAGCCCAGGGGCACACGGTTCGCGAGCCGCGGCCTCGGCCAACTGGTCGGCGAGCTCGTTCCCCGCGTTGCCGGCGTGACCCTTGACCCAGGCGTAGGAGATGGCGGCCGGGCATTCGTCGAGAGTGCGCTTGGTCGCGGCGATGAGCTCGACGTTTTTCTGCGCCTTCCAATTTTTGAACACCATCCCAAGCGCGTACTGCGAATCTGAATAGATCACGATCTCCTCGGGGGAGTACCGGATGGCCAGCTCGATTCCACGCTTGAGCGCCGTGATCTCTGCGATGTTGTTCGTCCCTGGGCCAAGGCCCTCTCCGTGCAGGTGCTGGTCGCCGTCGATCTCGACCACGACTCCGATCCCCATCGGCCCGCCAGGATTCACCAGGCAGGAGCCGTCCGCCCAGACGTAGGCGATGCGTTTCGCCGGCCGTGAGGGTGGCGCGGGGGATGGACCTCCTGGCGTGCGATTTCCGGCGTGTTTGTCCAGCCAGGCGGCCGACACCCTTGGAGCCGTCTCGCCGGGCAGCAGCGCGGGGACAGGTGCATCCGTGAGTGGGTTACGGTCAAGCCACTGGTCAGTGGCCGACAGGACTGGCTTTCTGGGCTCCAGCGCTGCTCTTGGGGCATCCGGGGCAACGTAGACGAGCACGCGTGGTCGATCGGCGAAGTGCTCGCATCTCGACGACTGGCACTGGTCGACTCTGGTTTGCCAATCGTTTCCCTCGCCGACGCAGCAATAGCACGCCAATTTGGTCAGTTTTCCCTTACTCGCTCTGCTCATTTGTCTCCTCGTGCCATTTGGTTGGCGTAGGTATCTCATCGGCCCCGTGAGTAGGTATCTGGGGTTGGTACTAGGTAACGGTATGCTGTAGGGCTGATTGCCTTCAGGCCAGCAATGTAGCTGGCGCACGTTGTGAAGAGGCTGCCTGGTCGTCTTTTTTCGGCACTCTTCCTACTCGTGCACTTGCCCCTGAACAAACCCTGGGTGCTTCCGCTTGGCCCGTGAGTTCCAAGACCCGAGCTCGGTACATGGGCGTCATCCGCCACCGAGCCTTCATCATGGTTGCGCCGGTACCGTCCCATACGCGCCTGGCTTCATGTTCTGTTACCAGTCCCCCCGTGAAAGCAAGCGTATCTTGGGTTCGATGGAATTCACCCCGATGGGCTCCGACCTGTGAACTGGACATGGCTTGCGCCACTACAAGGCTTCCATGGGCCTCGATGGAGACTGGCCTTGACAGCAAGTCTCTAAGATGGGAGTATTCACCCAGCTTCTTCACACCAAGCAGTCTAGAGCGGCCGGTGCTTCTTGTCAAGCCCCGGCCGTTCGGCTGTCTGGGGGCACGAATTCCCTCTGTGAATCACCTTGCATTCGACACGCAGCCGCGCTAGAGTTCCCCCACTACGCCATTCCAGGCGAAGGCGTGAACCTGGACACACAGAACCGACCGTCGCAGTCAAAGAGCCCGCCAGGGAGAGCATCAAAGCCCCCTGGCGGGTTCGCCCTATCAGGGTAGGAAGCGCTGGTGGACTAGGCTACCACTCGGCCGCGCCCATCGAGGCCCTAGCCTGCTCTACCGCAAGCTGCATGGCCGAGTCTCTTGACAGCGGCGGGAAGCCAAGCCCAAGATGATGGGCGACATGGCCGGCGCGCTCTTCGAGGTCGTCGAGGCAGGCAAGGCATCCGTCGTTCTTGCGCGGGCACGGGCTTTCGGGGCCACGGCCGAGCGGACAGGTCATGTTGCGGCCCCAGCGTTGCTGCGTGCCGCCTCGGCCAGGCGCATCGCGGCCTCAGCGTGGTCTAGGCGCTCCTTTATCCTGCTGGTCATGCAGCAGCCGAGCTCCGCTTCGCGCGCTTCCCAACGTGCGTCGTCCAGATCGGCCATGGCGTCTGTGTAGGCGCGAAGCTCCGCGTAAGTCATCGTCCAGTACTTCCGAAGCCGCCGGCCCCGCGCATCGTGGGCGAAAGCTCTGCGACCTCGCCTATGATCGGCCTGCTCACAGGCGCGATCACGAGCTGGGCGATGCGCTCGCCGGGCTCGATGGTGTACGGTGCTTCGCCAAAATTAGCCAGTATCACTATAACCTCGCCTGTGTAGTCTGCGTCGATGGTGCCGGGGGCATTCAACACCGCGATGCCGTGCTTAGCGGCCAAACCCGAACGGCTCCTGACCTGCCCTTCCCATTGATCGTTGACCGACATGGCGATGCCTGTTGGGATGCAGAGTCGTCGCCCTGGTTGGATCGTTACCGGATCCATCTCTGCTGAATGCAGGTCCATGCCAGATGAACCCGGCGTCTGATAAGCGGGGATGATGGCATTTGGCCGCAGTTTCTTGAATTCGATCCAGAAGCACATCAACGTTACCTCCTATGACTACATGGTTGGTCGCAGCGCCGCCGGCACAGGACGGTTGGTGGTGAAAATTGTGGAAGCCCCCAGCTCGGGATGGGCCGAGACGTAAACCTCTCTGGCCATGATGGCTTCAAGCTCGGTGTCGTAGCGGCCGAGATTTAGCTTCTTTCCTGGCACCTTGATTTGCGCCCGCCACTTGCCGCTCGCCTTGTCCCAGCTCACGCCCAAGAATTGGCTTGTCTTGACCTCGTGCCGATTCTCCCTATTCGCTCGCTCCGTGACCTCGAACAGGTTCGCGCGGGTGTTGTTTAGTCCATCGCCGTCGTCGTGATCTGGTACCATTCCAGGCGCGATGTCTCTCCCTAACTTCCAGGACAACACGAGACGATGCATGCACTCGCTCTTCTGCCCGCCTCCAGGCTTGGGAACCGCCCGTTCGGCGTAGAACGTGCGGTGATCTCGCCGCGCGTACCATTTGAACAGGTGCAGGAACTCCCAGTCCTCATCGTCTACCAGGGCCACCTTGCCTTGCGTGAGCTTGATCTCTTTCATCGAGCCTATCAATCTTGGCTCAAGTCGCTGTCGATGTCAATGCGCACCGCAGCGCTGTCACTCGCACGTCATTTCCGTCAACAGCAATCTCAAAATACGACTGCTCCCGAACCGATGCATTCCCGTCGAGGTGTTGCGTGCCGTGCAGGTTGGTGGCGCTATTCGGGGGAAGACCGTAGGGCAACTCAAGCCCTCCGGCAGTGTGGCCATACGCGACCACGTCCACGGTGCCATCAACCACCTCTATCAGAGCATCGGCATCGCGCAAACGCATCGTCGTCGAAACCGGGAAATCGAGTGCGAAGGGGCGGTGGTGGCAGTAGACGATCGAAGGCAAATCCATCATCGCCGCGCGGTTGAGCAGGCTGCGCAGGGCATCAAGCTGCAGCTCGCCGATTTCTCCGCAAGCGAATGATAACGACGTGCCATAGACCGTCGAGTTCAGCCCGTACAGGACAACCTGCGTTCCAGCGCCGTCGCTCAGGAATGTTTCCGTCGGCATGTGCTCCGCTTGGTCGCCAGTGGCCACGCATATCGGCTGGATGTATTTCTTCCAGCGCGCGGGGCCAGCCGGTTCACAGATCAGTCCCATCTGAGCTACGTCGTGATTTCCCACGCACGCGAGTAGGCGCCCCGCGAAGGGCGCCAGCGCGTCCCATGCGGCTCGATACTGAGCCTCGCGGGCGCTGTCCACGATGTCACCCGTGACCAGGAGGTAGGAATCGCGCTGGCCGCGGAAGTGGCGCTCGTAGATGGTATTGAGCAGGCGCGAGGCAAGCAAGTCGTTGGTGGCCGGTACCGAGGAGATGGTCGCGCCGGCGGTGAAATGGAGATCGGAGACTGTATAAAGCCTGATCATTGCTGCCCTGCGGACGCCTTGTAGGCCGCCACCGAGCTCTGCACCTGCACGCCCGGCCCGGCCATGAGCGACCACTGCACCGTCACGGGTTGACCGCTCGCCCCCTGGATGATCGACGGGCCGACTCCGAGGTAGATGTTGAGCCAGTGGATCGTCAGCGCGAGGGAAACCTGGTTCGGCACGCCTTGCCCGATCTTGGTAGATGCGTAGATGTCAGCGCCTACGGCTGCCCACGCCTGCACCGTCGGGGTGTACGTCAGACCGTAGCCGAT
>JGI20214J51650_10000972_pt1 | contig 18089 bp, 14 predicted proteins | sample WetSurMetagenome_FD_51650 | JGI IMG/M metagenome (IMG submission 51650) | reverse complement strand
AGCGCATCCCGAGCACGCCGGCGTGTGCGCCCATCAGCTGCGCCGGCTGCGCGTAGTCGGCGCAACGCTTGCCCCAGCCGTAGATCGGGTCGGCGGTGTCACCTTGGTCGCAGTAAGGAAAGCCGAAATCCTGCCGGCCCGGGAAGGCGACATGGTTCAGCGTGTCGTTGGGCAGATCCTCGGACAGCCAGTTGCGGCCGTTGCTCGTGAACCAGAGGTCGCCGGTGGTCGGGTCGAAGTCGAAGCCCATCGAGTCGCGCACGCCGCGCGCCACCGTTTCGAGGCCGCTGCCGTCGGGGTTCATGCGCACGATCTTCGCCGCGTCGGGCCCCGGCTCGCAGACGTTGCAAGGCGCTCCGATCGAGACATACAGCTTGGCGTCGGGGCCCATCTTGATGAACCGGCCGGCATTCGCCCACTGGCCGGGCAGAGGGTCGACGACCGTCACCGGCTCCGGCGGGTTGTCCAGGCGTGACTCGATCTTGTCGTAGCGCGTGATCGCGTTCGCCGTTGCGACGTACAGCGAGCCTTTATAGAACTCGATTCCGTTGGGCCGCTGCAGCTGCTCGGCGATCGTCCTGACCTCGCGCTGGTCGCCCTTGTCGACGAGCGCGTAGATCTTGCCGGCGACCGCCATCGAGCTCACGAAGACCGTCCCCCGGTCGCCCTGGCGCAGGCCACGCGCGTCGAGAAGGCCGCTTGCCCAGACCTCTACCTGGAAGCCGCGCGGCAGTTTCATCTTGGCGATCGGAAGCTGGTCGGCCGGTGTCGGGACGGGCGGCGCGGGGATCGGCGCCATCGCCATCGCGGCGTCGGTCGACGGCCGGCCCTGGGCCCAGGTCGGCTCGTCGGCGGCTGTCTGCGCACAGGCGCCGGCCGCCGCGACGGCGAGCAGCGCGACGGCGCAGGGTTTCATCCAGGGCTGGGTCACGGCGGGGCTCTCCTTGGGGCGTGTTCTCGGCGACAGGCTTGACGGTACCAGTGCCAGGCCGGTCGTCGCATCGTTGATTGTCCGCAGCCCGATCGCCGCGGCCGGGCCCAGAATCGGTGGCCAGAGGAGGCGCGCATCGATGGAGCGTGCGTGGAATGGGTCGATCCGGACGCTGCTGCACCTGGTGGTGCTGGCCGCGCTGCTGCCGGCCGCCGCGCTCGTAGCCTACGACAGCTATGCCGGCTACCAGCGCGACCAGCAGCAGGCCGCCAATGCCGCGCTCAGCCTGGCACAGGTCACAAGCGACGGCGTCGAGGCCTTTCTCGCCGACACCGAAGGCATGCTCGCGGCGCTGGCCCGGCGGCCGCGGATCCGCGCCGCGGACGCGGCCGACTGCGACCCGATCTTCGCCGAGTTCCATGCCGTCTACCCGCACTTCGCCAACTTCACGCAGGCCAACCTGGACGGCGAACTGATCTGTTCGGCGCTGCCGCAGCCGGGCGGCGGACACATGGTGGTACGAGACACCGCATGGTTCCAGCGCGTGCTCGCGACGCAGGCCTTTGTGGTCTCCGCGCCCTACCGGGGCCGCGTGACGCGCAAGGAAGTNTCGGTACTCGTCTACCCGGTGCGCGACGACGCCGGCCGCCTGGTGGGATCGATCCAGCTGCCGATCGACCTGGTGGACTTCAAGCTCGTCGCCGGCGCCGCCAAGCTGCCGCCGACGACGATTCTCGCGATCCTCGACAGCCAGGGCACTATCGTCGCGCGCAGCCAGCAGGCCGCGCAATACGTCGGCACCCGGCCGCGCAATGCGCCAATCGTGCCGATCGTGCTCGCGCGCAGGAGCGGCACCGCGCGTGCGGTCTCGTCCGAAGGCATCGAGCGCATCTACGGCTTCGTGCCGATCCGCGGCACCGACTGGTTCGCGCTCGCCGCGACCGACACACACTCGATGCTCACCGCCGCGCGTCGCGCCGCGCTTGGCAGCGCCGGGTTCGGGATCGGCGTCGTGCTGTTCGCACTCGCGGTCGCGACGCTGCTGCGCCGACGCATCACCGCGCCGATGCGGGCGCTGGCCGAGACCGCGCGCCAGGTGGCTTCGGGGCACACCGCCGAGCGCGCGCCGGAGACCGGGCCGGCAGAGGTGGCGGCGGTCGCGGCCCAGCTCAACGTGATGCTCGACGCGCGCCGCCACGCCGAGCAGGCGCTACGCGCGAGCGAGGAAAGCTATCGGATGCTGTTCGAGAGCAGCCTCGACGCGGTGCTGCTCACCCAGCCGCTCGGCCGGATCCTGCACGCCAACCCGGCGGCCTGCAGGATGTTCGGCTACAGCGACGGGGAGTTGCAGGCCCTCGGCCGCGAAGTGATCCTCGACCTCAGCGACGAGCGCCTCGCGCCGCTGCTAGAGCGGCGCGCGCGCGACGGCCGGGCGACCGGCGAGATCCGCATGCGGCGCAAGGGCGGCAGCCTGTTCGAGTGCGAGATCGCGTCGTCAACCTTCATAGCGAGCAACGGCGAGCCAATGAGCAACGTGCTCGTGCGCGACATCAGCGACCGCGTCCAGGCCGACCGCCTGCGTGCCGAGCGCGAGGCGGCGCGCCTGGCCAGCCGCGAGAAGAGCGCCTTCCTCGCGCGCATGAGCCACGAGTTGCGCACGCCGCTGAACGCGATCATGGGCTTCTCGCAGCTGCTCGAGGTTGGCGCCGGCAACGACACGCCGGCGACGGTGCGCGTGAAGGCGGCGTACATCCATGCCGCCGGCTCGCACCTGCTGGCGATGATCAACGACGTCCTCGACCTGTCGCGCATCGAGGCCGGCGCGTTGTCGATGTCGCCCGAGGCGGTCGCTGTGGACGCGCTGGCGAACGAATGCCTTGCGCTGGTCGCGTCGCTCGCGTCCGCGCAGGGTGTGAGCTGCCGGTTGGCGCTGGTGTCGCCGACGCCCTGGGTGCGCGGCGACCGGATCCGGCTGCGCCAGGTGCTGGTGAACCTGCTCGGAAACGCGATCAAGTACAACCGGCGCGATGGCTGGGTCGAGGTCGCAGCGAAGCCGGCCGAAGGTGGCGTCGAGATCGCGGTCAGCGATAGCGGGCGCGGCCTGAACGCGGCGCAGCAGGCGCAACTGTTCCAGCCCTTCAACCGCCTCGGTGCCGAGGCGACCGGGGTCGAGGGCACCGGACTCGGCCTGGTCATCGTGCGCGAACTGGTCACGCTCATGGGTGGCCGCGTCGGCGTCGTCAGCGCGCCCGGTGCGGGCGCGACCTTCACGCTCTGGCTGCCGCGTGCCGAGGGGCCGGCGGCCATCGACGCGCCGCCGCCGTCCACGCTGCCGGCCGCGTCTGCGGCCGCGCCGTCGGCGCGTCGCCGCAGCGTGCTCTACGTCGAGGACAACCCGTCCAACGTGGCGCTCATGCAGGAGATCGCGACGCTGCGCCCGGCACTCGACCTGCGCGTGGCCGCAGATGGCCGCGGCGGCCTCGCCGCGGCGCGTGCCGTGCGACCGGCACTGATCCTGCTCGACATCAACCTGCCCGACATCAGCGGCTTCGAGGTGCTGCGCGCGCTGCGTGCCGATCCGGCGCTGGCCGGCGTGCGCTGCGTCGCGCTGTCGGCGAACGCGATCCCGGCCGAGATCGAGCGCGCCCGCGCCGCAGGCTTCGCGGACTACCTCACGAAACCGATCCGCGTCGACGAACTGCTGCGCCTGTTCGACGCGACGCTGGCCGCGACCTGAGGGCTCAGCCCTTGCTGGCCGCGAACTCGCGCAGGTAGTCGACGAGCGCGCGCACGCCGTCGATCGGCATAGCGTTGTAGATCGACGCGCGCATGCCACCGACGACTCGGTGGCCCTTGAGCTGGACCAGGCCGCGCGCCTCGGCGCCGGCGAGGAACGCGGCGTCGAGCCGGTCGTCGGCGAGGCGGAACGGCACGTTCATCTGCGAGCGGCAATCGCGCGCGACCGGGCTCGAATAGAACGACGATGCGTCGAGGAAGTCGTAGAGCAGCGCCGCCTTGGCGCGGTTGCGCTCGGCCATCGCGGCGAGGCCCCCTTCGGCCTGCAGCCACTTGAACACCAAACCGGCGATGTAGATCGCGTAGGTCGGCGGCGTGTTGTACATCGAGTCGTGGTCGGCGACGACGCGGTAGTCGAATGCCGACGGCGTCATCGCCATCGCATGGCCGAGAAGGTCCTCGCGCACGATCACTATCGTCAGCCCCGCCGGACCAATGTTCTTCTGCGCACCGCCGTAGATCAGAGCGTACTTCGAGATCTCGATCGGGCGCGAGAGGATGTCGCTCGACATGTCGGCGACCAGCGGCACGTCGCCGACCTCGGGTATGAATTGGTACTGGACGCCGCCGATGGTCTCGTTCGAGCAGATGTGTACGTAGGCCGCGTCGGGGTCGAGGCGCCAGGTCTCGCGCGGCGGGATCGTCGTGTAGCGGCTTGCCTCGCTGGTCGCGGCGACATTGACGCGGCCGTAGCGCGCGGCCTCCTGGATCGAGCGCCGCGACCATTCGCCGGTGTCGACGTAGTCGGCACCCCTGCCGCGCAGCAAGTTCATAGGCAGGATCGCGTTCTGCCCGATCGCGCCGCCCTGCATGAACAGGATCTTGTAATTTGCCGGCACGCCGAGCAGCGCGCGCAGATCGGCCATCGCCGCGGCGGCGATGGCCATGAACTGCGGGCCGCGGTGGCTCATCTCCATCACCGACATGCCCGAGCCCTGCCAGTCGAGCATCTCGGCCGCGGCCTGGCGCAGCACAGGCTCGGGCAGCACGGCGGGGCCGGCGCTGAAATTGAACACGCGCGTCATTGATCGGTCCTTCGGGCTTTGCTGCAGGTCATTATCGGTTGCGGCCGGTAGGTGTAAGTTTCGGCCTTCGTCCAGAACCCCGGTGAGAATGGCATGCAGCAGACCCAGCCCTTGAAGAAGCGGCGCGCCCTCGTGCGCCAGCCAATCAGCGACGACGTGCTGCTCGAGAAGTACGCGAAGGACGGCGAGCGCAGCGTCGACGACGTCCACCGGCGCGTCGCGCGCGCGCTCGCCGAAGCCGAGGCACCGGCGCAGCGCGCCGATTGGCAGGGGCGTTTTCTAGAAGCCCTGCGCGGCGGCTTCGTGCCCGCCGGGCGCATCCAGTCGGCGGCTGGCACCGGGTTGTCGGCGACGCTGATCAACTGCTTTGTCCAACCCATAGGCGACAGCATCACGCAGGTCGAGGATGGCCACCCCGGCATCTACACCGCGCTTGCCGAAGCGGCCGAGACGATGCGCCGCGGCGGCGGCGTCGGCTACGACTTCAGCCGCATCCGCCCGCGCGGCGCCTGGGTCGGCAGCACGCGCAGCAGCGCGTCCGGGCCGGTGAGTTACATGCAGGTCTTCGACCGCTCGTGCGAGACGGTCGAATCGGCCGGCTCGCGGCGCGGCGCTCAGATGGGCGTGCTGCGTTGCGATCACCCGGACGTCGAGGAGTTCATCCACGCCAAGGACCGCGGCGCGCTGAAGAACTTCAACCTCTCGGTCGGCGTCACCGATGCGTTCATGGAGGCGGTGGTCACCGACGGCGAGATCGATCTCGTGCACCGTGCCGAGCCCGGCCCGGCGCAGAAGACCGCCGGCGCGGTCCAGCGCGGCGACGGCCTGTGGTGCTACCGGCGGCTGCCCGCGCGCGCGCTCTGGGGGCAGATCATGCGCTCGACCTATGACCACGCCGAGCCCGGCGTGCTCTTCCTCGACGCGATCAACCGCGACAACAACCTCGCCTATTGCGAGAACATCGCCGCGAGCAACCCCTGCGGCGAGCAGCCGTTGCCGCCCTATGGCTGCTGCTGCCTGGGTTCGATCGATCTCACGCGCTTCGTGCGCGCCCCTTTCGAGCCCGGCGCAGGTTTCGACGACGCGGCGTTCGCGGCGCTTGTGCCGCTCGCAGTGCGCATGCTCGACAACGTGCTCGACCTGACCGTCTGGCCGCTGCCGCAGCAGCATGAGGAAGCGCAGCGCAAGCGCCGCGTCGGCCTGGGCTTCACCGGGCTGGGCGACGCGCTCGTGATGCTCGGGTTGCGCTACGACACGCCCGGGGCGCGCGCGATGGCCGCACACATCGCCGAACTGATGCGAGACACGGCCTACGCCGCGTCGGCCGATCTGGCGCGCGAGCGCGGCGCGTTCGCGCTCTTCAACGCCGACCTGCTGCTTGCCGGTAGCGCCTTCGCCGCGCGGTTGCCGGCACCTCTGCGCGAGCGCATCCGCGCGACCGGGCTGCGCAACTCGCACCTGCTGTCGATCGCGCCCACCGGGACGATCAGCCTGGCCTTCGCCGACAACGCCAGCAACGGCATCGAGCCGGCGTTCAGCTGGACTTACACGCGCAAGAAGCGCCAGAGCGACGGCAGCACGCGCGACTACAGCGTCGAGGATCCGGCTTGGCGGCTGTACCGGCACCTGAACGGCGTCGATGCGGTGCTGCCACCGGCCTTCGTCTCGGCGCTCGAGATCAGCGCGTCGGCGCATGCGGCCATGGTCGCCGCGGTCGCGCCCTTCATCGACAGCGCGATCAGCAAGACCGTTAACGTGCCGGCCGACTACCCCTACGCCGACTTCCAGGACTTGTACCTCGAGGCCTGGCGCGCCGGACTCAAGGGCCTCGCGACCTACCGGCCGAACGCGGTGCTCGGCTCGGTGCTCAGCATCGCGCCCGAGCCGGCGACGCCGATGCGCATCGACAGCGCGAACCGGCGCCTCGCACTCGACAAGTTGCCCGCGCCGGTGCTGGCCAGCCTGCGCTGGCCAGGCCGGCCGGAGCTGCCGGCCGGTAACCCGTCGTGGACATTCATGGTCCACCACCCGTTCGGTGACTTCGCACTCTTCGTCGGCGAGGAGGGCGCGCCGGCGCGTCCGTTCGAGCTCTGGGTCAACGGCGCCGAGCAGCCGCGCGGGCTGGGCGCGCTGGCCAAGACGCTGTCGATGGACCTGCGCGCAAACGACACCGCGTGGCTGCTGCTCAAGCTCGATGCGCTCGCGACAGTGGCCGAGGAGCGCGCCTTCGAGATGCCGTTCCCGCCGGAAGGCCAGCGCCGCCTCTTTCCCGGCGTCGTCGCCGCGGTGGCCGCGGTGCTGCGCTGGCGCTGCGAGCACCTCGGCGCACTGCGCCCGGGTGGTGCGACGCCGGTGGTCGACGCAATGTTCAGCCGCGACGAGCCCAAGACAGGCACCTCGGGCACGCTGGCCTGGGCGGTCGATGTCGACAACCCTGCCAGTGGCGAGGCCTTCACGCTCACGCTCAAGGAGGTGACGCTGCCGACGCCGGACGGCGGGACCGTGACGCGGCCGTGTGCGATCGGTTTCTCGGGCAACTACCCGCGTGCGCTCGACGGATTGGCGCGCGTGCTGTCGCTGGACATGCGCGTCGTCGATCCGGCCTGGATCGGGATGAAGCTGCGCAAGCTGCTCAACTACGCCGAGCCACTGGGCCAGTTCATGGCCTTCGTGCCTGGTCAGCCCGACGGCCAGCGCCGTCAGCAGACTTGGCCCTCGACCGTGTCCTACCTCGCCCGCCTCGTGATCCACCGCTATGCGATGCTCGGCGTGCTCGACGAGGACGGCCGGCCGTTGACGGCGATGGGCGTGCTCGACGCGCCGGTCGACGGCGTCGCGCGGCCGCTTGCCGGCCGCCCTTGCCCGGAGTGCGGCAACGCGACGCTGATCCACAAGGACGGCTGCGACTTCTGCACCGCCTGCGGTTACGTCGGCCAGTGCGGCTGAGGAGGCGACTTCAGCCGGTGAGGTCGCGCTTGCGCTGTTCGAATTCGTCCTTGCCGATCTCGCCGCGCGCGTAGCGTTCGCGCAGGATCTCAAGCGCGCGGTCGCCAGGTGGGGGTGGCGGGCGCAGGCGTTCCCGGCTCATGGCCCAGCGCGCCAGCAGCACGATGGCGACGACGACTAACGCCCACCAAAGCAGGTGCGACAGAGCGAACCAGCCTGCGCCCGGGCCGCCGCCCCATCCCGACATCGACCCCCACATGGCGGTGCCGCCGATCGCCTACTGTCCGCCCCAGGCGCGACGCAACTGCTGCCGCTGCGGCGGGGTCAGCAGCGCGTCGATGCGCTGGCGGGCGTCGAGCATGTTGTCGAACATCTGCTTGCGCAGTGCCGCCATCGCGTCGTAGGTCTTGCGTGCCTCAGCGGCGTCGAAGTCGCCACCGCGCCTGCCACCGGCGCTTTGCCAGCCGAGTTCGTGCATGCTGCGCATCAGATCCCATTGCTTGCGTTCGACCTCGGTGTGGATCTCGGCGAGCTTGGCGCGCTGATCGTCGCTCAGGTCGAGGCCTTGCACGTTCAGGCGTCCGAAGCCGCCCATCATTCCCGGTCCGATGCCGAAGCCGGGGCCCATCCCGTAGCCGCCGGTGCCGGGGCCGGCGCCCTCGCCCCACATCATCCCCGGGCCTGCGCCGCAGCCGCCGGGCCCGTAGCCGCCCGGCCCGACGCCAGGGCCCGAACCCATCATCCCGGGTCCGATCCCGGCGGGCTGGGCGAGGGCGGATGCCGCCCACAACGACCCGGCCAGCCAGGCAACGAGTTGACGCTTCATGCTCATCTCCGTTCGGGTTCGAAACCCACCCAGCTTGCTCCGCCCGCCGTCACCGGCGTTGCGTTCGATCAATAGTCGCGGACGGGCGCGCCGCGTCGGGAGCTTCGCGGCGGCATGGTCCGGCATTAGGATGCCCGGGCTGCCGCGGGCCGGGTGCCGGCCGGTGCGCAACGCCGTATCCACCGAGGAGAACCGAATGGCCAAGCCGATGATCGACCCCGAGCCGCTGATCGAGATGTTCGAGAGCGCCAGTGCGCGNCAGGGCGCCCAGCTGAAGAAGGCGGTCAGCGACACGACGCTGGCCGCGCTTCAGGGGCGCGAGCTGACCTTGAAGAACATCCGCGCCGCGCTGAAGGCGGTGTCTGAGGCGGCGAGCCTGGGCGCAGCGAAGAACGCGAACGCCGGCATCGACGTCGAGGCCTTGCTCGACAACGCGGTCGCCGGCATGGACGACGCGCTGCTGAAGGCGGTGGACGCGAACCGCGTCGCGCTGCAGCAGTTGGTCGCGCAGGGTGCCGACCTGCGGGAGAAGCACCTGAAGAAGGCGCTCGACGACCTCGACAAGTTCGAGGACACGATGTTCGCCGCGCTGAAGAAGACCGCTGACGGCGCTGGCGCGCCGCTCGCCGGCGCCTGGAGCCAGGTGATCGAGAAGATGCAGGCCGGCGGCACGCTGTCCGGGGCGAAGGCGGCAGGCACCGCCGAGCAACTGGCCGAGCAGATGCAGGGCGCGCTGCGCAGCACGCGCGCGGCATCGATGCGCGCCGCGCAGGTTATGGCCGAGAGCTATGCCACGATGGTCAGCGGCGTGCTGATCGGCATGTCCGAGGCGATGCAGGCCAAGGCGCCGGCGAAGAAGAAGTAGCCGCCGCGCTCAGCGCCGGCGTCGGTGCAGCGCGAGTGCCAGCGTGGTGGCGGCGCCGATTGCGGCATGCACCCAGCCCAGTGTCGGGCGCAGCCATTCCGGCGCGAAGTAGTAAAGCTGCCAACCGGTCAGCGCCAGTACGGCGCAGAACGCGCACAAGGCCAGACCGAGCCGGCGTTGGCTGGCCCAGGGATGGCGGCCGGTTAGGCGCCAGCCCTGCGGCACGTGGCCGGCCGCCAGCGCGCCGAGCACAAACAACGCGGCGAAGGCGGCGAGCCCGTGCAGCTGCATGGCCCAGGTCTGCAGCGGGTGCGGCAGGCCGCCGGCACCGGGGCCGACGCCGTAGTCCAGCCCGAGCCAGAGCCCGCCGCTGGCGACTAGCAGGCCACCGCTCAGGTAGAGCGACCGCCGTTGCCAGCGCGGCAGCCGGTGCTGCGGGCGCGTCACCGGCGACTCACCGGTGAATCCAGGCCGTAGCGGCATAGCGCGCGAGCAGCGGGTGCGCCGCGTCGCCGCTGAGGGCGACGACCTTGGTCAGCGCGTCGGCCCACAGCGCCTGCGGCGCGGCGACACTGACGTGGCGCGCTGGGCACCCGCGACGCGCGCACCGCGGGTGCCAGCGCGCGCTGTAGCTGGTGGCGAAGGCCCCGTCGCGCAGCGTCGCAAAGGCGCGCACACCGCCATGGGCCTCGTCGCGCAGCCGGATCGGCAGCGCGCAGGCACCGAAGACGCGCAGGTCGCCGCCGGCGTTGACCCAGCCGCGTTCGCAGCCGGCGGCCTGCAGCGCCGCAATGGCGCAGTCCACGGCATAGCCCTTGGCGATACCGTCCAGGTCCAGCCGCGCCGCGGCGCCGGCNTTGCGCAGCAGCGTTCCGGCGAGAGTCCAGCCCTGCGCGCCGCTGCCGTCGCCGGCGTCGAACAGGCCGTCGCTCGCGCCCTCGAGTTCGCGCGCGGCGGCCAGGACCTCGGCCGTGCAGGGCGCGACCCGCAGCGTGCGGCCGACCGCGAGCGCGTGGAAGCGACCGACGTCGCTGCCGTCACTATGGCGCGACATGCGCGCGTGCACCTCGGCAACCGCGGCGAACGCGACCTCGATGGCCGTCGTGTCGGTGGCGGCCACCTCGACGAGCGTGCCGAGCAACGGGCGCGCGCGCCGCCTCATCGCAACAGGCCCTCGCGCAGGGCCAGGTCCATCACCGCGACGATGCGGTGCACGCCGTCGGTCAGATGGGTGCAGCTTAGCGTTGCGCCGCTGATGTTGGCGATGTCCTCGCCGACGGCGATCGGCGCGGCCGCCGTCTTCCCAACNAACTGGCGCCGCCACGCCGGCAACCGGACCTCGAAGCCATGGCTTTCGCGGTAGGCCAGGATCTCGATCTGCCGCACCGNGCCGTCGGCACCGATGCCGACCGCGTAGTCGATCAGCTCGAACTTGCCGATCACGGTGTCGGTGACGACCCAGCCCAGCGTCGCCGATCCGTGCTTGGCCGCGAGCAGCGACCATTGCGCCGATCGCGGTTTGACACCCGCCCGTGCGAGCCGCTGCAACTGCCCCGCGTCGAGCTTCAGCGTCGCGGGCAGGAGGCGCTCGGCGTCGGGGAACATCAGCCGCGCCGCCTGCGCGGCGCTGAGATAGTCCACCGCGAAGGCGCTGCTTGGCGCGAGCGATGCGGCGACGGCGGCGGCGAGCACGATGCGCATCAGAAGCTCCAGCCCAGGCCCAGGTCGAAGCGGTTCAGGCTGCCGTCGACGCGAAAGCGCTGCAGGTCGGCCTTGATCACGACNTCGGGCGTGAGCTGGAAGTTGCCGCCCAGCGTCGCCACCCGCTCGGTCGGGCGTGCCGGCGGTGTGAGGCCGCTGCCGATGTCTGCGTAGCGGCGCCCGGTGTTGAACCATTCGACGCGCGCGAAGGGCGCGAATGATTGACCGTCACTCGACCACAGCTTGTACGCCGCCTGGACATAGACGCCATCGAAGGACTGCGGGATCAGCGTCGGGTTGCCGACCAGGCGCTGGTTCAGCGCCGCGGTGTCGGAAATGCGGCCCGCGCTGAGCAGCGCCGACAGTTCCCAGCGCCCGGGTGTCCAGCGCGCATGGAGGTCCCACAGCGTGACGCGCGCGCTGGCGACGGCCGGCTCCTGAGTCGCGCTGCCGCTGAAGACCGAGCCGCCGAGCAGCAGGCCGGGGATGCCACGCCAGTTGGCGGCGACTGATGCCGAGAGGCGGCCGGCCTTCGCGAGCGCCATCTCCTGGTGGATCGAGCCAAGCGGCGATTGGCTGCCGTCCAGCGAGGCGGCATCCCATTTGCCGAGATCGAAGCCGGTCGTCAGCCCGCCTTGCAGCGTGAGGCCGCTGTCGAATTGGCCGATCGCCTGCAGGCCGCCTTCGCGCCAGGTACTGGGGATGATCGCGGTCTCGACGAAGTTGCGCAGCACGCCGTAATAGGCCGTCGGCTCGTGGTTCTCGTTGAGCAGACCGACGGGTATCAGGAACAGGCCGGCGCGACCAGCCCAGGTGGGCGTGAACGCGCGCTCGACATAGGCCTGCTCGACCTCGACCTCGCCCGGATCGTCGGCCGACGAGACCGCATGCTCGACCTCGAGTTCGGTGACGACGCGCGTGCGCTCGTCGAAGCGATGCTGGTAGCCGAGCACAAAGCGGTTCACGTCGGCCCGGGCCTTGTCGGAGGCACGGCTGGGCCGGCTGTAGCTGAGCTCGCCGTAGGAGGTGATGACGGTCGCGGGCGCAGCAGGCGCGGCTGTGGTCGGGATCGCCGGCGGGGCCACGGCGGGCGCGACCGGTGCTGCAGCGGACCCATCGCGCAGCTGCGCCAGCTGTGACTTCACGAGCGCGAGTTCGGCCTCGAGCCGATCGAACTTGCGCGCCAGGTCAACCTCGGTGGCGGTCTGCGCCTGGGCGGCGCCGGCAAACAAGGCCAGCGCGGCGGCGGACAGGGCGCGCAAAGGCGCGAAGGCGTGGCAGTGCGGTTTCATGCGCAGTGTCTTTCGGACGGTGGTAGGGGCGGGGGCTCAACGGGCGTAGCCGTCGCGGAGCGTGTTCAAGAACGCGATCACGTCGTCGATCTCGGCCTCGCTGAGGGCCGGCATCTCGCCGGGACGCCGGTCGTAGGGCGCCTCGGTGGTGTTGACGTTGGCGTGGTAGACGAGCGGCAGGTCGTCGAACTTGGCCACGCGGCCGTGGGCATCGGGCGGATACCACTTCTCTGGATTCGTGTCGCGCTGGACGTAGAAGGTGATCGTGTCCTTCAGCGTCCTGAAACGGCCGTTGTGGAAGAAGGCCTGGCGCAGCGCCACGTTGCGCAGCGAGGGGACCTTGAACGCACCGCACAGATCGGTGCGCGTGGCGAGGTCGGCGCGCTCGCACAGGCCCAGATCGAAGTGAGTGGGGTCGGCGTTGGCCGGGATCTCCGGGTTGCGCGGCACACCCAGGTTGTCGTAGCTGAAGTCGGTGAACAGCGGCGGGCTGCCGTCTGCGCCCGGGGCCGAAGGGTGACAGGCAGCGCAGTTGCCTTTCACCGGCGAGTTGAACCAGGCCAGCCCGCGCAACTCCTGGTCAGTCAGCCGGGCCCGGCCCTGGAGGAAGGCGTCGTACTTGCTGGTGAAGGCGGCGAATTCGCTGTCCTCCTGCTCGTACGCCTGGATCGCCAGCGTCATCTGCTGGTAGGCCCGAGCCGGGTCGGCAAAGATCTCGGGGCCGAAAGTGGCCTCGAAGTCGGCCGCGTATGCGGCGGCGGCGAGCCGGGCCACCACTGCCTCGGCGTCGGGCATCGCCATCTCGGCCGGGTTCAGGAAGGGCTCCGCGGCCTGGGCCGCGAGCGACGCGGCACGGCCGTCCCAGAAGAAGCCGCCGGCCGGTGTGCCGTCGCCCTCGAAGTGGAACGCAGCATTGTTGCGGAGATAACGGATCGCCGGTGCCTTGCGCAGCCCGGGCCGGTCAAGGTTGGGGCCGCCGAGCTGAACCGGCAGTGAATTCGGCGGCGTGCCGCCCATGGCAGCGTCGTGGCAACTGGCGCATGACTGGCGTCCGGACGCCGACAGGTTCACGTCGTGGAAGATCTTCTCGCCCAGCTGGGCCCGGCGGGACAACAAAGCGGCCGGGGCGGCGGCCGGAGTCGGGTCGCCGCCGCCGCAGGCCTGCAGCATCAGGAGTAGGAATAGGACGGTGCTGCTCGCCAGGCCGGCTTTCGAATGGCTGTGGATCACGCGAAGTCTTTCGGACGGGGAAGTGACGTTCCGAGAGACTATAAATGCAAATGCGAACGACTCGCAATACAAATCTAACCAGAGATGAGAAGACGGCCGGTCGGCGGCCTGAGCTATCGTCCGGCGCATGCCCGCGCTCAGCTTCTTCTGGCACGACTACGAGACCTTCGGCCGCGTGCCGCGGCGCGACCGGCCGGCGCAGTTCGCCGGCCTGCGTACCGACGCCGAGCTGAACGAGATCGGCGCATCGGTGATGCACTTCTGCCGCCCCGCTCCCGACTTCCTGCCCGACCCCGAGAGCTGCCTACTCACCGGCATCGTGCCGCAGCAGGCGCTGGCCAAAGGCCTACCCGAGCACGCCTTCGCGGCGCGCATCGAGGCCGAGCTGGCTAGGCCCGGAACAATCGGCGTCGGCTACAACAGCATCCGCTTCGACGACGAGGTGACGCGCTTCATGTTCTGGCGCAACCTCATCGACCCGTATGCACGTGAGTGGCAGAACGGCTGCAGCCGCTGGGATCTGCTCGACGTGCTGCGCTGCTGCTGGGCGCTGCGCCCCGAGGGCATCGAATGGCCGACGCACCGGACGGGCGAGATCGCGGGCAGACCCTCGTTCCGGCTCGAGGACCTTACCGCCGCCAACGGCCTGGCGCACGAGGCCGCGCACGACGCGCTTTCCGACGTGCGCGCTACCGTCGCGCTGGCGCGCCTCGTGCGCGAACGCAAACGGCAGCTGTGGGACTTTTGCCTCAGGCTGCGCCACAAGGACGCGGTGCGCGCCGAGATCGGCGTCGGCCGGCCCTTCATCCACCTCTCGGGCCGCTACCCGGTCGAGCGCGGCTGCATGGCCGTGGTCTGGCCGCTGGCGCCGCACCCGACCAATCGCAACGAGATCATCGTCTGGGACCTCGCGGCCGACCCGTCGGCGCTGGCCACGCTGGACGCCGAGACGGTGCGTCGGCGCCTGTACACGCGCGCCGACGAGCTGCCCGAAGGCGAGCAGCGGCTGCCGATCAAGACGATCCACGTCAACAAGTCGCCGATCGTCATTGGCAACCTGAAGACGCTGGGCGCGGCGCGCGAGCGCTGGTCGCTCGACGTCGACGGCGCGCTGCGCCACGCCGAGCGTGCCGCCGCGATCGGGCATGGCCTGGACGGGCTATGGGCCGAGGTTTTCGCGCGCCCGGGCGCGGCCGTGCCGGTCGACGTCGACGAGGACCTCTACGGTGGCTTCGTCGGCAACGAGGACCGGCGCCGCCTCGAGCGCCTGCGTGCCTTGCCCCCCGAGCAGCTGGCCGGACGCAGCCCCGCCTTTGACGACGCGCGGCTCGAGGAACTGCTGTTCCGCTACCGCGCGCGCAACGTCCCCGACACGCTGGACCCGGCCGAGGCCGAGCGCTGGCTTCGACACTGCCGCGAGCGGCTGATCGGCGGCGCCGGCGGCGCGCTCACACTGGCGGCGTTCTTCGAACGCGTCGACGAGCTGGCCGAGCAGGCCGACGAGCGCGGGCAGGCGATCCTGGAGGCGCTGTACGACTATGCGCAGGAGATTGCACCGGAGGCGGGCTGAGCGGGCAGGGGGACGGACGGATCTCGAGCGGCTGGTTGAGGTCGGGAACTGCCGATCGCGACGGAGCGCTTCGAGCTCGTCGGCTTGACCGGCAGCAGTCCAGAGGGCGCTGCCGCCATCGCGGTCAAACTCAGTGCAGCGAGCCGCGCTCCCAACCCTAAACTTGACAGAATTCGACGACCGGTGGCGACCCGGCCGGGCGGAATGAGTGGGNACCGACTGATCATCGATGCCGCGGCGTGGACGGGGGTGGACGATGGCGAAGATCTTTGCTGCGACCGGCCCCGACGGCCAGCGCGTCGAGTACCGCGACCGCAAGCGTTGGGCCTGGTCGCTGTCGGTGGTCTACCCGCTCTTGCCGCTGCTGGGCTTGGCGGCGCACCGGGCCAGCGGGTGGCAGGCTGCGCTCGCGCTGCCGCTGTTGATCACCTATGGGCTGATGCCATTGCTCGATGCGCTGATCGGCGAGGACCCGAGCAACCCGCCAGAGGAGGTGGTGCCTCAACTCGAGGCGGATCGCTACTATCGCTGGCTGACCTGGGCAACAGTGCCGCTGCACTATTCGGCACTGGTCGCGTGCGCCTGGTGGGCGGGGACGCATGATCTGTCTTGGTGGGGCCTGCTGATCCTCGCCTATGCCGCGGGTGCAGACGCGGGACTCGGGCTGAACACTGCACACGAACTGGGCCACAAGCACAGCGCCTTGGAGCAGTGGCTGGCACGGTTGGCTTTGGCTGTGCCGGCCTATGGCCACTTCACCGTCGAGCACGGGCGAGGCCACCACCGTTGGGTGGCCACGCCAGAGGACCACGCCAGCGCGCGCATGGGCGAATCGATCTACCGCTTCGCGCTGCGCGAGTTGCCGGGCGGCGTGCGGCGCGCCTGGGCACTTGAATCCGAGCGGCTGGCGGCATTGGGCCTGTCGCCCTGGTCGGTGCGCAACACGATGCTGCAGTCTTACGCCATGACCGCAGTGCTTCAGGGTGGGCTGATCGCGGTGTTCGGCGCGGTGATGATCCCGTTCCTGCTTGTCCACAACCTGGTGGCCTGGTGGCAGCTGACCTCGGCCAACTACGTCGAGCACTACGGTCTGCTGCGCCAGCGCGATGCCGGCAGCGCCACCGGCTACGAGGCGCCGCTGCCACACCATTCGTGGAACACCAACCATNTGGTCACCAACCTGGCCACCTTNCATCTACAGCGGCACAGCGACCACCACGCGCACCCGTCGCGCCGCTACCAGAGCCTGCGCCACTTCCCGGATCTACCTCAGCTGCCCAGTGGTTACTTCGGCATGTTTCCGCTGGCCTACGTGCCGCCGCTTTGGTTTCGGGTGATGGACCCGCGGCTGCTGGCGCTGCCCCAAGTCCAAGGCGATCTCGGACGCGTGAACCTTGATCCGCGCAACCGGGCCCGGCTGCTCGCCCGTTTCGGGCAGCCTGGACTCGGGTCATCGACGGCGCGCTGAGGCGGACTGCTGCCATGCGTGGCAAGCCTGGGTTCCCCGAGGCGCCGGGACACGACCCTTCGTCAGGGATCGTCCAACCTAACGACATCGCGCCGGTCGGAATTCGGCGCGTCGGCACCCGAGCTGCATCGGCCCGGTCGGGGTTGCGCAGCCGGACAGCGGGGCGTCGCCCGCAGGATCCTCAGCCGAAGTCGCGCGCCGAGGCCAGCGCGCCGAGCCGCGTGGTGACGGCAAGGAATTCCGAGACCGTCTCGTCGACGATTTCCTGCGCGGTCTTGACACGGTCGATCAAGCCCGCGGATTGACCCGCAAGTGCCGGCGCGGCCTCCATGTCGCCATCGAAGTACAGGCTCTTGATGCCCTTCAGCGCATCCGGCGGCATCAGGCCCTCTGCGAAGTACACCTCGGTGCGTTGCGACTTCAGCGCGCGGATGCAGGGCGTGGCCTTCTTGTTCAGCATCCAGGTGCCGGTCTCGCGCGCCTCAACGATGGCTTGCTTGTAGTTGGCGTGCACCGGGCTTTCGGTCGAACAGACGAAGCGCGTGCCCATCTGAATGCCCTCTGCGCCCAGCGCAAAGGCTGCGGCCATGCCTCGGCCGTCGCAGATGCCCCCGGCGGCGATCAACGGCACGTCTACGCGGGCGCGGATGGCTTGCAGCAGGACCAGCGTCGAGACCTCCTCTGGGTTCTTGAAGCCGCCGCCTTCGGAGCCCTCGACCACCAGACCATCGACTCCGGCATCGACGCACTTAAGCGCCAGATCGACCGTCGGCACGGCGTGGTAAACGACGATGCCCGCGGCGTGCAGCGGCGCGATGAACTTGGCCGGGCTGCCGGCCGAGGTGGTGACGAAGCGCACGCCGCAGTCGCAGACGAAGCGAAGCATCGCGTCGTCCTTCAGGAAGCGGATCGGCAGGTTCACGCCGAATGGCAGGCCGGTCTCGCGCATCGCGCTGATCTCTGCGATGCATACCTCGGTCTCGCCCGAACTTGTTTCGATGATTCCCAGGCCACCGGCCCGAGACACTGCGCTGGCAAGTCTGCGGCGCGCGATCCAACCCATCGGGGCCTGGACAATGGGGTAACGGGCTCCGGTGTGGACGAGCACTCGGTTCATGGTGGTTGAACTTTCGAGGGACGAATGGTCAGACGCGGCGCGTGCGCCCCGCCCAGTACGGTTCGCGCAACTGGCGCTTGAAGATCTTCCCGGTGTCCTCGCGCGGTAGCTGGTNGTGGAAGCTCACGACCTTGGGCACTTTGAAGCCGGCGATGCGCTCNTGCAGCCAGGCGCGCACGCCGTCCGCTGTGAGCACGGCCCCGCGCGCCGGCTGCACCGCNGCGGCCAGCGCCTCGCCGAATTCGTCGTCCGGGATACCGAAGACGGCGCAGTCTGCGACTCCTGGCATGCAGTGCAGCTCGATCTCGATCTCGGCCGGGTA
>JGI20214J51650_10000970_pt1 | contig 18094 bp, 18 predicted proteins | sample WetSurMetagenome_FD_51650 | JGI IMG/M metagenome (IMG submission 51650) | reverse complement strand
TAATTGAAGAATTGTATATTTTGTTTGTTATCATAATAATTATTACTGGTCAGTGAGTTGGAGTTGAAACAGGTAGAAATAAAGTAGAAATATGTTGATGTTTATGTATTACTATTAATATCCATTTATTCCCATTTATTTCTATTTATTTCCACCTCTTTCCATCTAAATTCCATTTGGTTGAAGTTTATCCCCTTTTTTCACGTTTTTTACAGCCTTTTCAATCACATCGAGTCTCGCTTTCCGAGGGTCGGGTTTTCCTACTGTTTTCCCATCGGCTTGTACATCGAGTATCTCATTCTTTTTTGAACTGTATNCAGGCCATACTGGTAATCCATCGCCATTAGGATTGCCTGTCTTTGCGAAGTTTACCCAATAGGCGTGCATTATCCTTGCGACCTCTTTGTCCTCGGCTGCCGGAGGGGGTGGAGTCGGCCCAAAGCCTCCTGTACCCAGGTTATCGAATACATAAGAAATATCGGTACCGTGTCCGGGACCATACTTCATCCGCTCCTTCATGGAAGAGGGAACATAGGAGAAAAGAAAAATATAGGCAGGATTGCCCTTTGCGGCATAAATACCTGCAGTAAAACGTGCCGGTTCAGCCCATACCTTGTCGGTGTTAAACCTTGTTTGTACCTCTGCGAAATCTTTTGTACCATCGGGATCATAGGCTGCTTTTGCCTCATCTTTCAGTTCACCGAACAGGGAAAATAATTCCTCTTTTGATTTGCTTGCATTTACAAATGGTCCGCCTATCTCTGCACTATTATTTCCCATCATGATTGGAACACGCGCCTGGCGACCTGCTTTATATGCACTTTCAGCTGTCTCTGTAACAAATTTGCCGTCGAGGATCGGACCTGAATAAATTCGTGGGCCTCCTTGTCCATCACTCTCCTGCCCACCATCCACAATTTCTTCAACTTTCAACGCACGCAGTTTGGCCAGTGCAGTTACATCGGTACCGTCAATACCATGTTTGTGTGCAAAGTTTTTTCCGATCGTTTCTGCTGACATGGGGTAGTATGGACTTGCATTTTCTTTATTGATTGGCCGGCCTGTCAAAACTCCGTCGCGGCCACCGCTGGAATGGCCGATCGCTTTTTGGAAAAGACCTCTTGCAGAAGGTATTGTAAGAAGAGAATGAATTGAAACACCACCTGCAGAGAAACCGAAAATAGTGACATTTTTCGGATCACCGCCAAATGCTGATATGTTTTGCTGAACCCACTTCAGAGCTGCCACCTGGTCCATGAATGCATAGCTTCCTTTTGCTTCCTCCGGATGCTCTTCGCTTAATGCAGGAAATGCAAAATGGCCGAGGCGCCCAAGACGGTAATTGATGGTAACCAGGATAACTCCTTTTCTGGCAAACTGATTTCCATCATCCTTGCTTTGTGAACCTGCACCACCTGTGAAGCCGCCTCCATGAATCCAAACCATTACCGGCAGCTTTGTATTCTTTGAGGCCCCGGCAGGTTTCCAGATATTGAGAAACAGGCAATCTTCCGAAGAGCCTTTCTGAATCGATCCTGGAGCGCCACCCCAGCCTGATTGTGCACAATTTGCTCCAAAATTTGTTGCATCACGTTCTCCCTGCCATGCCGGGAATGGCTGTGGAGGTCTCCATCGGAATTCACCAACCGGGGGAGCAGCATAGGGAATTCCCAAAAAAATGTCGACATCTCCAACTGTTGTACCCCGAAGAGTCCCTACAGCTGTACTGACAACAGCAGCTTTAGACTGGACAGCACTTATATTCGTTTCCGGCTGCTGAGCATGCAGACAGAATACTATAAACAAGAATGTAAAGCCAAACGATAATTTTTTCATGTTGATTATATTTTATTTGAATACTCCGATTTGATTGATCTTTACTCTAATTATTAATAATTGGTAAAATGTATAGTTATAAATCCAGTTTTCTGCTCCCCATCCATTTTATGATTTCCGGATCACGATGGTCGAAGAAGCTGCTGGTTTTCATATCAAGAGTTATAATTGCTTCCATATCCTCAGAGCTCAGTTCAAAATCGAAAATGCTGAAGTTTTCCTTTATTCTTTCCTTTTTGACCGATTTTGGAATAGCAACTACACCTCTTTGGGTGAGCCATCTGACAACAACCTGAGCGATACTTTTTCCGTACTTTGAAGCTATTGATTGCAGTAATTCATTTTGAAAAAAATTGTTCCTGCCTTCTGCAAATGGTCCCCACGATTCAATCTGGACTTTATTCTCAGTTAAGAATTTCTGGTTATCAATCTGTTGGTTGAACGGGTGTGTCTCAACCTGATTTACAGCAGGAACAATTTCATTAAATGCTATAATATCCATTAAACGATCGGGTTGAAAGTTACTTACACCGATTGCCTTCACCTTTCCATTTTTGTAGAGCTCTTCCATTGCTCTCCATGAACCATGAACGTCGCCAAAAGGTTGATGGATTAAGTACAAATCCAGATAGTCAAGTTGCAGTTTCTTTAAGGATTTTTCAAAAGCCAGTTTTGTTTTTTCGTAACCTGCATCCTGAACCCATAACTTGGTGGTAATAAACATGTCTTCTCTTGATACTCCGCTTTTTTTTATTGCTGTTCCCACCACGGTTTCGTTCATATAGGAAGCTGCCGTATCAATTAAGCGATAACCCGTTTCGATTGCGTTGATTAATCCAGTCTCGCATTCCTTCGGGTCGGTTACCTGAAAAACTCCAAAGCCTAGTATGGGCATTTCAACCCCATTATTTAATTTCACCTTCTGCATATTTATTGATTTGATTTACCGCTTAAGCAGCAGCAGATTATGTGCAATGCAAAGTTGAGACGAATAAACCAATGGGGTTGTATACAGATTACTGTATTGCCTACCAGAATTACGGATACTTGTTTTTGCCTGTAACCAGTTAAGAAATAACCAGTAAATTTGTTTCAAAATAAAACGCAAGGCTATGGACGATATAATTAAACTTGAGAATATATCTGAATATAATACGATGCGAGGTGTTGAAACTTTGCATCCCCTGGTAAGTGTTTACGATTTATCGCTAATGAAGCTTATTCCGCCCGTCCGGGCGCATTTCGGCTTTTATTGTGTCTTTCTTAAAGAAGCAGTATGCGGAGATATGAAATATGGTTGTAATTACTACGATTATCAGGAAGGAACGCTGGTTTTTATAAGTCCGGGGCAGGTAGCCGGAATAGGAAATGCACCAGGGACTCATCATCCGAAGGGTTGGGCTTTGCTTTTTCACCCCGATTTAATAAGGGGCACTTCACTTGGTCACAATATCAAGGAGTATTCTTTTTTCGCATATGAAACAAATGAAGCGTTGCATTTATCTGACAAAGAACGTCAACTCATTATGGAGTGTCTGAACAAAATCGATTATGAACTTCATCAATCAATTGACAAACATAGTAAGAAGCTTATAGCAAATAACATCGAATTACTCCTTAATTATTGCATGCGGTTTTACGACAGACAATTTATTACGCGCAGCCTGGTCAATAAGAATATTCTGATAAGATTTGAAAATCTCCTGGACGACTATTTAAAATCAGAGCTGACAAGAACCATTGGCTTGCCAACTGTAAAATATTGTGCCGATCAGTTACATCTTTCTTCCAATTATTTTGGCGATTTAATTAAGAAAGAGACTGGAAAGTCTGCCCAGGAACATATCCAGTTAAAATTAATGGAAATTGCCAAAGAGAGAATATTTGACACAAGCATATCGATCAGTGAGATAGCCTATGAATTAGGATTTAAGCATCCCCAACACTTCAGCCGGATGTTTAAGAATGAGACAGGGCAAACTCCTAATGAATACCGATCACTTAACTGATGGAGTATAGGTGAAAGAGAGAGGGGCGGATTGGAGAAAAAAATTTATTTTCATTACAATTAACGGCACATTATATGCAATTTCAGCTATACTGAAAACTTCTCTCTGATTAATTAAACTAAAGTCTTAATGATCCTTGCCGGTACTCCTCCAACTACAGAATTAGGAGGAACATCTTTCGACACTACTGCTCCGGCCGCAACCACAGAATTTTCACCTATAGTTACACCGGGCAAAATTGTCACACCCGCACCAATCCAGGCATTTCGTTTTATTACAACCGGTTTTACCACGAGCATTTTCCGTTCTGATGGATTAACAGGATGACCTTCGGTTATAAGACTCACGTTGGGACCAATCAGCACATCGTCCTCGATGGTTATTCCACCAATATCAAGAAAGGTACAGGCATTATTTATAAAAACATTTTTACCAATGCGGGTAAAAATCCCCAGATTGATGTAAAATGGTGTAAAAACCGTTGTGCTTGCATCAATTTGAATTCCTGTAATTTTACCTAACAGCTCACGTATATGGTCAGTATCGGCTGATGCATTGAGCTCTGCTGATAATTTCATGGTGCGTGAAACTGTTTCGAAAATTTTCGGATACTGAGGGTCGTTAAACTGAACTGCTTCTCCGTCATGCAATCGTTCAAAAATATCTTTACTGTTCATATAACAAATTTAAGAGAATCAGACAGTATTACTTATTGAGTTAATCATTATATCATTAAGCACTGTTGTCATATCCTCATCGAATGCTATTGTGGATCCTATATTTTCAGGCATTCCAGCCAGGTCTTCTTTGTTGAGTCGGATCAAAATGGAACCGGGATTATTGCGAACCATAGCTTCAAAAGGAAACCTTATTATTCCGGGAGTATTGTAGCCAACCCCGAGTTCAAGAAACACAGTCGATTTACCTTCAGTCCTGGCAATGAATTTTCTGTAATTATCCTCTGAGTTGTACCAGTTATTGTCCTGAACAAAATGATTATCCTTACGGAGATTGGTATCCATTTTCCCGCCACATACAGGACATTTGGGAACCAGTGATGAAGGGATCCTGCAATCACAGGTTTCCGAAATCATTTGTGCAACTAACTCCTCATTGTAATACAAGCTGTCATGACAACCTTTCTCGCATTGTAAATAACCATAGTTGCCCTGTACTTCAAAAAATCTTGACTTTTCAATTCCTGCCTTTGTGAACTGTCCCTCGACATTTGTTGTGATAACAAAATAGTCCTTTGATGAGGCAAGCTCCATCAACTCAATATATAATTGCTTCACCGGTGTTTCAAAGAGATTTAAACTGATATGTTTCGCCCAGTATGCCCACTTTTCTTCCTGTGTTCTGAACGGATAAAAGCTGGAAGTATAGAGGTCTTTCATACCGTATTTTTCAATGAACGGTTTAAAGTTATCAGTAAACCTTTTACCATTATATTCGATCCCTGCTGCAGCTGAAAGTCCTGCTCCGGCTCCGATCACAAGTTTTTCAGTATTTTTAATTGCTCCAGCCGCCCTTACTATCCGTTCATCGTATCCCTCATTCATTGCTGATCAAATTGTAACAGTTTACGATAAATGGAGTAATCAATATCCTTGAAAACATTAAAAATCACAGCTTCAATTCCTGTTTCAGGATATAAATCAAAATACTCCCTGACAGTTCTTACTGCAATATCTGCTGCTGGTTGATTCGGGAATCCATACTCACCGGTTGATATACAACAGAATGCGATGGTTCTTAATTTATTCCTGTCAGCCAGCTCGAGACATGACTGATAACAGGAAGCTAAAAGATATTCATCCTTCTGAGTGACTTGCCCGCTTTCAATAATTGGACCAACAGTATGGATCACATATTTTGAAGGGAGATTATAGCCGTTGGTTATTTTCGATGAGCCGGTTATTTCAGGATATCCCTGTTCTTTCATCAGTTCATTGCACTCAAAGCGCAATTGTAATCCCGCTGCTGAATGGATGGCATTATCAATACATAAGTGCATCGGAACGAAGCATCCGAGCATCTGACTATTGGCGGCATTTACTATTGCATCTGCTTTAAGTCTGGTAATATCGCCCTGCCAAAGACAAAGCCGATTGTGGATAGGAGATACCATTGACTGGCATAATTCAACTATCCCTTTTTCATTAAGCTGATTTTTCAATTCTTTGTCCTGAGCCTTTAGCAAAATTTCGGATACAGGAACAGCAGGCCGCCGGTTCATGAGAGAACGCATGATTCTCCTTTTACCGGGTAAATCAGGAGGAATATTCAACTGCCTGTATTCAGGTTGCTCCTCAATAAGGCATTTCAGAACAAAATCAAGATCATTCAATTTTTTATAATTAAATCTGGCTGAATGCTTCAGTGAATCCTGCCGCAGTTATCTCGAAATGATATACGGATGAAGAGTCATCATGTATTTCAACATCAATTGGCCCGTCATTCTGCAGCATGTATATCCTGAATTGACTGTAATCATTGTTATTTCTTTCTATCATAATGCCTCCCGATTTATTCCAACCTCTTGACGAAGTCAGCTCTAATTCGTTTCCGGCACGATTTTTCATCAATATATGGACAGGACCATTGAATTTTTCCGCAGGACTTGATTTTTTAGATTGGTGCAGTAGTATTCCGGCATTTACTTTGTCCATTATTATAACAGCGTTCAGGTAATCGTTCTTCACGGTTGAGTTTGAAAATCTGCCATTTGTATCGAATTTTAGGCACTTCCTTGGAGAAGTTTCTCCCTGTGTACCGGAATAGGTCGTAATGTCCCACTTGCCCGGTGATGCTTTCGGAGCAGCTGACTTATTTGTTGAACGGGTTTTGGGTTTAGCTGTATTTTCCGGGGGTTTGGGTGAAGAGCAGCTGACCATAACTATTATAAATAGGGGCAGAATCTTTTTAATCATACTAATAATTCATAAACATTAAACTTCTATTATCTGTTCTGTTGCAATGGGAAAAACCGGCTTGCATTGTTTTTTATTCCAGGCAGATATCCACTGCTTAAATAAAATTAGCAGAAGGACTACCAGTCTTAAAAAACCAGGTACTAAATATAGTCTAATTTCAAAATAAAGTCGTCTCATCTATTGCCTGCATTGTTATAATCTGCAGAATTAAAATAGTAAGCAAGCTTCGATAAATTTCACAGTATGCTCTGACATAATTCTTCACTCCACAGTTCCTGCTTGCTGTTAGGATGAGTGATGATGCATGCCAGCTATATATATATGGATTATTCAGTATTATTTTGTAAAGAGCCCTGCCCTGAGTTCAGTTCCTTCAGTTCCGGGCAGCAACTGAAGATAATTACGACTTGTGGGGTCTTCATCAATTTGCAGAGCGCCTTCTTTTTTAACAATTACATCTTTGCCAAATTTCAGTTTAGCAGGGTCAGCTTTTTCACCAAAACCAGCAGGACCACCGCCTTTGTTAACCAATTCGTTATAGCCTGAAATCAAAGAGTTTGAAATTAAGAAAGATGCTTTTTCATCCCTGTTTAAAATCCAGAAAACATTGGTGTTCTCAACAACATTATTATAAAATTTTAAATCTTCAGCAGCTGACCATGACCAGACATTTGCACCATAATTGCCTATAAACAGATTGTGATGTACTTCACAATGTTCGGCTGGCCGATCTGAAAACCAGAATACAATTGCATCCTTGCAATGGTAAAAAACACAGTGATCAACCACTACTCCCTGCCCGCTGGCCAGTACCGCCAGATGGTTAGGAATTGCGACCTTATCGCCAACAAAAAGGCACTGAGTAATTCTGAGATCATCGAGATTTCTGCCTTCTCTCACAATGGGGTAATTGCGTCTTACCATTCCCTCCTTTGGCCTTTCATGAACCGGGGTACCTAATACCCGCAGACCCTGAATAGTAACATAACTTGTTTCAATCTGAATTCCGTAGGAGGTTCCGCCAAGCGGATCCTGTCGCCCGTTAGGCTTAAAATCGAGAGGCATTGCTGATACAATTACCGGCATCATTCCGGGGTTCCACAAAGTATCATCCGGTAAAACTGATGCACGTATAGTCAATCGTTCATCTTTTGAGAAATGCCAGTTCACCGGATGAAAAGTTGCTGTTGCATCCAGTCCATATATACCCTCAGAAAGGTATATCGTAACTGCTCCTTTACCATTTGCATGATTTACCCTTTCAGCCGCCTCATTCAATGTTTTCAATGGTTGTTCTTTTGATCCGGCGCTATTATCATTCCCGGAGTTCGCATTCACAAATAAATCGGGAATCTGTCCATGAAGAACCGGACTCATTACTAATACCATCAGTATTATAATGAACATGTTTCTGGCTGTTTTCATAATCTTAATATTTAATGTATTAAAAGGTATCTTCTGTTTAGTTACCGCATTATATTTTCACAACTACTTTCCCGTTAGCTGTATTGTTTTCCATTAATGTGTGTGCCTTCCCAATGCCATCCAGGGGAAACACTTTAGAGATAACAGGGTGAAGGTTATGTTTGTGCATGTGTTCAAAAATATTATCGATTACAGCCTGTGAAGGGGAATTACTTGAAAATCCTGTCAGGTAGACTCCGGAAGGAAGGTCCTTAATAGGATAGAAATTATCGAGTGTTCCCTTTTTTCCCAGGATTCCTGTAACGCAAACGATTCCGTGATTCTTTATCATACTTGCTGATTCAAAAAGAGTTGCAGCACCTATAAGTTCAAGGACCTTGTTTACACCGGTTGGAAAGACCTTCAATACCTGTGCCTTAAGTGTACCATCATCGATTACCACATGATCGGCACCCTGTTGCAGCAGTATCTCACTTTTACTTGAATTTCGTGTGGATGCCAGTACTGTTGCACCGCAGCTTTTAGCCAATTGTATAGCTGCCAGTCCCGTTGCAGAAGTACCCCCGCGAACCAGGAGAGTATCAGTGGGCCTGAGCTGCAAACAATCCATTACAGATCCCCAGGCAGTAAAATACGTCTCAGGAATGGCTCCCAGTTCTTCCCAGTCATAGGTACCGTTAACTGAGAAAACATTTTTGGATGGTACCAGTACATATTCAGCGTAACTTCCATCAAAACTGCGTCCCATTCCGCCCATAAGTGCAATAACCGTCTGTCCTTTATTGAATCTGCTGTCCGAACAATTCGCTATCTCACCTACACACTCAATACCAAGGATTCTTGGTAAAGTAATATATGAAGCGTTCGCTTCGAACTCTCTCATCATCAGCTCCGAACGGTTTAAACCAAAAGCCTTTACTTTGACAAGTACCCAGCCTGGTTTTACTTTTGGTATTGATACCTCACTTACGATAAGCTCCCCGGGACTGCATGTTTTATATAGTACGACTGCTTTCATTATAAATTTGATTTTCAGCTTGCTATTTGTTTCCAGCACTGTGGATCGGCACCATAAAAATCACCCGTATATCCATAGGTTACTGCAGGGCAGCCCCGGCAGAATCTCTTTAATTCACAGGAATTGCATTTCTCGAATTTGTTGTAATCTCTGAAAACATCCATTTTTGCACCAGTGAAAATGTCATAGAGATTTTCCGTAAAGACATTACCGATATTGCTTTCAAAACGTCTGCATGCATATACCTCTCCCTGTGGAAGAATCGTCATATGACAATTTGAACAATTGCAGCCTTCGTAGATCATATCATCCTTAAGGTTTTCAGGGATTCTGAAAATACCCTTTTCATGCAGGAACAATGTCCACAAATGATCCTTCAGGTTGAAGCTTGTACCGCTGTCTTTATATTCTTCAAACTTCTGCCAGCAGACTTCTAGCAAGTCACGGTATTGTTCAGGGGTCAGATGAGTGCTTTTTTCAAAACTGGTGGGTGCATAACGTGCAAATGCAAAAACGTTGACTTTATTTTTAACAACGATATCAATAATCTGGGGCAATTCTTCAGCATTTACTCCTGAAACAGTTGTCATTATTGCACTTCTGATACCTGCATTGTGCAGACATTTTAACTTTTCAATTGTTGTATCGAAAGACCCCTTTTTTCTCATGGCATCATGGGTTTCCCTTAATCCGTCGATTGAAAGCTGGTACCTATCACAGCCATATTCTTTCAATTTTCTGCATACGTCATCAGTAAGGTGGAATGGATTGCCAAGTATTGTGAATGATATGTTGCGAGATTTGAAAAGGTCCATCAAATCCCAGAAACGGCTGTGCAGTATCGGATCGCCGCCGGTAATATAGAAATATGGAATACGATTTGTCTTTTTGCACATATCCTGGCAGTTTTCAAAAACAGATTCTATCTCTGACCACGACATCTCTTTCAGATTTGTATGATTGTTTTCTGAAAAGATATAGCAATGCTGGCATCGCTGATCGCAGCTGTCGGTTATATGCCATTGAAAAGCAAAGAATTCCATGGTTTTTATTGTTTAAAAGCAGATATTTGCATGGGTATCACATTGTTGTGTCATTTACTCCCTTCCCAACCTTCCCCCAGGGGGGAAGGAGTCTGCTCCGAGTTGGCTCAGAATAAGCCTAAAACTTCGGCATCATTTCCCCCTTGGGGGAAATAAGAAAGGGGGTAATCAATGAGACATCCTATGAGTAAATCTCAGTGATCGTTGCCGTTAATGATTTCCACCAGCTCCGCATGAGGAACCACAGGCTGATGTTTTTGGTTTGCTGTCGCCTTCAGCTGCGCCGCAGGAAGAAGCGGGTTTACTGTCGCCGGCTCCGCATGATGACGGCTTTGGTTCACTGTCACCGGTTCCGCAGGAGGAGGGGGCAGGTTTGGCATCTCCATCCTTTGAACCACATGAAGAACCACATGAAGTAGCTGTCATGTAAATTGTCTCAGAAGCTAGGTAGCTTTGAGCAGAAGTACGTGAAATATATCCACTATCTCCTGCCCATCCGTTTAACTTGTTCAAATTGCTCATTTAATATTTTATTTAATTTTCATCAGCAATAATACGCCGCAATGATGGAACCGGCAAGAGGGTTTGTTACGAACATCTATGGTTAGAATTGCTGATTATCAGTATTATATAATTGATTTATTTTTAGAAATTCAATGGCACAAAGGTCGCAAATTGATTTTCTTCGTTTACCCCATCCCCAAGGGGAGCGAAGAAAATCAATTTACTCCCCTTGGGGATGGGGTAAATAAATTGATTTTCGAAGCAATGCAACGAAAGTCAATAAAGTATAAAAAACATATTCTATTTTGAGCCTTATATTCTTAACTGGAAGTTACTCTCATTTAGAGATTTATTATATGTTTGCAGAAAGAATATTAGCCAATGAAAGAACTTGATTTACAATTCCCGACATGCCCGGTAAGAAATGTATTAGGACGGTTTGCTGATAAATGGTCTCTGCTGATATTATGCAGCCTTCAGGCTCAGGGCACGATGCGTTATACGGAAATCAGGAATGCAATTCCCGATATTTCACAGAAAATGCTCACATGTACACTCAAACAACTTCAGCACGACAATCTGCTGAAACGCAAGGCTTATGCCGAGATACCACCGCGCGTGGAGTATTCTCTAACTGAACTGGGTTCGAGCCTGATGCCAATAATAGGACAGATGATAGAGTGGGCTCAGGTGCATTTTGATGATGTTATTCAGAAGGTATCATAATCGTACTGAATGAGCCCGGTTTAAGTTCTACAGAATAAGTATTATCTCCGATTTTGATTTTTACCTTATTGGCTGCCTTCGACTGGTTGGCAATCATTATAACGACACTTTTGTCGGGATTCAGAAATGCCAGCAGATCCTTATATTCCCCACCTGTATCAAGCTTTTTAGCGCCAGGTTTAACAAAATGGCTCAAATGTTTTAGAAGGTAATATTCTATTGTGAAATTATATGTTTTAGATTCTGGATCTACTACCACAAGTGAGTTTTGCGACCAGCCCCAGCGGCTAATTCCTCCTTTTACGAGCGAGGTATTCCAGTATTCATATACGGAAACGCCATTGTTCAGATAGTGTTTCATCAGATCCCAGGAGTGGAGAGCTCCCTTCCAGTCATTCTTTCCGTCGCCGCACTCCTGTTCCGACTGGTAGAAAGTAAGCTGAGGATATCTTTTGCTGATCCCGGGAAGTGCGTCTTTCCCTGCCCACTGGAAACCGACACCTTTTACATACTTTGATGCATCGGGATCGTTCAGAATAGTGTCAACGAGGGCCTCCTTCGGCCTTTCCATTGTTCCGAACAGGATGTCGACACCTTTTTCCTGCATTGCCGGGCCAAGGTACCTGCCAACAAAGTTTGCCAGTCCGGAAGCCCTCCAGCAGCAACTGGGAAAATTCTGGGCTGAATTGAACTCATTCTGAGGCATGACCGCGTAGATATTTATCCCTTCTTTTTTATATCCGTCTATGAAATTAGAAAAATAGAGGGCATAAGCTTTCAGGTATCTATCATCCTGAATAAACATATCAGTGCCTTCGCTTCCTTCTCTGTCCTTAGGCAGGTCGTTCTGAGAAGAAGAGCGGCTGGCATAATGCTTATTATATTTCATCCATGATGGAGGGCTCCATGGAGATGCCCAGATTTTAACTGATGGGTTGTACTTCTGAGCATTCTTTATGAACGGGATCAGTGTATTCTTATCATTATCTATGGAAAAATTTGTCATTGCGAAATCGCCTTCCGTTTCATCGTATGAATACCAGTTTAATGAAAAGTCGTTTGCTCCCACAGGCATTCTGCAAATATTGAAATCAGNGCCTTCTCCCGGTGCAAAAATCTCCTTCATTACCGATTCACGGTCTTCAGGCTTCAGCTGGTTCAGGGAAGTCCANCCCAGCTCATTGAAGCAGGTCCCGAAGCCTTCGATGGTTTGCTTGAATTTTGTTGTGTCAATGAGCACATCAGCAGTAACTGAACCTTTCACCGGCACAGGGCTGACTTGTTTAATCCAGGCTTCTTCTCTGGTAGTTGTTACCATCACGGAATTCCTAACTTTAGTGCAACCTGCCAATATTGACACTAAAGCAATAATTAAGAAGACTTTTTTCATTCGTTTTCTGTTTTTAAGTTGAGAGGCGGTCTATGAATTGTAAGTAATGTTCTTTAATCTGAAAGTTCCGTAGGTAAAATCTCCTTCCGGATAATTCCAGATTGTTTCCCCATATGTGGGTATTCTTCTTCCGTCGAATTCTTTATAATCGCTTACCGGGGTAGACCATCTTGCTCTTCTCATAGAACCATCATCCTGCAGTGCATACCTGTCATCAGAAGTGAAATTTATTAGTTCTCCTTTTTCATTGAAGTAGAGGATTGCAGAAACTTTATACCTGCCATTTATCAATGTTACCCCGCATGAAAGAGAATCGATCTCCTTCCACGAAAGTCTTTTATCATATAGATTTCCAGTTGCGAAAATGCACATATCATTAAGAAGGGTTACAGTCTCAGCAGTTGTCAGTTCTTCACCTTTTAAATTAACAACATTAAATAGACTCGCGACCCTTACCTTAAATGTTGCTTCCTGATTCATATAGATATGTAAAGCATGAAAAGGAATAAAAAATTGCCGGGCTTTCATTAGAAATAATCTTGAATAATTTCCAAAGAAATTAAATTGCTCCGAAACTGCCTTCATAGCTTTAGCGTTGGGTTTTCTGAACATTTCTGCCTCAAAGGAAATCCGGACATTCTGTGGCTTGCTTTTTCCTATGGCACCCGAAAATATTACATATTTTTTTACCGGTTCCGGAAGATGTGTAATATCACTTTCCAGGAGTAATTCTTCCCTGACGATTGTCTGGACTGCTAATTCACCCGTCACTTTGACTGAGTACTCGGTCCCGAAAGATCCTGATTTTTTGAAAATTGTTTTAAGAGCCATGAGAATTGTCAATTTTAGATGAACCGGGTTTAATACTAAAATAGTTCTTTTCTTTTAACTAAACGTTTACCATGAAGGAATCTGAATTCCATTTGTTGTTATTTGAAAGTTGTAAAAGCCTCTACAGGTCTTCTGACACTCACAGGGGCAGGATAATTATTTACATATCCTATCCTCGCTATAAACATTATTCTACCTTTGAAGCCCAGTAATTTATTGGCAGATTTTTCATAATCGTTTTCTTCTGTAATCTGATTCATAGGATGAAATCCGATATTCAGATTCCGGCACCGTAAATTTGTTCTCTCGTATAATCTTCCGGTATTAATCCATCCCCTTATATTCTCATCATCACTGGTTATAATTATCCATCCTCCGCAATTTTCCACCTGAAGCCTTGTCTTATCGATGCCCTGATTCACGAAAGAATCTTTCTTTGAATCTTCCGGTTTGAAAAAATTCCTTACAAGGAAACCACCAATACCATTTATTCCCATTCCGGCAGTAGTCAGACCATCTCTTTTTTCTCTGGCATCCTTATTCGAAAAACGGATCCATGAAACAAGTTCATCCTGTGCATCTTTTCTTTTTGATTGTTCTGAGTATGATTCCAGTTCTTTTTGCTTTACATACCTGCCATTCTCCGAATCTGCCGACAGAAAAAGTATGTTTCCAGACTCGTCTGAAATAAGTTTTTGCAGGTCGGACTCTTTAATTTCTGTAGTATCAAATGGAACCCGAAGCGTTGTTCTGAGTTCAATATCCTTAAGAGAAGAGATTCGCTTGTCAGCTCCTGATTTAGCAAGAATTATTGTAGCTACACGACCGTTTATGTCGATTGCCTGGTCAATAATTTTAATTTCAGATTCATATCCTAAGCATGTTGCTGCAAGATTTAAATTTTCAATAAATGCACCAACCGATATATAAAGTTCTCTGGATGATGCATCCACAACAGTAAGCTGTCTTGATTTATCTGCAAATATCAGTATTGAATCCTTCCCATAAACTTCAGCTCTCCATGGTTGAGAATTATGAGAACTTCCTGCCAGAGAAGCATAATAAAGGATCTGATAAATGTCGTTCTTGTTGCCCCTGTTTTTTTCCGTATAATCACGGCTATACGATTTACACGAAGGTAAAGGTGTAATCATCATAATTATAGTTAAGGAATATGTAATTTTTTTCATGACAATATTATTTAGAGTTATATGGATCTTTGAACCGTTACCAGGCTTTTAGTTGGTAACGGAACAGGCAGGACTGATTTAGTATTTTCTCCACAGTCTGACACCAAGTCTTACTACCGGCGATATTTCTAATGTTGGAATTGTATATGTTCCGGCATCTGCAAATTTTATAGTTTGTTCAGATCTGAAATAAGTATGAACACCAGGCTGAATATAAAATGTCCGGCCAATAAAGAACTGGTAACTCATACCAATGCCAAAATCATTTGACGGGAGGTTTTGCTTATCATGTGTTACCATCTGTTCGATTTTAAAAGTATGTCTTTCGTAGTAACCATACATTTCCAGATTCTTCCACAAATTATATCCAAGGAAAAAGCCAGGTGATGTGGTATAATAACGCTTATAACCCTCAATAGTACCGCTTACAGCCTGAACATCAGCATTATATGAACCACCGTTTATTATACTTGCTCTTACTCTGAATCTGTTATACCGGTAGCCTACACCAAAGTGATAACCGCCTGTAAAAAACATCGGTACAAGGCTTTCGACTTCAAAAGCCTGTCTTACTTCATAATTTCGCGGAATTGGTTTCCAGAAAGTTCCGCCATTGTACTGTGATTGTGCTGAGATTGTTGTTGCTGTAAAGATCAGTGCAACAATAAGGACGATTTGCTTTTTCATACCATAAAAGTTTTAATGTTTATGATACAAAAGTCAGCACTTTTGTAAGCTCAAATGCTCCGCATTTGTTACCAAATTACTTCCTGGTAAAAATTTCGTTTCTGATACGGCTCAATGATTTTGGAGCAATTCCCAGATAATTGGCTATATGATATAAAGGTACATTTTGGGAAATATCGGGATAGTCATGAAGCATTTTTACATAACGTTCCCTGGCGGAAAGGACCTGCAAATCAATGCTTAGCTGAGTGAATTTTATAAAAAACTGTTCCATGAGTATCCTGCTTAATCTTTCAATTTTCGGAATGCTCTCAAAGAGGTATGGCAGGTCCTTATTTTTAATAATCAATACTTCTGTTGGGACTATTGCTTTTATGTTAATAATAGAAGGTAAATTATTTAAGCGACTTTGGTTATCAGTTACCCAATGACTTTTAAAGGCGAAATCAGTGGTAACCTCTTTCCCGTTTTCAAGAAATTTGAAATAGATCAATACCCCCGAGTTAATAAAAGCAATAGACTCACAGATTTGACCTTCCTGAAGTAAATAACTGTTCTTTTTAAGATTTTTAGATTCAATAAACGGAAGGAATCGATTCCATTCCTCATTAGTCAATGAAATGATAGAATTAATCTGACTTTTCAGTAAATCGTAATTCATTATTAACCATTTATCCTTAACAGCGAAATTATAAAAAAGAGTGTCAGTGTAAGGTTGTAAAATTTAAAGTTACGAAATCCGATTTTAAGAGAGTCGACAGTGTATTAAAAAATATCAGGATAAACCTCTAAAAGATCTGTCAGCTCAGGTGATGTGAAATGGAATTATTGTCACAATTTCATAATCCTGTTTTTGAACAAAAGTATCGAAGACAATGTCATGAATATACCTATTCCAGTTAATATGAATATTTTGGGAAGGATCTCTTTCAAAGGCAGTACCCTCCAGAACAAATCATAAAAACCCTGAATTCCCCAGTAATTTACGCTTAGAAGAGCAATCTTCTGCAGTATTGACGGCATTATAAAGAGTGGGATCATACTTCCTCCGATAGCCGACATGACAAGAATAATAATTGTGCTCAGATTCTGGGCTTGCTGGCGTGTTTTCACAACAGCAGCCAGAAAAATACCAAGACTAGAAACAGCAAAAGATGTAGCTATTATCATTAAGACCAATCCTGGTATATTGACTCTCATATCCATATTTAATATTAGCCATGCAAAAAGGAACATTGCTGTAAGCTGAATCATTGAGATAAAAAAAGCGAACAGCATTTTACTATAGAGTATTGCACTGCCCTTCAGCGGTGAATAAAGCAATCTGTTGATAGTCCCGTTTTCCTTTTCTTCCAGTATGCTTGTACCCACTCCGGCAACACTGAAAAGCAGCATTAGTATTGCAGTTCCTGCCACAGCCTGTATTAGCCCTAATTTCGTATCATTTTTAACTCCAACAACCGGAGTCCGCTTTATTGATAGTTTATTATTCTCTTTTTTGATTGCTTGCCCGAGTATATTATCAATGTTGCCTGCAGAGATACCGGGAAACTGCTTATGCAGGTATTTTTCAATGCTTTTTTTTACAATTATTTCACTCGTTGAAGACATTAAGATGCTCATCAGATCCTGTTGAAGAATACCAATTTCCATTTCACGCGACCTGTCATAAATCAGTTCAACGGGCGTTGATTTTCCATTTTCAAGCGAATCCTGATAACCCTTATAAATTATAAGGGCACATGCATATTTACCTTTTATTACCAGCTCTTTAGCTTCAATGGAATCTGAAGCGACAGTTTTGATATCCTCAAGAGAATCGAGCTTATTGATAATCTCTGTTGAAGGCATGGTATTATCCAGATCCGTAACCAGCAACCTGACAGGTTCTGAACTGCCATCGTAGGCTCCGATACTTCCATAGGCAAAGGCAAAAAGCGTTATTAAAATTACCGGAAGAAGAAATGTGAGAATCACAGAACGCTGATCGTGGAAAAACAAAATCAGGTCTTTTTTAAAAAGCTTGAACATATTTTAGTCTCTTAATTCTTTCCCTGTTAATTTCAGATAAATGGATTCCAGATTCGTTCCCTGTGAATAAATTCTTTCGATAACTCCACCCGAGTTTTGGATCTGGTTAATAATCGCCGAAGTATCATTGCCTATGTTCCCACATTCCACTTTTATGGTATTGGATGTACTGTCAAAACTGAATGAGGGATTCTCTGAAGCAATCCTGGAAATTATACTGTTTTCAGGGTCTGCCAGTTTAATTATCAGCAGATCTTTTACATTGCTGATTTTCCTTAACTCTTTAAGTGTACCCTGTGCAATAATTCGTCCGATATCAATAATTGAAATACTGTCACAAAACCGTTCAGCCTCTTCCATGTAGTGAGTTGTATAGATTATTGTCATCCCTTCATTATTCAATTTCTCAATGACCTCAAAAATATGATTTCTGTTTTGAGGATCAACTCCAACTGTGGGTTCATCCAG
>JGI20214J51650_10000969_pt1 | contig 18116 bp, 12 predicted proteins | sample WetSurMetagenome_FD_51650 | JGI IMG/M metagenome (IMG submission 51650) | reverse complement strand
CCTGCTTCTTCAATCCATTTCAGGGAGATCTCGCCGTCGACGAAACCGAGGACCTCTACTTTCCTGAGCAAATTATTTTCCCTTGCCCATGAGGTAATCTGCCTGATTGCCTCGAATTCGCCGGAAGATACCCTGGCGGAAGAAACTTCTATCCTGTCGACATTCAGGTCTTTAAGGAGAAGCTGCGCAACGTGCAGTTTTTCAAGGGGAGTATAGGAGACTCCCTGTGTCTGCTCGCCATCCCTCAGGGTGGTGTCCATTATTTCTACTCTCATTGGCGAAGGGTATTTCTGAATTCGTAGGCTGTGATCATCTCTTTGAGACCCAGCAGGTAATCGATGTCATCCAGACCTTTTAACAGGCACTCTTTTTTATATGAATTGATATCAAATTTTACCGAATCGCCGGTTGAGGTAAGTGTAATTTCCTGGTTCGGAAGGTCTATCTTCAATTTGGCAGATGGATCATTTTTTACTGTCTCAAGCACTTTCTGAAGGAAATCTTCAGGGACAATCACGGGAAGGAGCCCGTTATTCAGGGAATTGTTCCTGAATATATCTGCAAAGAAGCTTGATACCACTGCCCTGAACCCGAAATCGGTGACTGCCCAGACCGCATGTTCACGGCTTGAACCGCATCCGAAATTCTTTCCGGCAACGAGTATCTCTCCTTCGAATTTATTGTCATTCAGCACGAACGATTCATTTTTATTTCCTTCTTTATCATAACGCCAGTCGCGGAAAAGATTTTCACCGAACCCTTCCCGTGAAGTAGCACTTAGAAACCGTGCCGGAATTATCTGGTCAGTATCGACGTTTTCGAACGGCAAAGGAACGCAGGTTGATTCCAGTATATTGAATTTTGCTTTTGGCATATCCTTCAACTATTTATTGTTATTATATTAACAGTAAAGAAACATCCCCCCGACCCCCTTCAAAGGGGGAGGAAAACGTATCCTTACCGGATTAATTCTTAATAAGTTCAGCAGGATCGGTAATCTTCCCGAAGATTGCTGCTGCGGCTGCAGTAAGCGGACTCGCCAGCAGTGTCCTTGCACCCGGACCCTGTCTGCCTTCAAAGTTTCTATTCGAGGTTGAAACGGCATACTTTCCTGCCGGGATCTTGTCTTCATTCATGGCAAGGCATGACGAACATCCGGGCTGCCTGAGCTCAAAGCCGGCTTCTGCCAGCACCTTATCAATCCCTTCCCTGATGGCCTGCTGCTCGACCCTTTTTGAACCGGGAACAATCAGCGCAGTTACATTGGGAGATTTCTTCCTTCCCTTTACCATTGCAGCAAAAGCCCTCAGGTCTTCTATTCTGCCATTGGTACAGCTTCCGACAAAAATATAATCTATTGGATGTCCCAGGAGTTTTTGTCCCGGCCTGAATCCCATATATTCGAGTGATTTCAGGAAAGAAGCTTTACCCTCAGTTATTGATTCGGCCCCCGGAATTGTACCATCTATTGCCATTCCCATGCCGGGGTTGGTTCCGTATGTTATCATGGGCCTTATTTCACAGGCGTCGAATTCCATTTCCCTGTCGAAATGAGCTTCGGGATCGCTCTTCAGAGATCTCCACCTGAGAAGCAGTGATTTAAAATCGGGGCGACTCTCAACAGCTGGTATCCTGTTCAGGTACCCGAATGTGGTCATGTCGGGAGCTATAAGCCCGCCTCGTGCGCCCATTTCAATGCTCATATTGCAGATGGTCATCCTGCCTTCCATCGTCATTGAGGTAATTGCATTTCCGCAGTATTCGACGAAATACCCTGTTGCACCTCCTGACGATATTTTTGAAATGATATGCAGGATGATATCCTTGGCTGTGACACCCTTACGCAGTGAGCCATTAACGGTGATCTTCATGCTTTTCGGTTTCGGTTGGAGAATGGTCTGTGTTGCAAGAACCATTTCAACTTCACTTGTTCCAATTCCGAATGCAATTGTTCCGAAGGCACCGTGTGTCGAAGTGTGGCTGTCGCCGCATACGATTGTCATTCCTGGAAGCGTATATCCAAGCTCCGGTCCTACGACATGAACAATCCCATTCTTTGGATGATTGAGTCCAAAATATTCAATCCCGAACTCATTGCAGTTTCTGGTCAGTGTCTCAATCTGGTTCCTCGAAAGAAGGTCCCTGATCGGCAGGTCCTGATCCATTGTTGGAATGTTATGGTCGGCTGTAGCGACTGTCTTTGCCGGTCTGAATACCGGTATTCCTCTTGCCCTCAGCCCTTCAAAGGCCTGTGGACTGGTTACTTCGTGTATGAAATGCTGGTCAATATAGAGAACATCTGGTCCTCCTTCAATGGATCTGACCACATGACTGTCCCATATTTTGTCAAAAAGTGTCCTTGGTGTCATTTTATTTTTGAAATAGCATCAATGAAAGCTTCAACAGAAGCCGTTATTATATCTGTATTTGTTCCGAAGCCATAATAAGTCTTGCCTCCGTGTTCGACCTGGACATGTACTTTTCCAAGGTCGTCGCTGCCCCTCGTAATTGCCTGGATAAGGAACTCTTCGAGGTGGACGGTTTTACTGATAAGATGCTTGACAGCTGTAAATGCAGCATCTATGGGACCGTTTCCGGATGCTGTAGAGGTGTGTACCTCCCCATTGATCCGAACGCCAACAGTAGCAACAGGAACTGCAGTCTTCCCGCAGGTTACCTGGAGAACTTCCAGTCTGAGATTCTTTTCTCCCTGCAAGGCTTCGCCGGTGAGAATCCTGATATCTTCATCATTAATCTCCTTCTTCTTATCGGCAAGCAGGAGGAAGCGGTGGTAGATCTCATCGAGTTCCTCTTTTTCAAGCTTGAAGCCGAGGAGTTCAAGGCGATGATTAAGCGCTGCCCTTCCGCTGCGAGCGGTAAGGATTATAGATGATTCCTTTATCCCGACTTCAACAGGATCGATAATTTCATAATTCTCCCTGTTTTTCAGCACACCGTCCTGGTGTATGCCGGAAGAATGTGCAAAGGCATTTCTCCCGACTATAGCCTTATTAGGCTGAACAGGCATGCTCATGAGTGTTGAAACCAGCCTGCTTGTGCTGAAGATCAGTTTCGAGTTTATACCGGTGGAAAGTTTAAGGTCATGGTGACTCTTGATAATCATGGCAATTTCTTCGAGTGAAGTATTACCGGCCCTTTCGCCGATACCGTTGACGGTTACTTCAACCTGTCTTGCACCATTTATGATTCCCATCATGGTATTGGCGGTTGCCATGCCGAGGTCGTTATGGCAATGGGTTGAAATGATAGCCTTGTCGATATTGGAAACATTCTCTTTCAGGTATCTTATTTTGGCGCCATATTCCTCAGGCAGGCAATAACCTGTTGTGTCGGGTATATTGACTACTTTGGCACCGGCCTTTATTACAGCCTCAATGACTCTGGCAAGGTATTCGTTGTCGCTTCTTCCTGCATCCTCGGCATAAAATTCAACGTCGTCGGTGAATTTTCGCGCATATTTTACAGCATCTGCAGCCCTTTTCAGGATCTCTTCCGGTGTAGTCTTTATTTTATATTTTATGTGAAAAGGGGAGGTGCCTATGCCTGTATGTATCCTTTTCCGCTTTGCATACTGAAGAGCCTCGGCAGCAACCTCTATATCGTTTTTGACTGCACGGGTAAGGGCGCAAATAACAGGATTTGTTATAGCCTTTGATATTTCGACAACAGAGTTGAAGTCGCCGGGACTTGAAACAGGAAATCCTGCCTCAATGACGTCGACGCCCAGGGCTTCGAGTGCCTGAGCTACTTCAATTTTCTCAATTGTATTAAGCTGGCACCCCGGAACCTGTTCGCCGTCCCTCAGTGTTGTGTCGAAAATAATTACCTTGTTGTCCATGACATTTTTATTGATTGTGAGTTACTTCTTTTCCGGTCTCAGTTTTCTGACTGCAGCTCCGGCTCTCCAAAGCTCTGAGCCTCCCAGTTCCCTGAGTTCGCCGTCAAGCACTTCCTTATAATTTAAAGCGCCTGTTGATTTGAGAACCCTTTCGCACTCTTTGCCCGATTTGACCTTTTTGTAAAGATCTTTAAACACAGGAAGGGTTGCCTTCATGAATTTTGGCCTCCAGTCGAGGGCTCCGCGCTGCGCAGTGGCGCTGCAGTTGGCATACATCCAGTCCATTCCGTTTTCGTCGACAAGCCTGATCAGGCTCTGGGTAAGCTCCTCAACCGTTTCATTGAATGCTTCCGATGGGGAATGACCATTGTCGCGGAGTACCTTATACTGCGCATCCATGATACCTGCGAGAGCACCCATGAGTACGCCACGCTCACCGGTAAGGTCACTGAAAACTTCTTTCTCGAAAGTTGTGGGGAAGAGGTAACCTGAACCGATAGCAATTCCAAGTGCAATTGTACGCTCTTCAGCCTTTCCGGTAGCATCCTGGAAAACAGAAAAACTTGAGTTGATGCCAGCTCCTGCCAGGAAATTTCGACGAACGCTGGTGCCTGACCCTTTTGGTGCGACAAGAATAACATCAATATCAGCGGGAGGAATAACCCCCGTATATTTCTTGTAAGTTATTGAAAATCCATGTGAGAAATAGAGTGCTTTACCGGCAGTAAGATGTGGTTTAAGCTTAGGCCAGAGAATCCTCTGGGCTGCGTCTGAAACCAGGTACTGAATAATGGTACCCTTTGCTGCTGCTTCCTCAACCGGGAAGAGCGATACACCTGGAACAAAACCGTCTTTGACTGCCTTGTCCCAGTCGGCCTTGAATTCAGGTGCCTGTCCGACAATAACGTTTATACCGTTGTCTTTCATGTTCATTGCCTGTGCAGGACCCTGAACGCCGTAACCAATAATTGCAACAACTTCGTTTTTAAGAACTTCGCGAGCCTTATCGAGGTTGAATTCTTCGCGTGTTACCACATCTTCAATTACTCCGCCAAAATCAATTTTTGCCATAATTATAAATTTTAAAGTATTGATAATATTTCTTTAATTGTCTTATTGTCTTTTAAAACCCACCCCTCCCCCTGAAGAGCTTGTCCCGCGCAGCGTAAGCGAAGCGCGAGGGTACAAATCGGTGCCCTTTGCATTTAATTCTTATTAAATGATTCCATTTCTTCAGTCTTAAATCTGGTTGCTTCATCCATCTCTTTCAGGTATGAATTAAGCTCCTTCACCTGCCTTGTTATTGCAACTCTTCCGGAACGGACGAACTGCAGCACACCATATGGTTCAAGCTGATTAAGCAGCTCGGCGATTTCAGACTTATGCCCGGTTTTCTCGATCACGATGTATTCGGGAGATACTTCAAGGATCCTCGCATGGTAAGTCCTGACAACATGATCAATTACATTTCCCGACATCAGGCCATTGGTAGTTACCTTGTACAGGGCTATCTCCTGGTAAATGATCTCATCAGAGGTATGAACAAACACCTTCAGGACGTCGACGATCTTTTCAAACTGCTTGGCAACCTTGCGAACCATGTCAGGGGTTGTCCTGACCACCAGTGTTAGAAGGTGAACCCCTTTAACAATTGATTCCGAAGCGGTTATGCTTTCGATATTTATCTGCCTCCTTGTGAGTATGATTGTTATTTTATTGAGTATCCCTATGTGATCCTCGCTGAAAAGAGATATTGTATATTCCTGCTTCATGATTTGTAGTTTAATGTAACATCAGACACAGAGGCTCCAGGTTCAACCATAGGAAGCACATTGCCTTCCTTTTCGATAGTTACTTCGAGAAGGTAAGGGCCATCAGCCTTCAGCATTGCGATGACGGATTCCTTAAGGTCCTCTCTTTCTGATACCTTTCTGCCTTTTATACCATAAGCGGCTCCTATTGCAACAAAATCGGGATTAACCATTTCTGTTGAGGCGTACCTCTGCTGGAAGAACATATCCTGCCATTGCCTTACCATACCAAGGAAGTTGTTATTAAGGATAATCAGCTTGACAGGGATCTTATACTGAAGTATTGTTCCCAGTTCCTGTATGGTCATCTGGAAACCGCCGTCGCCAATGAAGGCAACAACCTGCTTGCCCGGAGCTCCGATTTTTGCTCCGACTGCTGCCGGAAGCCCGAATCCCATTGTACCCATACCTCCTGAAGTAACAAGGCTGTTGGGTGCTGTGAACCTGAAGTAACGAGCTGCTGCCATCTGGTTCTGGCCAACGTCGGTAACAACAATTGCGTCNCCTCCTGTGAGTTCAGATACCATTGTTATTACTTCTCCCATTCTGATCTCACCCGATTCGGGCCTGGTTTCAGATTTGATAACCTTGTCAAATTCAATTTTGTCGCAGATCCTGAACTCCCTGATCCAGGGTTCATAGCTCTTCTTTGCAACCAGAGGCAGAAGTGCGTTTATCGCCTCTTTTGCATCGCCATGGATCTCAAGATCTACCTGAACGTTCTTGTTTATTTCGGCATCATCAATCTCGATATGGATAATCCTGGCCTGTTTTGCATATTTCTTGAGGTTGCCGGTAACGCGATCGTCAAACCTCATTCCAATGGCAATTATAAGGTCAGCTTCATTTGTAAGAACATTCGGTCCATAATTTCCATGCATTCCCAGGAAGCCTGCATACAGCCTGTGTCCCGACGGGAAGCATGATAATCCCAAAAGAGTAACAGCAACCGGAATACCTGTTTTCTCTGCAAAATCCCTGAGCTCTTTTTCAGCTCCGGAGAGAAGTATTCCGTGACCTGCGAGGATCAGTGGCTTTTCAGCATGGTTTATCATTATGGCTGCTGAATCGACAGCTCTCTGGTGAAGGTTGATATGTGGGTTGTAGCTCCTGAGATAATTGCAAACTTTATATTTGAAGTCGAATTTCTCGTTTTGAGCATCCTTGGTAATGTCAACAAGTACAGGCCCGGGCCTTCCCGTCTTTGCCAGGTAAAAAGCTTTGGCCAGAGTCTCAGGAATGTCCTGGGCTTTCTTCACCTGGCAATTCCACTTTGTTACAGGCATTGAAACACCAAGTATATCTGTTTCCTGGAAGGCATCAGTGCCGATAAGGGTTGAAACCACCTGTGCGGTTACGAATACCATAGGAATCGAATCGAGATACGCGTTGGCTATTCCTGTTATAAGGTTAGTTGCCCCGGGACCCGATGTGGCAAAGCAAATTCCCGGTTTCCCGGTTACCATAGCATAACCCTGGGCTGCGTGAGCTGCACCCTGCTCATGTCGCGTAAGTATATGCTTCAGCCTGTCCTCATAATCCATGAGCTTGTCGTAAACCGGCATGATTGCACCACCGGGGTAACCGAAGATAGTATCAACACCTTCCTCTATAAGGCACTTCAAAATAGCCTCTGCACCTGAGATATGCTCCGCGCCGTTTGCCAGCTGCCTCACAGGTTCAGTCTGACCTGCTGCTGTTTGTTTCTCCTGCATATTCTTCTTCGTATTTCGTTTTCCTTTTTCCATAAATGCCTTCTTTATCTGTCACCCTTCGCACCCTCGCACCCTCGTACCCTCGCACCCTCGTACCGTCAAATCATCCTCACAGCTCCCTTGTCTGCCGAGCTGACAAAAGCAGCATAAGCCCTCAGCGATGCCGGAATCTGGCGCTTCCTCGACACTGGCTTGAATCCTTTAACACTTTCAGCATTCAACCTTGATTTAAGTTCCTCATCCGATATTTTAATATTGATACTTCGTTCTGGTATGCTAATCTCAATGATGTCACCATTCCTGACAACAGCTATTGCTCCTCCGGAGGCTGCCTCAGGCGAAACGTGCCCTATAGAAAGTCCGGAAGTCCCGCCCGAGAACCTTCCGTCGGTAATCAGTGCGCATTTTTTCCCAAGACCCATTGATTTGATATATGAGGTGGGGTAAAGCATCTCCTGCATGCCGGGACCACCCTTTGGACCTTCATACCTTATAATGACTACATCTCCGGCTTTCACCCTGCCATCAAGTATTCCATCAGAAGCTTCATCCTGTGACTCGAAAACCACTGCAGGACCAGTGAATGTGTACAGTGACTCATCGACGCCGGCAGTCTTGACTATTGCACCGTTCCGGGCCATATTTCCGTAAAGTACTGCAAGGCCCCCTTCCTTATTGTAAGGATTAGTGACTGACCTGATGCAACCATTTTCACGGTCGGTATCGAGTTTCTCGTAAAGGGTGTTGGAAGTACCCATCTCAGTTGTCCTTTTGTTGGCCGGAGCGCTTCTGAAAATGCCGAAAGCTTCCGGAATTGCTTTCCCTCCCATAATATCCCAGTCATTAATTGCATCGGCAAGTGTCGGATAGTCTATCCTGCCAACCGTGGTATCAATAAGTCCGGCCCTGTTCAGTTCCCCCAGGATAGCCATTATGCCACCTGCTCGGTTGACATCCTGAACATGATAGCTTGAACTTGGAGCTACTTTGCACAGGTTGGGTATTTTTTTCGACAGTGCATCAATATCCTTCATCGAGAAATCAACCCCGGCTTCGTGAGCAAGCGCCAGCAGATGAAGGACAGTATTTGTCGATCCTCCCATAGCAATATCGAGCGACATGGAGTTCAGGAAGGCCTGCCTGGTTGCTATTGATCCGGGGAGGACACTATCATCGCCGTCGTTATAATATTTATTTGTCACCTCCACTATCAGCCTGGCAGCTTTTTCGAAGAGCCTTATCCTGTTTTCGTGGGTGGCAACAACTGTTCCGTTTCCCGGAAGAGCCAGTCCAAGGGCTTCGCTGAGGCAGTTCATTGAATTCGCAGTGAACATTCCGGAGCAGGAGCCACAGGTAGGGCAGGCGCTTTTCTCTAGTTCAGCAAGCTGTTCGTCGCTTACCTTGCTGTCGGCGCCATCGACCATCACGTCGATAAGATCGAGGCTTCTGGCACCAAGCTGCCCGGCCTCCATGGGTCCTCCTGAAACAAATACTGCAGGAATATTAAGCCGGAGTGCAGCCATCATCATTCCAGGTGTGATCTTGTCGCAATTGCTTATGCATATCATTGCATCGGCACAATGGGCATTACATACATATTCAACACTGTCGGCAATGACCTCACGGGAGGGCAGGGAATAAAGCATACCCTCGTGACCCATGGCTATACCGTCGTCAATAGCTATTGTATTGAATTCAGCAGCAAAGCAGCCGCTCTTTTCTATTTCTTCCTTTAGAAACTGCCCGATGGAATGCAGGTGAACATGCCCTGGAACGAACTGAGAAAACGAGTTGACAATAGCTATTACTGGCTTTCCGAAATTTTCTTCCTTCATGCCGTTTGCCCGCCAGAGGCTCCTGGCTCCCGCCATTTTCCTTCCGTTTATTGTCTTTAAGCTTCTCAACTGATTCTTCATCACTTATTTTTTATTAAAAAAGGCTTCCCGGTTTCCCGGAAAGCCTCTGTATATTTTTTATACATAATATTCCCGGTTCATTTCCTGTTGTCAAGAATGAGGATAAGTCCGAGGGCAATAATATGTATTAAAGAAATTCTCATTTTTATTTCAAATAGCTGGGCAAAAGTAACTATATTTTTAATATATCAAAGGAAACATGACTTTTTTATATAAAAAATAAATCAAACGTCGAAAATCTGACAATTTTATTCGAAAAATGCAATCATAAGCATCTAGAAATCTTCGCGCCCCCTTTGTGCCCTTCGTGGTAAAAGCTAAATCTTATTGTATTGAATACCGTGCCATATAACCTCCTCCGGGCACCAAATCCAGAATCAGTCTCTGGTTTTTAGTCGCCCTGCCAGTTATAACAGCTGCAGCATCAGGATTGTCCTGTATATCCTGCAATATGTCAGATTTATATGTGCCGTCACNAAGGAAGTCAAGAGGGATTTCCAGTCGCTTTGGTTTCAGACCGTTTATTACAGAAAGAAACCAGGTGCTTCCCTTTCTCTGTGCAAAGGCTGCCAATTCGCCTGGTTCGGATGGAGCCAGAACTTTCGTTTCATCCCATACGGATGGAATGCTTTTGATCATTCCTGCGCATGGATTCTCAAGGATGTGAGCAGGTGTTGAAGCATAAGTAATGACAGGGGCGCAGAAAATCGCCGCTGTGGCTGCCTGATGTACCCAGGTTGTATTCTGTTTGCGGGTTCCGAAATGACAAACGGAATAATCTGCAGGGCCTGCCAGCATACGGGTAAATGGAATAGTTGTCTCATGAGTGGCCCTGTCAGTAAGCTTGCTTGCCTCCATTCCCTTAACACCCTCATAGATCATGATGTTGGGGTAGGTTCTCGAAAGCCCTGTTGGCTTGTTGGCGCCATGGAAAATCAAAACAAGGTGCTGTTCTGCAGCTTCCCTGGCCATTGCAACATAAAGACCGGTGACTTCTTTGGCCTCATGGTCGAAAAAGTCGATTTTCACTCCTGCAACGCCAAGCTTATGCAGATGATTGAAGAATTCAAGCCTGGTCTGCATGTCGCGAAGCTCTTTCGAATGCTTCCAGACAATAATTCCCACGCCAAGTTTCCCTGAGTAATCAACCAGGGCTTTCAGTGAGTCATCGGGCCATTTGGTCCAGTAATTCTCAAGTATATTATATTCAAACCCAAGCTCACCGGCGAGTTTCGAAAATTGTCTCGTCACTTCCAGCGTTCCGTCACCACCTCCGTCGAGATATTTCCACACAGCCCTGCCCGGCTTCGCCCAGCTGGTGTTTATTCCTTCGGGGAAAAGCTTTTTGTCGGGAGGAGGACAGAGTGATGCAATTGCATCGCTGTTGACAAGCGAATTCAGATCTTTGCCTGCAAGTATCACCCTCCATGGAGTGGTAATTGTTCCATCAATGCCGGCAATTTTTGAAAGCCTCTCAACGTCTTCTTTTGAATATCTGAGTTTATAGGGATATGATGCCGGCTGGGAATGTCCCAGGCGTATGGCAAATCCATTCTGTCCCGTGGTCAGCAGAGCCATCCCGGCATAATCTGTCAGGTTGGCTTCCGTCAGCGATGCATAGCCTGCATTTCCCGGAAGCCTGTAAGTGAGGGGAGGAGCAGCCCATTCTCCTGCCGGGATTGTGTCAGAAAGCTTTTTAGCATGAACTCCCTCATAATGCATATATAGATCGTGATACCAGACAATACTCTTCTCCGGGATCCTGAACACTGTCGATTCATCGGGGTAATTTATTCTGCCGCTTTTGCCGGGAATGATTGTCCTGTAAGCCACCGCGTCATTGAATACCTTTATTTCAATTGTATATTCAACCTTAGGCTTGCTTGATTTNAACCCTATTGTCATTCCATTGCACTTGTTTACAGCAACAGAATGTAATCCATTCCAGGGGAATGTTTCATCTACTGTGAAATTATTAACAGTACCCTCTTTTACTGTTCCTGTTATGCCAATTCCATTCAGTGACATATAGAGGGCCGATTTTTCCAGAACCGGAGTCCCGTCAAGGCTTATCGAAACTGACAACTGGTTGTCTTCATTCAGAAGAATGCATTTCAGGTGTCCGTCAGGACTGCTAATTTCATGCTTCTGACCCGCTGATACAGTGATCACCATCAGCAATGCTGCAATCAGCAAATTTGCCTTTTTCCACCAATTTCCACCAATTTCCATTTATTTCCATTTATTTCCCCAAAACCCCAACATCCTCCAACTTCACCGGCTTGTTATTACCAGGTATCTCCGGCATTCCCTTGGAAATGTTTTTTCTTTTATTTATGAATTCAGTTTCAGTCATATTGCTTTTGGTGTAACCTGAAACTGGAATATCTCCTCCATCCGTATTCCATAAGATGTTTCCGGTCCAGACTGCTCCGGGGTACCTACCTTTTACTGAAATTGGAGAACCACCCCTGATCAGGTTATCGGAAAATATGATTTTTGTAGCTCCGAACCCATCCTTTCTTTCTGGCATCTCATAGTTTGACAAACAATCAATCATGATATTCCCGGTCACTTTTACTCCGTCAGCCCTGTCGTGGCAGGTGAGCTTTGAGCCTTCCTTCACCTCACCGTCGCCATTTGTGCAAACGATGGCTTTTTTGCAATTCCTGAAATAGTTTCCGCAGATAAGATGATTATCGCCGCTGAAACGCAGCCCGGTAGTATTAAGGAAGAAATTGCCATAAACCTGGCTGTTGTTGCCATGTCTTATGGAGCACTCCTCGCTTCTTTCCCCGAATGTATTGAACCTTATGATATTATTGCATGATTTATGGCAGATGGCACCCTCGTTCTCTCCTTCAGTTCTTTCAAAGAGATTGTACTCGACAACGCAGAAGGCAGAATCCATGCTCCTGCCGCTCAAACCTATCTGTATAGCAGAGCAGTTGTTGGATTTTGGCGGAAAGTTATTGAAGTAATTATGGTGAATCCAGGTTCGCTTTGCCATTTTATCGCCGCCCGGACCCTGTACCGATATCATCTGACCCTCGTCTTTTTTATTCTGAAAGGTATTATAACTTATTTCATTATCGTCACCCGAAACATTCAGGTAGGGCTTTGTTCCTGCAGTACCTGCGGGAACGCACTCGAAAAGATTACGCGTTATGATGCAATGAGTAGCTCCGGTTTCGATTCTGCAGGACCCGGTTTTGCTTGTAATCCGGAACCCTTTAAGGATAATATATTCAGAAGGGGCAGAAATCACAAATCCCCCGGGGCCTGCAATTTCAGCGCCACCAGTTTTTTCTGCTTCGACGGTTATTGGCTTCTTAGCCGTACCCTGAACCGATATATTTATATTTTGCAAGGCCACATGGACTCCATTTGTTACAATGATCCTGTCACCTGGTTTCGCAGCATTTATGGCAATTTGTAAAGCAGGAACAGAGTTTACCCTGGTTACATTCTCGTACCTGGGAACATAAAGCAGAAGAAGTAATATGACACTGTACAGTATTTTCATATTATTGGTTTATTTAAGCAGGTCATGCAGGTCATGCAAGTCATGCAGGTCATGCAGGTCATGCAGGTCATGCAGGTCATGCAGGTCATGCAAGTCTTGCAGGTCTTACAAGCAATTGTTCGTCTACAATATAGAACCCCTTCAGGGGGTTTTCTATGTTACTTTTTAACCGTTGTATTCACTGTCTTTTGCCCAACCTTTCCTCTTACATCTACACGGATAACTGTACCAACAGGATCCGGCGCTGTGGCCGGAAGAGAAATTGTAAGTTTCCCGTCCTTCGCTAGGGATGTTTTAACGCTTGCACCTGTTGCCAGGAGTTTTGCAGATGAAACACTGTTGGTAAATTCAGGTATCACGATTTCCCCGTCAGCCGGCCATGTGAAGACTGTAAAATAAAGTGAGGTTCCGTTTTTGGTCGCCTTCTGTGTACAGCGTCCCCAGTCGAATAATCCCCATGGACTTGCTGTAGTTCCATAGATAGCTTCACCATTGACCTTCATCCATTTTCCGGTCTTTGAAAGAAGCTCGATGCTTTCTGCAGGGAATTCACCTTCAGAGGTCGGACCTACATTGAGGAGGAAGTTGCCGCCTTTTGAAGCAATGTCGACAAGGTTATGGATAATTGTTTCGATCGACTTGTAGTTATGATCGTAGCTTTTATAGCCCCATGTGCCGTTCATAGTCATGCAGGTCTCCCAGTCTGTTCCGTCGAGGTCAGCCAGATTTGGTATCTTCTGCTCAGGCGTCTTGTGGTCGCCGGGGAAATTTGGCCTTTTGAGCCTGTCGTTTGTGATTATGGCAGGCTGCAATGAAAGGAGAGACTGCAATTTGGTGGCAGCTTCATCAGTCATGTTGGTAGGAGTATCCCACCACAGTACAGCAACATCGCCATAGTTTGTAAGGAGTTCCTTAACCTGGGGAACAGCTACATCGTCGATATACTGTGCAAATGATTTTTTCTCCTGTGCAGGGTCCCAGTGACCTTTATGTTCTTTGGTATAAGCATCAATAGTTACCGAATCGGGATTTGCCCATCCCTCTTTGGTCAGCTTTCTTGCGGCTGAGCCTCCGGGGTTATTCCAGTCCTGCGCCTGAGAATAATAAAATCCAAGTTTGATACCGTATTTCTTGCAGGCTTCAGCCAGTGGCTTAAGCAAATCTTTGCCATATACAGTGCCATCAACGACATTCCATTTACTGGCTTTTGACTCAAAAAGGGCGAAGCCATCGTGGTGCTTGGAAGTAATAACGATATATTTCATGCCGGCGTCCTTAGCCATTTTTACCCATGCATCCGGATCATATTTCACAGGGTTGAAATCCTTTGCCATGCGCTGGTAATCGGCAACAGGTATCTTTGCACGGTTCATTATCCATTCACCTATGCTTCCGATCTGACGACCGTCCCAGGTGCCTGCCGGGATAGAATAAACTCCCCAGTGGATGAACATGCCGAAGCGGGCTTCACGCCACCATTCCATTCTTTCATCCTTTGTCAGGACCTTCTGTCCGCTGATACTCTGAAACAAAATTGTAATCAGGGCAATAGCTGCAATTGTCTTTTTCATTCAGTCAGGTTTTATAGTTGTTTTTAATTCATCCAGATTATCGGGTTGCGGACAGGGAGGTTCCTGATCACTTCGCCCACAGTCGGGTTATGATCAAGTTTCTTCCAGGTCCCAAACCAGTCCCTGTTTCCGAATTCTATCGCGCCAACAAGCAGGAATGGCTGAGCAACCGGCCAATTCTCCCAATACATAACATCTTGTTTTAGAGTCCATTTACTCTTGTCGGCAATGTAGGGATAGAGGTATTCGATTCCCTTTTTTATCGATTTCCCGTCTGCCGTCTGATATNCAAACATATCATGTTTTTCATCTGTAAGGATAAGGCAGAGCATTGCCATTGCATCGAGATTGAATATTGAATAGCCGTANGGCTTCGTCCTGTTGATTTCAAGGGGGAAGCTTCCGTCTGTTGCCATCTGATTAGGAAGAAGGATTTCCTGATATCTTTTCCTGCACAGGTCAAGTATTTTTTCATCACCTGTAAGCCTGGCGAAAGAAGCAACCTGCATAGCCCAGCAGGTGGAATGATTGTTTTTGGTGTTCATCTCGTCGTTGCCATATTTATGTGTCAGAAGCCACTGCAGGTACTGGTGNAACCAAGTTTTGATAGCTTCCAGGGTAGCCTTGTCGAAGCATTTTGCATTTTCCATTGCAATTATGCCCTGCGCCACTTCCATGAGATGTATGGTGTCAATTATTCCTATTCCCCTGCCGGTACTTACACCGATTATTGCCTGGCCATAAACCATCGACGGGTTCATCAGCGTGGCAGTATCGACAAACCAGGCTTTGAGGTGGGGGAGGGCAGCCTTAACATACATTTCGTTGCCTGTTATCTTGTAGGCTGAAGCTAATGAGCCTATGATCTGGCTGAACCTGATCATAGCTTTCCGGTGCCCTGTGAACAGCCCCGGATACGACATCCCGTCTTTCTGAATGTACGGGCCACCGGGTTTTTCGGGATTGGGCCAGAAATAATCGGCTTCCGAATAAAAATCATGTTTCCCTCCATGGCTCCTGGGACAGACAGAGTCGGTAACTGTAACAGGCCTTGAATTAAGAACGAGGCCGGCTCTTTCAATTGCTTCTGCCTTAAGGAAGGCAATAGCCTGTTTTCCCAGTTTTTTGCCAGGTTTTACTGCGTATGAAGGAGTGAGAATGAGCAGTGCAATTACTATTGATATTATGGTGTATTTCATATTGAATTCAGAGTTTTGAATTTTCTGTTTTTTCAACTTTCTGGTCGGGGAGACCAAGTGATCGGAAAAGGCTCAGGTTCGTGACATTTTTTAATACCATGGCAGGAACTCCTGTGGATTTCTGCGCCCTGACAAAATTAAATTCGGCATCAGTAACGTTCTCAAGGATGAAAGGAGGACGCATATCGTCCTGCATGAAGTTCGTTTCAATATTATTGAGTTTTATTCCCTTTGTATACCTGATGAAGAATCCGTATGAAGGCATGATGCCGAAGCGGTAGGGTTCGGGATATTCCTTTTCAAATCCCGGAACTTCCCTTGCAGCTTGTTCTGCCGTCCCACCTCCTTTATAATATATTCGGATATTCGACAGGGTAACATCTTTTATTTCATGGTCCCTGTTGCCGCTTATTATGACTCCCTGTTTCGGATCAGCGTTATAAACCGTAATATCGGAGATCAGAATACGCCTGGCTTCTCCAACCTGAGCTTCCTTCGGCCCTCTCATTCTTTCACCGAGCCTGATGAATATCGGTGAGTTGGCGATATCTTTCATTGTTATGTTCGAGATAGCAATATCCTCGAGCAGCGCCCCGTCGACCGATTCGAGGGCCAGTCCCCTGCAAAATATAAACACGCAGTTTGANATTGTGATGTTTTTAAAACCGCCNTTGGATTCTGTTCCGAACTTTATTCTGCCAGTCGGGCCGTTGTTACTGNTTCTTTCATTTCGCTTATAGGTTCCGTCGAGAAGAGATCCGGCCTCGAACCCTGAAACCTGGCAGTTNGTGATTGTTACATTNTCAGTAGGTTTTGGAACACCAAGGCCGAAGCAGCTTTTAAGACAGATACCGTCGTCCTGTGGAGAGTTGACAAAGCAGTTTGAAATCCTGACGTTGGCGCAGCAGTCTATATCCATACCGTCGCGGTTGGTGTCAATTTTGAGATTATCAATTGTGAGGTTGTCGACGCCAGTGGCGAGGATTCCAAACCATCCCCCCATCAGTATTGAGACATCGCGGATTATAACGTTCCGGCACCATTTCAGGGCTATTGCCTTGTTTCCGCTTCCTTCAGGTGCGTTGCTTGCGCCGCGAACAAGACCTTTGCCAAATATTGTTCCCGGGCCAAGGATTGAAATATTCTGAAGATTTTCACCCCAGATCAGGCTGTTATGCCAGTGGCTGTGTCCGAAATCCTGGTACCGAAGCGAATCGCCCCAGATGTTAGGCTCGGCAGGATCGTATTTGAAGCCATCGGCTGTTGAAGCTGCAAGTATAGTCGCGCCCTGGTCAACATAAAGGGAAATATTGCTTTTAAGCCGTATAGAAGTTGAAAGGTAGCTTCCTGCAGGGAAATATACTGTTCCGCCCCCTTTTGAAGCAGCCTCTTCTATAGCTTTGTTGATTGAAGGTGAATCGAGGGTTTTTCCGTCACCCGTCGCCCCGTAGTCCTTTATATTATATGTAGTTTTTGCCTGTGGCACNGGAGATGACTGGGCCTGTTTTTTCCTCTGAGCTGTTAAATTATTAACGCTAAAAGATAGTATCAGTGCTGTAAGGATAATTAATACTCTGGTATTTCTCATATATTTTGAATTGATATTTGTCTTTTCTGACCCCCCTTTCCCCTAAAGGGGGGCTAACTCAGTGCCTGGAATTAGGCCCCCTTCAGGGGGCAGTCCCGACATTTCAGTCGGGACTGGGGTCAATCTCCCTACCTAAACTGTTTCACATACTCCAGGAACTTTTTCGCAGCCCTGTCGAGATTTTCAATTGAGCCGCCTCCGTCGAGTACCTCGCACATTTCATAAGTTATATATCCCTGGTAGCCAATCTCTTTCAGGGTGTTTATAAACGTCTTGTAATCGAGGAAGCCTTCGCCGATTGGTACAGCTCTCATCTGGGGAACGAGCGGAACATAATTGGTCTGGAGGTGTTCATACTGGTATCTTGGAAGAGCTTTATAGTCAGCCGTTGTGGTGTGAATGATATAAGGCTTCATGGTATATATTGCCTTCTTTATTTCTTCAGGTTTCATGCCGATGAGGGTAGGGGACCAGCAATCGAAGGCAGCTTTTACATTCGGAAGGTTAACTTCATCGAGCAGCCATTTCATTGCATCGGGATGGAGTGCGATGTCGTGATGATTCTGGACAGCCAGCGTAACTCCGTATTTTGCAGCAATTTTACCAGCCATCTGAAGGCCTTCTACTACCATTGCGTACTGCTTGTCGTAAGGAATGTCGGGGCGTTCGTAGCCGGTATATATTCTTACCATGTTTGTTCCAAGGTCGAGGGCAAGCTTTGCCAGTTCTCCGACGTATATAGCCTGGATCTCAACGTTGGGTATTCCAGCCTTGTCGACACCGGCAGTGAAATCAGTATAACCTGCTATACAAACCAGTTCAAGCCCAAGTTCCTTTATTCTGGCTTTCAGCTTCAGCCTTGCATTTTCGTCGTAATCGATGAGTGACAGGTGAGGTTTTTTTGCAGCGAGCATAACGCCATCGAAACCAA
>JGI20214J51650_10000968_pt1 | contig 18116 bp, 8 predicted proteins | sample WetSurMetagenome_FD_51650 | JGI IMG/M metagenome (IMG submission 51650) | reverse complement strand
AGGGGGGTATAAGCTTCGTATTTCTGATTCCTTCTCCCCGGAGTAAAACCTGCCTCTTTAATAATCGATTGCATCTCCTCCGCATTGAAACGGTTAGTTGAGCCGGCTGCACTCACAACGTTCTCTTCGATCATAATTGATCCAAGATCATTTGCCCCAGCATGAAGCGACAACATTCCAATCTCTTTCCCGACCGTCAGTATTGATGCCTGAATGTTTTTAATATTATTCAAAATAATACGGCTTATTGCAATCATCCGGATATAGTCAGGACCAGTGTAACTACTTCTAATCCCGTGTTTTGTTAAAAGGACAGTTCCTTCATCCTGGAATGGCCATGGAATAAAAGTTATAAAACCGAAATGATTTTTGGGTTTCTTATCCTGGAGATCCCTGAGCTTTATCAGATGTTCAATTCTCTCGAGGGATGTNTCAATATGGCCATACATCATGGTAGCTGATGTAGGCAGATTCATAATATGAGCCACTCTCATAACTTCAAGCCACTCCTCAGTGGTTGCTTTGGCTGGAGATACAATTTTCCTTACACGATCTGAAAGTATCTCAGCACCAGCACCCGGCAGACTGTCGAGTCCTGCCTCAATGAGTTGATTCAAAACAGCACTATATGAAAGCTTTTCTTTTTTTGCCAGGAAAACTATCTCGGGGGGTCCGAGAGCATGCAGCTTTAATGATGGATATAACTTCTTGAGATTTCTGAAGAGGTCAGTATAAAAGAAGAGATCGAGATCAGGATTCATTCCACCCTGTAAAAGAAGCTGATCTCCTCCTAAAGTAAATAGTTCATCAATTTTATTTTTATACTCGGGTTCCGTTGTGACATATGCTTCGGATGATCCTTTCTTTCTGCAAAAATTGCAGAAAGAACATTGTGAAAAACAGACATTTGTGAGATTTACATTACGGTCAATCATCCAGCCTGCAATATTCCCCGGATTATGAAACTGACGTAGTTTATTGGCAATAAACATCAGCTCTTCAACCGGTGCATGATTATAAAGTTCAATTCCCTCCTCAGCATTAAGAGGGATCATATTCAGTGCTTTTTTGTAAAGTTGTTGTAATGCCATATATATGAACAAATTACATTAATTTTTGTTAACTTTTAAAATGACCGATGCTACTATTTATTTATGGTTGCAAAGGTAATGCTTTGGAAACGAAACAATCAATTTTTTAATTAACTTTACACCTTCAAAAATCCCGGGACAAAAGTATGAAACCTGAAATTCTTAAAATATCGCAAGCATCAATTGATCAATCTGTTATTTGTATTCTTGGAAGTGATAAATTACCGGAAAGGTTAAATCTCAGTAAATCAGAAAAGGAGTTTACCCGAAAACAATTGATTACAAAGGATGAATGCATTTTTATCAATTCATACAACAGATATATATACCTGGTCAGGTTAAAAGACGGTGTAAGCCAGTATAAGATTCGTGAAGAGCTGCGCAAAACTGCTTCTAATATTAAAAAACAGATAAGAGGAAACAATCATTCAGAACTGGTGATCACATCTCATGATGCATATAAAGGTGCCATTGAAGATTTTGCTGAGGGACTGCTTCTTAGCTTCTATTCTTTCGAAAAATACAAAACAAAAGCCTCTGAGGAGGAGAATAGAAATTATCCTTCGAAACTTTTATTACAGGGAGATATAGATGATTCAGATATTAAGTGGCTGATCGAATTAACTGATGCTGCCTATTTTACGCGCGATCTTATTCATGAGCCGGTAAATCATCTGAATGCTTCGAATCTTGCCAGAGAGATAAAAAAAATCGGAGATACGGCAGGGTTTAAGGTTGAGGTTTTAACCAAAGGGAAGATTGAAGCGCTTAAAATGGGAGGCCTTCTGGCTGTCAACAAGGGCAGCGTTGACCCTCCTGTATTCTGCATACTTGAATGGCACCCTGATAATTGCGTAAACACAAAACCCTTTGTTCTGGTCGGAAAAGGGATAGTTTATGATACGGGAGGCCTCAATATTAAAACAGGGGATTTTATGGCCGGGATGAACGGTGATATGGCTGGTGCTGCTATAGTTACAGGCGTACTTCATACAGCTGCCAGAACAGGTATTCCTCTTCATATAATTGGATTGATTCCTTCCACTGATAACCGTCCGGGAGGAAATGCCTATACCCAGGGTGATATTATTACAATGTACAATAAAATGAGTGTTGAGGTTGGTAATACTGATGCTGAAGGGAGACTTATTCTTGCAGATGCAATCAGCTACGCATCAAAGTATAAGCCTGAACTGATAATTGATATTGCAACTCTTACCGGTTCGGCAGCAATGACCTTCGGAAACAAAGCAATTGCGATGATGACCAATGCTGACAGAAAGTATATCAATCTATTGGAAGAATGTGGCAATGAGGTCTATGAAAGAATTGCTGAATTGCCATTCTGGGATGAATACGGAGATTCATTGAAGTCCGATATCGCTGATATAAAAAGTATTGGAGGACGGGAAGGCGGAGCGATTATTGCAGGAAAATTTCTTGAACGGTTTGCAGAGTATCCGTTAATACATCTGGATATTGCCGGGACAGAGATGCAGAAAAAGGATGATTTTTATAGAATAAAGAATGGCCCTGGCTCAGGATTAAGGCTGCTTTCAACATTTTTAAAGAGAGTTGCTGCTGACTATAGCGAAATGAAATAGGAACTTATGGAAAAGAAAACAATAATTGCAGGCATCTCGCATGGAGATATAAATGGTATCGGATATGAGGTCATAATAAAAGCACTTTCTGATCCGGCAATAAATGATTTTTGTACACCTGTTGTATACGGATCACCTAAAGTAGCAGCCTACCATCGAAAGGCATTAAATATTAATAACTTCAGTTTTAATAATATAAGATCTGCCGAAGAGGCACATTCCAAAAAGGCTAACATGATCAACTGCCTCGATGATAATACAAGGGTTGAACTTGGTAAATCAACTCCGCAGGGAGGAGAAGCTGCTCTGATTTCACTTGAAAGAGCTGTGGAAGATCTTAAAAACGGTAAAATCGATATTCTCATTACTGCACCTATTGACAAGAAAAATATTCAATCGGAGAGTTTCCATTTCAATGGGCATACTGAATATCTGAAATCAAAAGCAGGGGTCGAAGAAGTTCTCATGTTTATGATAAGCGAAAGTATGAGAATTGGTATGGCTACCGGTCATGTTCCCCTGAACAAAGTATCAGAACTGATTACTCTGGAGAATCTGCTTCGAAAAATAAGATTAATGAATCAGTCACTTATCCTGGATTTCGGAATACGTAAACCACGGATTGCTGTTCTCGGGCTCAATCCTCATGCTGGCGATAACTCATTACTGGGGAAAGAAGAAGTTGAAATAATAGCTCCNGCAATTGAGCAGGCACAGAAAGAGGGAATCCTCACTTTCGGACCCTTTCCGGCCGACGGATTTTTCGGTGCAGGATCTTTTAATAAGTTTGATGGTATACTGGCAATGTATCACGACCAGGGACTGACTCCGTTTAAGGCATTATCGTTTGACTCCGGAGTAAATTTCACAGCTGGTTTACCTTTTATAAGGACATCACCGGTTCATGGGACCGCTTTTGCAATTGCAGGAAAAGGTGAAGCCTCTGAGAGTTCATTCAGGCAGGCAATTTACCTTGCATGCGACATCTTCAGAAACAGACAGATGTACGGGGAAATTTCAAAAAATCCCTTAAAGCATCAGGATATTGATATTCATAGTGATCGCTTTGATGAACTTCCCCCTGATATATTTAATTCTGAACAACAATTATGATAGATTATATCAAAGGAAACGTAACTCAGGTAACTCCGACATTTGTTACTCTCGAAACAGGTGGTATAGGATATTTTATCAATATTTCGCTTACAACATTTTCGAAGCTGGAAGGGAAGACCGAATTTAAGATGCTTATCCATGAAATTATCAGAGAGGATACTCACCAGCTTTTTGGATTTGCCGACACCGAAGAAAGGGATATCTTCCGTTCGTTGATATCGGTAACAGGAGTTGGAGCAAATACTGCAAGAATGATGCTATCCTCACTTAATCCGCCTGAAATTGAAAGCGCAATATTAGCGTCAAATGTGGGTATTCTGAAGAGTGTAAAAGGTATCGGACTGAAAACGGCCGAGAGAATAATTGTTGATCTTAAAGATAAGCTTGGCAAACATGCCGGAAGTGGTGAAATATTTGCCTTTGCAGACAATACAAGGCGTGAAGAGGCGTTATCTGCATTAGTAATGCTTGGGTTTGCCAAAAGTGCTGTCTCGAAAGTCCTGGACAAGATAGTCAGAGAAGAAAAGAACCTGACTGTTGAGGATATGATAAAGAGAGCGCTTAAGAACTTGTAATTCAGAATTATAGCCGGATTGGGATCAGAGATATCATATAAAAATCTTCTGGTATTTTCATATCTTGTACTGTTCGCTTCATTTATTTTAAAGTCCACAGAAGCAAGTAGCCAGTCTNCTTTACAGGTTACCGGAGCATCAGATACAACCCANAAATCAATTCTTAAGCTGAAAGATAATTCCGGGATTCCCTGGGAATTAAAACAAAAATCCCCACTGTTTCTCGATAATCCGTCGAACCTGAAATCATCTGTGGTTTACGATCCTGTAAAAAATGAATATACCATTTATGAAAAAATAGGGGCATTTGATTACCGGACACCTGTTTTTATGAGTCCGGAAGAGTTCCGTAAATATGAATATTCCAGAGCCATTCGTGATTACTGGCAATCAAGAATCTCAGGGAAAGAGTCCGGTTTCAGATCTACACTCATACCACAGATAGAAATAGGAGGTGCAGCATTCGACAAAATATTCGGAAGTAACACTATCAATATAATCCCGCAGGGCTCGGCAGAACTCATCTTTGGAATAAACATTTCAAAGACTCAGAACCCGACGCTTCCTGTAAAACTCCAGACAATACCCACATTCGATTTTAAAGAAAAGATCCAGATGAACGTCACCGGTGAAATTGGTGACAAAATGAAATTAGCAGTCAACTACAACACCGATGCCATGTTCGAATTTGAGAACAGGACAAAGCTTGAGTATGCCGGGAAAGAAGATGAGATACTGAAAAAAGTTGAGGCAGGTGATGTCACATTACCTCTGACTGGAACTCTTATCACTGGAAGCTATAGTCTTTTCGGACTCAAAACGGAAATGCAATTCGGGAAACTTACAGTTACCACTGTCCTTTCACAGCAAAAAGGGCAATCATCAGTTGTTGAGGTAAAAGGTGGCGCCCAGCTTTCAAACTTTGAGATCTTTGCCGATGAGTATGAAGCTAACAGGCATTTTTTTCTCTCACAGTACTTCAGGGATATTTATGATGCTGCCATGAAGAATCTTCCGGTAATAAGCTCAGGAATTAATATTGAAAGAATTGAAGTATGGGTTACAAATAAAACTAACAGGTTCGAGGAAGCAAACAACAGGAATATTGTGGCTTTTATGGATCTCGCTGAAAACGGAAAACATATTTTCAACAAGATACCAGCATTCCAGCAATCATCCGGAGTACTGGTCTATCCCGAAAACAATACAAATAATTTATATGAACAGCTCACGACTGCATACGGAATAGTCCGGAATGTTGATCAGGTTACTAATGCATTTGAACCTTTATATCCAGGTTTTCAGATAGGACGCGATTTTGAAAAGATTGAGAATGCCAGAAAGCTTAATGACAGAGAGTACGATATAAACACGCAGCTGGGGTACATTTCGCTGAATACTGCACTTAATACTGATGAAGTCCTTGCAGTTGCCTACGAATATACTCTTGGCGGAAAGCTTTATAAGGTAGGTGAATTCTCAACTGATGGAATCAGTGCACCTCAGGCCCTTATTCTAAAGCTGATTAAAGGTACCACCTTAAGTCCGAAACTACCGACATGGAATCTTATGATGAAGAACATTTATTCCCTTGGCTCAGGCAAACTTGATAAAAAAGATTTTGAACTTAATGTTCTTTACCAGGATGATAAGACAGGTAATTCAATAAATTATCTTCCGGAAGGAAAACTGGCTGACAGGATACTTCTTCAGGTAATGGGGCTCGACAATCTTAATTCGCAACTTGACAGAGAGTCGGACGGTTTTTTTGATTTTATTGATGGAGCAACGGTAATTGCAGAGAGGGGAAAAATTGTTTTCCCGGTATTGGAACCCTTTGGATCGCACCTTAAAAGTATGATTTCAGATCCAACCCTGTCGGCTAAATTTGTCTTTCAGGAGCTATATGATTCTACTCAGACTGTTGCCCGGCAGATGGCTGAGAAAAACAAATTCATACTTAAAGGACAATATTCCTCTGAATCAGGTTCGGAGATCAGACTCAATGCATCGAATATACCGCAGGGAGGTGTTAAAGTAACTGCAGGAGGGGTTCCTCTGACTGAAAATACCGATTATACTGTTGATTATAACATGGGAACAGTCAGGATCATCAACCAGGCGCTCATTGAATCACAGACACCTATACAGGTATCTCTTGAGAGTAATCAGTTTTTTGGCTTCCAGACAAAAACGCTTGTAGGGACACATCTCGATTACAGGTTTTCAAATAACTTTGACGTCGGGGCAACAATACTTCACCTTACAGAAAGACCATATACTCAAAAGGTTAACTTTGGAGAGGAACCAATATCAAATACTATCTGGGGTCTTAATACTTCCTATAAAACCGAATCACAATTCCTGACAAAAGTTATCGATAAAATACCTCTTCTCAATACAAAGACGCCTTCAACTTTATCCTTTTTCGGGGAATTTGCTAACCTTATCCCTGGTCATTCAAGGGCAATATCAAGTGCAGGCAATTCATATATCGATGATTTTGAAGCAAGTGAGATTCCCCTGGACCTGAAGTCTTTTAATGCATGGACAATTTCGAGTGTACCTCAGGGTCAGGACCAGCTTTTCCCTGAAGCACGATTCAATAACAACCTTGTCAGTGGTTTTAACAGGGCTAAACTGGCCTGGTATGTAATTGATCCCCTTTTTCTGCGTAACGGCTCCTCCACGCCAAATTACATTAAACAGAATGCTGATCTTCAATCGAGTCATTTTGTGAGGGAGATCTATGAGAATGAAATTTTCCCTTATAAAGAAAGCGCGAGCGGAATTCCAACGAATATTACCGTATTAAACCTTGCATATTATCCTGGTGAAAAAGGTCAGTACAACTTTGATACTGATCCTGGAACATATTCCAGAGGAATTGATGCCAATGGTGGTCTTAATGATCCCAAATCACGATGGGGTGGAATAATGAGAGAGGTGCTCACCAGCGATTTCGAAACAGCAAATATTCAGTATGTAAAGTTTTGGGTGATGGATCCTTTTGTTGAGAATCCAGATCAGGAAGGAGGAGATCTATACATTAACCTTGGTAATATTTCTGAAGATATTCTGCGTGATTCAAGAAAAAGTTTCGAGAACGGCCTGCCTGGTTCTCCTGATATTAAAAATGTAGATACGACAGCCTGGGGAAGGGTTCCGACTATTCAGGCAGTTGTAAACGCATTCGATAATTCAGAGGAATCAAGGCGATATCAGGATATAGGTCTGGATGGACTTGGTGATCAGGATGAACAGACTTTTTTTAACGGGTACCTTCAGAAATCACTTCTGTTAACAAATCCGGATGCTTATCAGAAGATATTGAAAGACCCGTCAAATGATGATTTCCATTATTTCAGAGGTACTGATTATGACAATGACAGATTAGGAATACTGGAAAGATATAAAAAATATAACGGGGAGGAAGGCAACTCCCCGACTTCGCAAATGTCGGACGAATCTTATCCGACCTCAGGTTCCACATTACCCGATATGGAAGATATAAACCGCGATAATACATTAAGTGAAACAGAAAGCTATTATCAGTACAAGGTAAGTATCCGCCCTGGCGATATTAAAGTCGGATCAAACTATGTTGTTGATGAGATTGAATATGAAGCCACCATGGCAAATGGAACAAAATCAAAAGTAAAATGGTATCAGTTTAAAGTTCCGATCACCGATTATCAGAAAGTTGTTGGTCCGATTAAAGACTTTAAATCAATACGTTTTATGAGAGTATTTCTCAGAAATTTCAGTGAACCGGTAATAATGAGGTTTGCAAAACTTGATCTGGTCAGAGCAGAATGGAGAAAATATAACATCTCATTTATGGAAGGTGGCGAAAGGGTTACAATGCCCGAAGCCACTGACGGAACATTTGAAATAAGTTCGGTAAGTATTGAAGAAAATTCGGGAAAGGAACCTGTAAATTATGTTCTCCCTCCCGGCTTTAACAGGATAACTGATCCGCAGAATCCGCAGCTGAGACAGCTCAATGAACAATCCATGGTGTTGAAGGTTCAGAACCTCGAGGACGGAGATGCCCGTGCAGCATTCCGGAATGTAAATCTGGATATACGGCAATACCGAAAGCTGAGGATGGAAGTGCATGCTGAAGCAATAATAGGTCAGCCTCTTCAGGATAACGAACTCACAGCATTCATCAGGATCGGATCGGATTATAAGGGTAATTTCTATGAATATGAAATACCATTAAAACTTACTCCTCCCCGGCCTTCCCAACATTATGATAATAATTCAGATGCTGACCGGACATTAGTATGGCCAACTGAAAACAGTTTCAATATAGATCTTTCCCTGTTGCAGGAAGCCAAGCAGGAGAGGAACAGGCAGATGCAACTCCCGGGATCTTCATTAGCTGTCTCGGATGTATTTGTCTATACAAATGGAGGAGCCAGGATTTCAGTTTCAGGAAATCCTAATCTGAGCAATGTGAGGGTTATTATGATAGGAGTAAGAAACCCTATTAAAACACGTAACAGGGCACAGGATGACGGGAATCCCAAATATGGNGAAGTATGGGTTGATGAGTTGCGGCTCAGTGATTTNGTTGAAAATGGCGGTTGGGCAGCCAATGCCCATATGCAGGCACGTCTTGCTGATCTTGGAACAGTCGATATGGTTGGTCAGGTAAGTACTCCGGGTTGGGGAAGCATTGAAAAGAAGGTGAATGAAAGGAGTAAGGAGCAGATTGTTAAATACGATATTTCATCAAGTGTTGAGCTTGGAAAATTTTTCCCCGAAAAGGCTGGTGTCCGTCTGCCCGTTTATGTTGGATATTCAGAAACCAGGATCAGGCCTCAGTATAATCCTCTTGATCCAGATGTTCCGTTGACCGATGCTTTGAACAATGCAGCGAACAAGACTCAGAAAGATTCTATAAGAGCCATTGCCGAAGATTATGCAAGGCGAAAAACAATTACTATCAGCAATGCAGGTATTACCAAAAGAGGAGAAAAGAGCCATGCCTGGGATCTGGCCAATTTAAGTGTGAATTATACCTATAATGAAATCTACAACAGTAACACTAAAACCGAAATAAATCTGGAGAAGAATTACAGAGGAGGGATTAATTATGATTATCAGGCACAACCAACCAACATAATGCCCTTTAAGAATGTAAGTTTTCTGAGCGGTCCGGCATTCAGACTTATCAAAGACTTTAATTTATATCTTTTTCCGAAAAGCCTGTCATTCCGTACAGACCTGAGCAGATCGTATAATGAATTAAAAACCAGAAATATAAATAACCCGTTCCTGCGGGTTACTCCTTCATTCAGAAAAGATTTTGAATGGACCAGATTATACGATTTCAAATATGATATAACCAGGCAATTAAAATTTGATTTTACAGCAACAAATATTGCAAGGATTGATGAACCGGCCGGTGGTGTTGACAGGAAGAGGTACAGCAGTACCTATGATTACTGGCGCGATTCCGTTCTTATTAATCTGAGGAACTTTGGAAGGACAACAAACTACAATCATTTTGTCAATGTTACCTATACTATACCTGTTAACAAACTTCCACTCCTTGAGTGGTTAAATGCAAATGCCAGGTATGGTGCTGATTATACATGGCTGGCTGGTCCGCTCTTCCCTGATAGTATGAAAATAAATATGGGGAACTCAATCAAAAATCATAACGAGCTGACATTAACCACAATGGCAAGCCTGTCAACTCTTTATAACAAATCGAAATTCCTTAAAAAAATTGAGAACAATACACGTCCTGATGCTCAGAGGATGAAATCAGAAATGAAAACTGTCACCTACACCAAGGACAATGTAAACTTCGCTGCAAATGCAGTTAAGGCAATCTACCATAATCTGAAAACAAAGGACGTTACAGTAAAGGTTACCGGGAAAGATGGCAAACCCGTAAAAGGTAAGATGGAAGTTGTGAATGATAACCGGGTAAACTTTACAGCATCTGAACCGGCAAATGGCGCTAAGGTGACGGTTGACGGGAAGGTTAAGATGAAACGTAATCCTTTGATTGTTGCAGGCGAATATCTGATCAGAGCCATGATGGGTGTCAGGTCAGTAAGTTTAACCTATACGTCAGCCCAGGGTCAGTTTCTTCCAGGTTATATTCCCGCAACAAAGTACCTCGGCATGTCAGATTCGTACGGTACACTAGCACCCGGCTGGCCGTTTATTCTTGGGTACAGCGACAGAAATTTCTTTGACAAGGCTGTTACGAACGGCTGGATATCAACAGATACTCTTCTTAACACACCTGCTTCTTATAATAATAAAATTGATATATCGGCAAGGAGCATGATTGAACCATTTCCGGGTCTGAGGATTGACATAAATGCCGACAGAAGATATCTTGAGAATGTAAGTGCATACTATATTGCTGATTATAATGGTCATTTTCCTGATAGTACCCGCAACAGTGTAGTCTCGGGAAATTTTTCGATATCGGTAATCTCATGGGGAACAGCTTTCGAAAAAATATCCAAGAACAATGATTATGTTTCTCCCACCTTTGAGGCATTTAAGAACAATATTGTAATTATATCATCGAGGAGAGCTGCAGAACGACAGAAATCAGATCCGGCATATAATCCCGATATTGATCCTCTTACAGGCAATCCAGTTGAAGGTCCTTATAAAAGCGGTTACGGGAGCACCTCCGGTGAAGTTTTGATTCCGGCATTTATTGCCGCTTATACTAAATCTAATCCCTGGAAAGTAGGACTCGCACCTTTCCCTTCTGCCTTAAGAATGATGCCGAACTGGAGAATAAATTTTGACGGTTTATCGAAGTTTGAGTTTATCCAGAGAACCTTCAGATCGGTTAATATAATGCATCAGTACAGAAGTACCTATCAGGTCGGCTCATTTATTACAAATATGAATTATGAGGTCGATGGAAGCGGAGTAAACAGGATCAGGGATCTTCAGAATAACTATATTCAGCAATATGAAATTAACGTTGTTTCTATTAATGAGCAGTTCAGTCCTCTCATAAATATTGATCTGAACTGGAAGAACAGCCTTACCACACGATTTGAGTGGAAGAAATCCAGGACTGTTTCACTTAACCTTACAAGTAACCAGATAGCTGATGCAAGAATAAACGAGTTGATTTTCGGGGCCGGCTACAGGTTTGACAATGTTCAGATTATCCTTAAAACCGGAGGCGGTCAGAGAGCTTTGAAGAGTGATCTGAATCTGAGACTTGATCTCTCAATCCGTGATAATAAAACACTTGCAAGAAAACTTGTAGAGAATGTGAATCAGCCTGTTGTTGGTCAGAAAGTATTCACCATTGGAACCACAGCTGATTATGTACTGAGCGACAGGTTTAATCTTCAGCTCTTTGCAGATCATACTATGAATAATCCTTTTGTCGCCACCACATTTCCCACTTCAAATACCAATTTTGGATTCAGCCTGAAGTTTACTCTGATTCAATAATCCATATATTAATTCTTAGTTTAAGTCCTTCTTCAATTATACATAAGAATTTCTTTACAGCCCGAAAATCAATGGATTCATATNCATGATTGCCAGTACCAGGTATAAATATTTTTTATTTTCAGAAAACGATTGAAACAACGTCTGACTTACCTTTCTCTTTGAAAACCAGCGAATCCGCATGATTTATTTTTGGGGAACAGGGGCTTATTCTCGATCCATTTCCCTAATTTTGATATAAACCTGTCCGGTCTTCTTTATTAATTTAATAACCTGATTCGATGAAAAAATCAAAACCAAAACTCTCATTCTGGCAGATTTGGAATATGAGTTTCGGATTCTTTGGCATTCAGTTTGGTTTTGCACTGCAAAATGCAAATGTGAGCAGGATCTTTGAAACACTTGGTGCAAAAGTTGAAAGTATTCCAATCCTTTGGATTGCAGCTCCTGTAACAGGGCTGATTATCCAGCCTATTATAGGACACATGAGTGATAATACATGGAACAGGCTGGGCCGGCGGCGTCCCTATTTCCTTGTTGGTGCAATACTTGCATCGCTTGCTTTGCTGATAATGCCTAATTCTCCTGTTCTCTGGATGGCTGCCGGAATGTTATGGATAATGGATGCTTCCATTAATATTACAATGGAACCTTTCAGGGCATTCGTAGGTGATATGCTTCCTTCAGAGCAACGGACTACAGGTTTTGCCACCCAGAGCTTCTTTATCGGAACCGGAGCTGTAATTGCTTCTGCACTGCCATATATTCTGACAAAATGGTTTCATGTTCAGAATACAGCACCAGCAGGAGAGATCCCTTTATCGGTGAGGTTATCGTTTTATATGGGTGGAGCTGTTTTTATTTCAGCTGTACTCTTCACCATTCTTAAAACGAAGGAATATTCACCTGACGAGCTTCGCGATTTTTCGGCAGATGAAAAGCAGGAAGATGATGGCGAAACCAACTCAAATGTATCTCTGAGCAGCAACGCATTTGAAAAAAGAGGTTTTATCTGGTTTGCAGCAGGCTTATTAATTAGCTTCATTATATATTACTTCTCTTTTACAAAAGAACTCTATATTCTTTCAGTCGGAATATGCATTTTCGGTTTGATCCAGATTATTTCAGGATTACTTATATCAAGGGGTGATACAAAAAGCGGACTTGTAGTTGTTATGAGGGATCTGTCGTTGATGCCTAAAACAATGGGGCAACTTGCTATCGTTCAGTTTTTCTCATGGTTCGCACTTTTCTCTATGTGGATTTATACTACATCTGCAGTTACAAGCCAGATTTATGGTACAAAAGATCCTGCCAGTGAACTTTATAACCAGGGGGCCAACTGGGTTGGTCTGATGTTTGGTGTCTATAACGGATTTGCCGCGGTTGTTGCCTTCCTTCTTCCTATCCTTGCCCGCAAAACAAACAGACGCATTACGCACTCAATCAGTCTCGTAGCCGGTGGACTGGGACTAATATCAATTATTCTTTTCAGAACCCCTGAAATGTTAATTATTTCAATGCTGGGGATTGGTCTTGCCTGGGCAAGTATTCTGGCAATGCCATATGCCATTCTTACAGGTTCACTCCCTGCAAAAAAGATGGGAACCTACATGGGAATATTTAATTTCTTCATTGTTATTCCTCAGATCCTTGCGGCAAGTATCCTTGGATTTTTTGTTAAGAATGTTTTTGGAGGAGAGAGTATCTATGCTCTTGTAACCGGGGGTGTATCAATGTTTATTGCAGCAGTGCTCATTCTTTTTGTACAAGATGCAGATGAAATAAAGTCTAAATAAATATTATGCGGATACGTGGCTGTATTTTTGATCTTGACGGAGTAATAGTTGATACTGCAAAGTATCATTACCTGGCATGGAAAAGACTTTCTGATCAGCTTGGGATAATCTTTACCGAAGAGGACAATGAACGTCTCAAAGGTGTCAGCAGGATGGATTCCCTCGATATTATTCTTGAGATTGGCAAATGCAAACTGAGCGATACTCAGAAGCATGAGTATGCCACACTTAAAAATAACTGGTATGTCGACTATATTAGCAGGATGACCCCTGATGATATACTCCCGGGTTGCGTTGAGTTTATCAATGAACTCAGAAAGGCAGGTCTCCTGATTGCAATCGGATCAGCAAGTAAAAACACTCCTTTGATCCTGAGAAGGATAGGAATTGGAAATATGTTTGATGCGGTTGCAGACGGAAATATTGTTAAAAAGGCGAAACCCGATCCCGAAGTATTTATAAAAGCAGCGGACCTGCTTGGTGTCGAACCTGAAAGGTGCGTTGTATTTGAAGATGCTATTGCTGGAGTGCAGGCAGCTATTAACGCCGGAATGTTCTGCATAGGTGTAGGATCGCCGGAAATTCTGACAAAAGCCAGTTATGTCATTTCGGGACTGCATGAAATGAACCTGAAGAAATTGAAATCTATTGAAAAGAAGAACCTTTTATGAATAACTATTTTAAGATTGATGAGTGGCTCGTTGTCGAAGAAGGATTCAACCCCGAAATGAACAGAGAGGCAGAAAGTGTCTTTTCCCTGGGAAATGGTTACATGGGTCAAAGAGCCAACTTTGAAGAGAAATATTCTGGTGATTCTCTCCGGGGCAGCTATGTTGCAGGCGTTTACTATCCCGATAAAACCCGTGTCGGGTGGTGGAAAAACGGCTATCCTGAATACTTTGCTAAGGTTCTGAATGCCCCAAACTGGATAGGTGTTGATCTGAGTGTCGATGGGCAAAGTGTTGATCTGGCCAATGCCGGAATTATTTCATTCAGAAGGATCCTCAATTTGAAAGAGGGTTATCTTGAGAGGTCATTTATTATTACTGTTTCAAAAAACAAAACCCTTGAGATAAGCTCACGCCGATTCCTCAGCATGGCCGAACCTGATCTCGGAATTATCAGGTATTCAGTAAAATCTGTTGATTTTGCAGGCACTATTGACTTTACTGGTTATATAGATGGAGATGTAAAAAACGAGGACACCAATTATGGTAAAAAATTCTGGAAAGAGGTCAGCAGGGAAGTAAGCTCCTGCTCCGGAGTTTTTACCGCAAGAACACTGAAAACAGATTTTCATGTTTCTTCAGGAATGTGTTTTGAACTGACAAAGAATAAGAAACCAATCACCATAAATCCTGGTATCATAAATCGTGAAAAATATATAGCAAATACTTTTTCGGTGAGTATTCAACCAGGAGAGGAGCTGGTTCTTTATAAATATGTTTCTGTTCTTTCATCGCTTAATAACAGGAAAGAATCTCTTGTGGACGATGTAAAACTTCGTCTGAAGAGAGCTCTGGCAAAAGGGTTTGAAAAACTTTTCAGTGAGCATGTAAATGAATGGAAGAAAATCTGGTCCACTTCCGATATTGTTATTGAGGGAGATCCGGCAGCCCAACAGGCAATCCGTTTTAATATTTTCCACCTTAACCAGACATATACCGGGAAGGATGAAAGACTGAATATCGGACCAAAAGGATTCACCGGTGAGAAGTATGGCGGCAGTACATACTGGGATACAGAAGCATTTGTTTTACCTTTTTTTCTGAAAACTTCTGAGCAGCAGGTTGGGAGAAACCTGCTGTTATACAGGTATAAGCATCTTGAAAAAAGCATTTCTAACGCAGAGAAGCTTGGTTTCAGGGATGGCGCGGCATTATATCCGATGGTAACAATGAATGGTGAGGAATGCCACAATGAATGGGAAATTACTTTTGAAGAGATCCATCGTAACGGAGCCATCGCCTTTGCGGTTTATAATTATATACGTCATACCTGCGACGATGATTATATGACTGATTACGGATTGGAGGTGCTGATTGCTATTTCAAGATTCTGGAGTCAGAGATCAACCTATTCCGATAACCTCAGGAAATATGTTATCCTGGGTGTTACCGGACCGAACGAATATGAAAATAATGTAAGCAATAACTGGTACACCAATTTCCTGGCAGTCTGGACCATGAATTATACTCTGAAAAACATTGAGTTGCTTCAGAAAACAAAACCAGGGGAAATTAAAGCTCTTTTCAGGAAAATAAAGTTTGACTTTGGGAAGGAAGCTGTCCGATGGAAAGAGATTATTAAAGACATGTACTATCCGGTTGATAAAAACCGCAATGTATTTCTTCAACAGGATGGATTTCTTGATAAGGAATTAAACCCGGCAAGCAGTATCCCTCCGGCTGAAAGACCAATCAACCAGCACTGGTCATGGGACAGGATATTAAGATCTTGTTATATTAAACAGGCTGATGTTCTTCAGGGAATGTATGTTTTTGAAGATCAGTTCGATTCTGAGACCATAAAACGGAATTTTGATTTTTATGAGCCGCTGACGGTTCATGAATCATCATTGTCAGCAAGTATACATTCAGTCATAGCCTCAAGGATAGGGTATATCGAAAAAGCTTATGATCTTTATCTTCGTACCGCCAGGTTAGATCTTGATGATTATAATAAAGAGGTTGCTGACGGATTGCATATAACAAGCATGGCTGGCACCTGGCTTGCAATCGTTGAAGGATTTGGTGGAATGAGGATCAATGACTGTAAATTGTTTCTAAATCCACAGATTCCGGCTAAATGGAAATCCTATTCCTTTCATGCCCGCTTCCGTGATGTGCTTTTCGAAGTGAAAGTCTCAGGTAAAGAAGTTGAAGTAAGAAATCTGTCTCACAAAATTCTTCAACTCGAATTATTTGATAAAAAATATCAGATAAAAGAAGTTGAGACTATGAAGGTTAAAATGATTAAAGCTTAATAGAATAGACTATGAAAAAACTACCTGTAAGCCTGTTGGCTCTGTTGCTTGTTGTTTTAATGACTTTTACAGGGTGTTCAATTTTTGGAAAAAAAGAGGGACTCAAACCTTTCGTTTCCGAAGTGGTTCATCCTGAATGGTCAAAGAATGCTGTTATTTATGAAGTGAATATAAGGCAGTACACTCCTGAAGGAACTTTTAATGCATTTGCTGCGCATCTGCCACGTCTGAAAGCTCTTGGAGTTGATGTATTGTGGCTCATGCCAATAAATCCGATCGGTATTAAAAACCGGAAGGAGCCTCTGGGAAGCTATTATTCAGTGAGGGATTACCTGGATGTAAATCCCGAATTCGGGAATATTGATGATTTTAAAAACCTGGTCTCCAAAGCACATGAGCTTGGATTTCATTTGATTATGGACTGGGTTCCCAATCATTCTTCATGGGATAACAAACTAACAGTTGAACATCCTGACTGGTATGTAAAAAATGCAAATGGAAGCTTCATTCCACCGATTGGTTTTGACTGGACAGATGTTATTCAGTTTGACTGGTCAAATAAAGAATTGCAGAACTATATGACCGACGCCCTGAAATTCTGGGTCAATCTTGGAGTAGATGGATTCAGAGTTGATCACCCGCACAAGACGCCATATGAATTCTGGGAAAGAACAAGGGAAGAATTAAACAGAATCAAACCGGTTTTCATGGTTGCTGAAAATGAAGAACAGACCGAATTTATGAAAAAAGGCTTCGACATGAGCTACGCATGGGAATTGCATCATCTGATGAACAGCATAGCACAGGGCAAAGACAGTGTTAAAAGTCTGAACAAATACTATTCAAAAGAATGGACCGTATTTCCGCAGAATGTTTACAGGATGGTATTTCTAGACAATCATGATGAGAACTCATGGAACGGAACAATTAACTCAAGAATGGGAGAGGCCCAGAAGGCTTTTGCTGTATTTACTTTTACAACACAGGGAGTTCCTCTCCTTTATAATGGACAGGAAGTATGTCTCAGTAAAAGTCTGAGGTTTTTTGAAAGAGATACAATAAAATGGGATAGCTGTGGTCTGTCAGGATTCTATAAGAATCTTATTGACCTTAAAAAAGCAAATGTGGCACTCAGTAATGGTGAATACGGGGCAAAAATGGAAATGATAAAGACAAACAAGGATAATAGAGTATTCTGCTATTTCCGTGAAAAAGAAGGAAACAGGGTGCTGGTATTTCTGAATCTGAGTAAAAAATCAGTTGCGATTAAACCAGCTCTTGACAATTTTTTCGGGGAATATTCTGATTATTTTGCCGGAAGTAAAACATCTGTACCGTTAACCGATTCAATGAGACTGGAGCCATGGGGATACAAGGTTTTATTGAAATAGAACACACCAGGTCTGGTTGTTATGAAATCATGTAAATTCATTCTGATAACATTCTTTGTATTTGGATTACTGACTCTGAGTTGTTCAACC
>JGI20214J51650_10000967_pt1 | contig 18134 bp, 16 predicted proteins | sample WetSurMetagenome_FD_51650 | JGI IMG/M metagenome (IMG submission 51650) | reverse complement strand
TCTTCCGCCACAAAGGTGATGGGATCCACCTTGGCGACGAGATACCGGTCCCCGATGTCCAGCACGGCGGCGTCTTCTCCCACCCGCGGCCCCATGATCACCCGCGGGTCGCGGATGGCATACTGGGCGAAGAGCCGGTCAAGGACCTCCCAGGGGGGTTTGCCCAGCGCCAGCCGTCCCTGTGCGATCCGTGGTTCCAGATTCATGCGACATGACCCATCGGTCGGCGCTCCGCGATGGCGCGCGCTCGACCAGGATCGGCCGAGTCCCGCCCCTTTCCGTCGGCCGTCGTCGAGAGTCCGCGGTCGCCGTTCACAGTTCGTAGATCGCGAAGGGCAGCGGCGTCACCAGTGCGATCAGCAGGCCCAGCGCCACGACCGCCAGCCGGCGGCGGGTCCGATCCAGTGGGGTCAGATCGTCGAGCGGCGGCGGGTGCCGCAGTCCTAGAGCCACCGCCAGCCCGACCCACACCAGCCAGCCCTCCCAATGCGAGACGAGAAACAGCCCGACCAGGACAGCGAGAAAGACCCACACCGCCTTGCGGAAGCGCGGACCCAGGACCGCGTAGACGATGTGGCCGCCATCCAGCTGCGAGAGCGGCATCAGGTTCAGCGCCGTGACGAACAGGCCCAGCCATCCTGCCAGGGCCATCGGGTGCAACATCACGTCCGATCCGTCGGGGATCGGCCCTTTGATGATCCATTTCAACAGCAGATAGACGAGCGAGTTCCCCTCCTGGAAGATCAGGCCGGACACCGGTTTCACGGGAGACAGGATGAGCCCCAGGACGAGGACCGGCACCGCCACCACGAGACCTAACAGGGGTCCGGCGATCCCGATGTCGAACAGAACCTTCCGACTGGGAATGGGGGATCGCATCCGGATGATCGCGCCCATGGTCCCCATGGGCGGAAGCGGAAGGGGGACGAAGTACGGCAGGCTGACATGCACCCCGTAGGCCCGGGCCGTCAAGTAGTGGCCCAATTCGTGACAGCCCAGGATCAGGAGCAAGCTGGCCGAGAACGGAATACCCTGTACCAACGACAGCGGTTGCTGGAGCGGGTTCGCCCCCTCCATGATCGCACCCACAAACAGTGTGGTGCCGAGCGTGGCCAGAAAGAGGGCCAGGTTCAGCGGCCAGCCCTTCCAGCCTTGCGGCGCGCACCGGGCCGCCGCCGGAAGTCGGATCATGGCGATCTCGCGCGGGCTGTGAATCATCGGAACGAAGCCGAAGCGTTCGATCCGCGGCGTGAGCAACGTCATAGCCGATTCCGGGTCGGTCAACAGGGTCCCCCGGAATCGGACCATTCCGTCCAGGACCTGCCAATCCTCCACGGCAAACACGCCCGCGAGCTCCCTCGCCAGGGTGAAGGCCCACGGTTCGATCGAAAATCCCAAGCCACGCATTGCGTTATTCCTCGGCGCTGTGGCGCGCACGCCGCTCGGCCAACGGAGCGCCGCCGGCGCATCAAGGTCTTATAACACGCAGGGCGTTGAGGCGCAATCGGCGCCCGCAGGTGTGAGTCGCAGGACATCGCTATCCGCTCCTCCCGCGTCCAGAAACCGCATCGGCCGGGTTTCCCCGGCGCGCCAGAGCGAGAGTTGATCCGCGTAATGTCGCGACCGAGGATCGCCGGACGCGCCTCCCGCGATGATCCAGCGCGACGCCTCGGGCGCCCCCAGGTCGACGATCTGCCGGTAGCTCGGCCCGACCGCGGTCGCGAACGGCGTCGTGAGGAGAAACGCCCCCAGGTTGATCGTCATCCCATCACCGGCCTGCGGAAACGGCCCACGGTTCAGCCGGAAGAGCCAGGTCAGGAGTCGCATCGCCGCACCGCCACCTCGCCCGAGCACGTGGTACAGCGTAAGCCGATGCAGGTCTCCCCACCTCCACGTCGCAGGGTCGGACCCCAGGCGTGCAACGGCCGCCTCCCACGCGGCCGTCAGGCACTCCTCGGTCACGTCCGCCGCACCGGAAGGAAAGAGCGCGGGGTCGCCCGTCAGTAAGGCGGTATCCACCGCCGGGACCGCCAGGTGCAGGGTAGACAGATACCGGCGGAAGAGACCCGGCACGCGCGTGTCCAGGAGCGGCCGCACGCGACGCTGGAGGAGTTCATGATAGAAGAGATGATAGAGCGCCGCCGCGGAGCTCTCGGCGTCCATCCGATGGTTCCAGGCCAGCAGGAGGTCCGCCGCGCGCCGTGCCCGCGGCTCCGTCAACCGCGGCCGAGCGGACCGCACCAGGCTCGCAACCACCCCCGCCGCCTGAAGCGAGACCACGTCCGCCTGGACCCGCGCCATGTCCTGGAGGCGCGCCTTCGGACAGTCGCCGAGCAGCGAGGCGATGCGCGTCGCCCGGTACGGCGGCTCCCAGAATCCGCCGGCCAAGGCGCGGGGCAGGTCCCTCGCAACCCGGTTGTTCGCCGTGACGATCACACCCGCTTCGGGGTTCAGGGCCTTGGGCTGCTCGGCCCACGAGAGGTACCCGCCCCAGGCGTGATCGGGGTTGTTCCCATCAAGAACAGGCGTCGCCTCCCCTACCCGCTCCCGTCGCGGGAACTTCCCGGTGCAGAAGTAGCCGAAGGCACCCGTCGTGTCTGCCGCCACGAGGTTCTGCGCCGGCACCGCGAATGCTTCCACGGCCGATGCGAATTCCTGCAGGTTGCCTGCTCGGTTCATCGCCAGCAGGGCGTCCAACCCGCGCCATGCCTCGAAGCCAACCCAGCGGTACGAATTCGTCGCCTCGCCCTCGCAGGCCGGGAGCAGCGGGCAGCGCACACCCTCGTGCCGGACGTACCGGAGCGTTCGAAGCACCGGCGCGGCGCGCCCGCGGACCCGGAATGTCGCCTCGACGGCTTCCACGGGTTTCCATTCGCCATCGCGGAGATACCGCGTCCCGGCCGCGTCGAGGGTCTCGCGGTAGAAATCGCCATCGTCCGCCATCGCGGCGGTGATGCCCCATGCCACTCGATCGTTCCGCCCGATCAGCACCCCCGGAATCCCCGCCATGGTGACGCCGATCACCCGGTGCGTCGGACCGGTGAGGGCCACCGGATACCACAAGGCGGGCAACCCAAAGACAAGGTGGGGATCATTGCAGAGGATCGGCTTTCCCGAGGCCGTTCGACTCCCCCCCACCACCCAACTGTTGCTGCCGATACCGGGTCCCAGAAGACCCAGGGCGCGCCGGGCTCGCAGGTCCAGTTCCGGCGGCTCGGCCGCCGGCCCTGGCCCCACGATGCAGGGGCCGCCCGCGAGGCCTGGCGGGCGCAGTCGTTGGAGGACTGGGTCGGCGGCGAGTGCCGCGAGAATCGGTTTGGCCACGAAGGCCAGACTCAGGAGCCAGCCGATCAATTTGCCGATGACCAGGCTATCCTCGGGTCGCCAGGGCTCCGGATCGATGCCGGCCAACAGGAATTCCGGCGGCAGGTCGCCCGGACGGCACTGCCCCACCCAGGCGTTCACGCCGCGCGCGAACCCGTCGAGGAGACCGCGCCCCTCGTCGCCGACCTGCGACAACTCCGCTTCGGCAATCTCGCGAAAGCGCAAACTGCGATAGAGTTGGTCCACGGGAAGCAGCGACGGGCCCGCAAGGTGGAGGCCGCCCCCGTCGAGCCGTCGGTCGCCCGCCAGTTCGGCCAGGCGTCCGCACGCCAGCCGCCGCATCGCGTCCATTTGCCAGAGTCGGTCCTGCGCCATCGCCACGCCCACTCCGAATCCCAGGTCCGGGATACTCTCGGCGAAGATGTGCGCGATGCCGGCCTCGTCGCGCCGGATCCGAACATCCTGCGCGAGGCCTCGCAGTCGGCGCCCGCCGGCGGGCGGGCGGGCGGCCCAGGCGGGACCGAACATGCGTCGCCAGAGGGCGGACAGCAACAGGCGTGCGCAGGGCACCGCATGCCGACGCATGGCTGGGCTAATTCCTCCGATAGTAGTTCAGGGATTGGTAGCGGAAGGTTGCGGAGATGTTCTTGGGCTCGTCGCCCATCTGCCTCGGAAAAGGGTCGTAGGGGGCCGCGGTCTTCACCGCGCGCAGGGCCTCGTTGTCCAAGGCCGGAAAACCGGAGCCACGGACGAGCTGGATGTGGGTGAGCGTCCCGGACCGGTTCAGCGTGAACACCAGGATCAGCTCCCCGGCCATGCCGACGCGCCGCGCCTCCTCGGGGTAGGTCCATTCACGCTCAATGCGCCGCTTGAGCCGGGCGAGATAATCTGAGAAACGTGGCTCGCTGCTGTCCAACGGAACCGTTTCTCTGGCGAGTCCGCCCGAATCGGCCGTGAGGCCGGAACCGAGGCCGGCGATCTGATCCCGGAACGATGGACGCGCGCTCCCCGCCCGGGGTGAACCCGAGCCAGTCCCCGAGCCGGGCGCTTCCGGAACCGGCGCACCCAGGCTGAGACCGCTTCGGTCCGGCTGGACCCGCTCCTGGAGCGGTTCGCGCCCAAACTCGGCGGGCGGGGAGGCCGCCTCCGGCGCCGGCCGTGACGCGACCTGGGGAGGCGTACTCGCCGCCGGGGGTGGCTCGGGCGCGGGAACCGGGCGTGGCGGCGTGGCGATGAGCGGAGGGGCGGCGGCCGGCGGCTCGGGCCGCGTGAGACGATCGTCGCGGCTGCTCCGCTCGCTCGACATGCTCCGGGGCGGGGGGGGCGGCAGCGCCTTCGGAGCGGGACGCGGGACGGGCTGCGGCGCAACGCCCTGAGTGCCCGGCGCCCCAGCGACCGGCGGCGGCTCCAAGATCCGGACGCGGAGCGGCCGGTCCGGGGAAAGCGACGGCCTCGCCAGCAACAGCAGCAGGCCCACGAGCCCTGCGTGGAGCAGAACGGAGATTGCGAACGACCTGTTCAGAACCGGCTCGCGCATCGCACCCTGGTCTCGTGCCTACTCATCATCCTCTCGCGAAGCCGCGCATGCCGGAACTCACCTCCATCGCGCACCCCGCGAGCGCCTCCTCACTCGCACGGTGACGATTATACGGACGCATCGCCCCCGCGACAAGCGGAGACCGCCGCCCCGGACCTGGCGCGGAACGGGCGCGCCCCCATCTCAGACGCCGTCGGATCCCGCCCCACAGACCAGGGCGCAGACTTTTCGTCCTGCAGCGAGCCGGATCGTGCCGCTCCGTACGGCCGCAACAGACGCAGCCCCGCTCAGATCGGTGGCCAGTCCCATCTCGAACCAGAGCCAGCGGGCTGCCTCCCGCATGGCCTCGTCGGTCACCAGCACGATCTCTTCCACGTATTGCCGGACGATCTCGAGATTGATCGGTTCGGTCTTCAGCGCGGCGAGGGTGGGGACGCTCGTCGTGATACCCGACAACTCCACCACCCGGCCGGCCTTCACGCTCTCGTACAGCGTCGGGGCGCCGGTGGGCTCGATGCCGATGATGCGCGCGGCGGGACGGAGCGCCTTGACCGCCAGCGCAACGCCGCTGATCAGACCGCCCCCACCGATGGCGACCAGGACGTCGTCCACATCGGGGACTTGTGCTAGAATCTCCAAGGCGGTTGTGCCCTGTCCGGCAATCACGACGGGATCGGCAAACGGATGAAAGTAGGTCAGCCCCTCCCGCTCGGCCACGGCCAGGGCTTCCCGGTTGGCGTCATCCCAAACCCGCCCCTTGACCACCACCGTTGCCCCCCAGTTGGCGATCTTGGCCGCCTTCTCCCGCGACGCGCTCTCCGGCAGGTATACTGTCGTCCGAGTCTTTCCCAGCCACCCCGCGTACGCCGTGGCGAGCCCGTGGTTCCCACCGGAGGCGGTGATGATCCCCCGCCGGACCTCCGCAGGGGTCAGCGACAGCAGTTTGTTCGTCGCACCGCGCGCCTTGAACGACCCGGTCGCCTGGAGGCACTCCAGTTTCAGGAGCAGCTCCCCATCCTTGCACGGGTCGTCTTTGAGGCACCGCGCCGCGATAAGCGGTGTCCTGCGGACGTGCGGCGCGATCCGCACTTCGGCCTTTCGCACATCGTCGAGCGTGATCATGGCATCTTCTCCAGACATGGTGGACGCTGCGTGTGGGTCAGCCGCCCCGGCGCGATCGGCGTCGGGCAGCGAGTCTGTTCCGTGCAAACCGGCCTGTTATGGCACCGACATCCGTCCATTGTCAAGAAGGAGCGCATGGCCCGGCGACGGGGTGGAGGATGCGGCGCGCGGAACGAGAGGCGCTACCCTTCCGCGACCTATCCGCGACCCATCTGGTTGACACCGCTCGTTCGAGGCGCTAGCCTGTGCACCGTTACGACTCCCCGTTCGTAACGCGAGGACCGAGGAAAGGAGACGCGGAATGCCGACCATGCTGACGCCGGAACAGCTCGCCGAACTGCGCGCGATGGACTCCCCCACGGTGGCCAACGCCATCGAGGCGTTCAAGGTGCGGGACGACACGCAGGGCTTCCTGGGAATGGACGTCCCCTGCCACACCCCCGAGTTCGGGGTGATGCTGGGCTACGCCGTTACCGCCACCGCCAACAGCATGGCACCCGCGCGCACCCGGGATCGGAAGGGTCACTTCCGTCTCTTTGAGGCCGTGGCCGCGGCGCCCAGGCCGTCGGTCCTGGTCATCAAGGACGTGGGGCCGAGGCGGACGCACGCCTGTTTTTTGGGGGACGTCATCGCCACCATCACCAAGCGACTGGGGGCGATCGGCATCGTCACGGATGGCGGGGTGCGTGACCTGGAGGGCGTCAGGCCGCTCGGCTATCACGTCTTCGCCGCCGGTTTCGTCGTGGCCCACGGGACCTTCAACATCGAAGAGGTCGGGATCCCCGTGGAGATCAGCGGGACCATGGTGAAGCCCGGCGACCTGATCCACGGCGATGCCAGCGGCGTCACCACCGTCCCGCTGGAGATCGCGGACAGGGTGTATGGCGAATGCCTGAAGGTTCGGGAGCGAGAGGCCGGCCTGCGGGACTTCGCCGCAGCCCGGGACTTTACACTGGACGCGCTGCGCCAGCGCATGCTGGGAAAATAGCCGACAGGGACAGGGACAGCGAGAGGACGGTGCGGAACATCGCCCGCCTCGTCGGCGCTGCCGGTGTGATCAGAGCCGGACCTCTTTGAGCCGCAGCCGCCGGAACCGCCAGGATACGATGACTCCTCGAGCTAGCCAGTCCAGGATCATCGTGGCCCACACCACGGTCATGCCCAGGTTTCCCACCACGCCGCCGAAATAGGCCAGTGGCAGCCGGACGCACCAGCCGCCGACGATCGCTGCCGCCAGGACCACATGGGTTTCGCCGGCCCCGCGGAGCGCTCCGGCGATCACCATCGACACGGCCAGGGGCGGCTGGAGAAGGCCCATCACCGTCATGAGGGGCGCACTGTAGCCGAGCACCTCCGGGTCTGTGGTGAAGAAAACAATCCAGATGTGGGGGAACATGATAAAGGCTATGCCCCAGAGGCTCATGATGGTCAGCGCGAGTCGATTCGCCTCGCGCGCCGCGCGCCGCGCGCCTTCGGTATCTTGGGCCCCCAGCCGTTGGCCCACCAGGGCGGTGGCGGCCTTGGCAAACCCCATCCCGGGCAAGAACGAGAGCGACTCGATGTTCAACCCCACCTGGTGGGCAGCGTAAGCCGCGACCCCAAAGTGGATGACGATCCGGGCGAACACGACCTGCATCCCGTGCGTGATGAGTCGCTCCCCGGCCGCCGGGAGTCCCACCCGCAAGATCCGCCAGAGTTCGCGCTGGCTCCAGCCGAGGCGGCGTGCGCCGAAGATCCCGCGGCGTGCCGCCACCCAGAGCAGCCACCCGGCACCGGCCGCTTCCGAGAGCCCGGACGCCAGAGCGGCTCCCGCCACGCCCAACCGTGGAAACCCCGCTAAGCCGTAGATCAATGGAATCGCCACCACGACGTGCAGCACATTCACCCACACCATGGCCTTGAGAGGCGTCCGCGTGTCGCCCACCCCCTGAAAGATGGCGGACATGAGGTGGAGGAAGACATAGGCGCCAAACAGATACCAGGTGACATGCAGGTACGTCAGGGTCAGGTCCAGCAGCCGTCCATCCGCACCCATGAAAGCCACTGCCGCTCGCGACAATACGATTCCGCCGCTCCCCAGGATGAGCGTGGCCGCCCCGCCGACCAACAACACCGTGCGTGCCGCCCACGCCCGGCGCCGCTCGTCCGTCGCGCCGGTGTGGAACGCGACCATGACCGTCGCCCCAACGCCGAGCCCGTACACCAGCGCCATCACGAACATCAGGAGTAGTTGGGAGAGTCCCACCGCCGCCAGCTCTGCCGCGCCCAGCCGACCCACCAGGAGCGCATCCACCACATTGACGCCGCGCTGAAGCAGATCGCTTCCGACGATGGGGAGCGCGAGGGTCAGGACGGCACGGCGGATCGCCCGCTGATCGCCCCTCCCGTTGATGACGGCTTCCATGCATTGGCGCAGCGTCATGAACCCAAGAGACACTGGACCGTGAACAAGCGACCATCGGCGAAGGCCCATCGCCGGTGGCCGGCAGACACACCAAGGCCGCGCCTCACGTGCTCGAAGCGCGGCCTCGTACTATATCACAGAGGTCGTTCCACGTTGGCGCTAGGATGCCCCGCCGAACGCCTTATCCACCGGGGATGCCTTCTTCATGGCCTCGCGCGCCTCGGCGATGAACTGTTGCGCCGTCTTGCCATCTTGGCTCTCCGGGCCCGCCGTCCGGAGGAACGTGTCCCAGGTCTTGATGGCTGCCGGGTAGTCTTGCAGCACCTGTTGCTGCAGACTGCCCTTGTCCCAGAGAGCGTGGAGGTAGTCGGGCTGGATCGCCAGGGCCTGGTTGTACTGCCGAAGCGCCGCGCCCGTCTGGCCGCGCCCCAGCATCACCGTCCCGAGGTGCGTGATCGCCTCCACGTTCTTCGGCTGGAGCGACAGCACTTGCCGATAGAGTGTTTCGGCCTCGTCCAACTGCTGGCGGTCGAGCTCGACGTGGGCCAGACCCAACAGCGCCTCTACATCCTTGGGATCCTGGAGAAGACGCGCCCGCCAGAGAATCGTCGGGTCTTGTATCGCCGCGCCGGCGGTCGGGCCGCTCGGTCCCGCAAACCGCGACACCAGGTAGCCGGCGGAAACACCGATGACCAGGATGATGACGGTCAGCCAGATCACCCCCGCCGTCGTCGGCCGGCCCGCCAGGATGCCGGAAACTCGCGGGCGCTCGGCCACGGGCTTCCGCGGCTCGCCCGTCTTCGGTTTCTTCTTGGCCATCCGTCCTCCCTCCCGACCGTGACCGCCGACAGAGCCCGCGGTCCCGATGACGGCGCCTCGCACTGGACGCGCGTCAGAACGACCCGCCCCGGCCGACCCACACAGATCGGTGATTACCGCAGCAGGCTCCGCTCGATGGCAAACAGCCAGTCCGGCGTGAGGGAGAACGCCAGCCGGCTCAGCACCGCAAAGTAGTCTGTCAGCAGGAGCAGCCCCACCGCGATCAGGATGATCCCGCTCACCCGGGTCACCACCGGCAAGAACCGCTTGAAGCGATCGAAGAATACCAGGAAGCGGTCGATCATGAGCGAGCTGAGCAGGAAGGGGATCGCCAGCCCGAGCGAATACGCCGCCAGCATCAGAATCCCCGTCCAGGCGGTCTGGGTCACCGACGCCAGCGTCAGAATCGATCCCAGGATCGGCCCGATGCAGGGGGTCCAGCCGGCGGCGAAGGTGATGCCGGTCACGACCGCGCCGAGGCGACCCGCCGGCCGACTGGACAGCTCCGCCCGCCACTCCCGCATCAGGAACGGGACGCGAAGCCAGCCGGCCACATACAGCCCCATTAGGACCACGAAGGCGCCGCCGATCCGCCGGATCAGGACTTGATATTGGAACAGGGCCTGCCCCACCAGCGTCGCGCCCGCACCCAGGGCAATGAAAACGATCGAGAATCCCAGGACGAAGAGGAGCGAATTGACCAGAATCGCCCGGCGCGTCCGGGGATTGGCCACCGTGCCCTGAAGCTCTTCGAAAGAGAGCCCCGCGATGAAGGAGAGGTATGACGGCAAAAGCGGCAGCACGCACGGCGAGAGAAAGGAGAGCAGCCCGGCCGCCACCGCCAGCAGGATGTTGAGTTCAGCGCCAGGCATCNCTGTCCTTTCGGTGCGGAGCCGGGCACGCGGAGTGCCGAGGCGACGAACCAGGGATCATCGCTTCTCCGCTACCAGTTGGGTGAAGTATTGTCTCGCTTGGGCGCTCTCCCAGTCCCGCCCGCCGATCGCGCGCCAGACGATATTCCCGTCGCGCCCGATGAGAAAACTCACCGGAAGCGCCCGGACGCCGTACTCGCGACTGACTGCCCCCTCGGCATCCATGACCGTCGGAAATGACAGCTTGAGGGCCTGCAAGAACGGCTGAATCGTCTTGGCGCTCTCCTGAACGTTCACGGCCAGCACCACCAGGCCGTTGCCCTGGTGAACCCGGTGGAGCCGCTCCATGCCGGGCATCTCTTCCCGGCACGGCCCGCACCAGGTCGCGAAGAAATTCAGGAACACCAACTGTCCCCGCCACTGCTTCAGCAGGATCTTCTTTCCGGACAGATCCGGCAGCGAGAAACCGGGCGCCTCGACTGCCTCCTTGGGCGCCTGGAGACCAAGCGCCTGCAGCGGATCCGTGCCGGCCTTGGCAGCGGCGGCTGGGAGGGAGAATACGGTAAGCGACAGGCACACGAAGAAAACGCCCGCCGCCAAGGCGGTCCAATCCCCGGTGCTCCCCGGTCTGCCAACTCCTAGCGCGCGGCCTGAAAAACTCGACTCCCGGCCGTCCGGGCTCCACTCTCGGCTCTCGGCTCTCACCTCTCAACTCTCATTTCGGGATGTCCGCCTTCACGGAATCCCCCACCTTGATCTTCCGGTCTGCGGCGAACCCGGCGGGTAGCTCCAGCACCATCTCTCCGGTCGCCGTGTAGACGCGCTCCGGCCCGACCGCGGTCAGGGGCGGCGCGTTCCGCTCGATGTGAACGACGCGCCCCTCGCGGATCCAAAGGATGTCCAGCGAGAAACGCATATCCTTCATCCAAATGCCGATGGGCTGCGGCCGGTCGTACACGAAGAGCATCCCGGTCCCGCGTTTGAGACCGGGCCGCCCGCTCAACCCCCGGACCTTCTCGTCACCGGATCGAGCCAGCTCCACGGTCACCGTCACGCGATCGCCGATCACGATCGTTCCCGTGGGAAGCGGCGGATTCACGTCCACCGCGAAGGCCGGCGCCGCCAGCCAACACAGCAGCGTCGCCAGCCACACCATCGCCGTCCCTGTCCGCCACAACCCCGCCATCAGTTCTCCGGCAGCTCACCCAGGCGCACGGTGACCACGAGCGGTTTCCCGTCGCGAAGCCCCTCGATCGTCACATCGTCTCCCACCCGCTTCCGGTCGTCGAGAAACGCGGTGACATCGTCCAATGTGGTGATTTTCTCGCCGTCCAACGCCTGGATGATGTCGCCCCCGACGTTGACCATGTAGTTGCCCACACGGACCCGCCGCTGCGAACCCCGCAAGCCCGCACGCGCCGCCGGCCCGTTGGGGGCTAGCTGGCCGATCATCACGCCCTCCTTGACGGGAAGGGAGAGCGCCTTGACCATGGTCGGGGTGATGTCATTCCCGCTGATTCCCAGCCACGGATGACTCGCCCGGCCCCGGGCGATGAGCTGGGGCAGAATTTTTTTCACCGTGTTGACGGGCACGGCGAACCCGATCCCCACTGAGCCGCCGCTCGGCGTGAAGATGGCGGTATTGATGCCGATCACCTCGCCACGCGAATTCAGCAGGGGACCGCCGGAGTTACCCTGATTGATGGCGGCGTCGGTCTGGATCATGTTCCGGATCTGCCGGCCGGTCTCGGACTTCAGGCTGCGCCCCACGGCGCTCACCACGCCCCGCGTGAGGGTACGATCCAGACCGAACGGATTCCCGATGGCAATGGCCATCTGCCCGACCAGTAACTGTGCGGAGTCGCCAAGCCGCAGGGGGATCAGCTTCTCCCGCGGGGCGCTGATCCGGATGACTGCCACGTCGTTGTGCGGGTCGCGGCCCACGAGCTTGGCGGGAACCTTGCTCTTGTCGGCCAACGTCACCTCCACATTCTCCGCATTCTCCACCACGTGGTTATTGGTCAAGATCAGCCCCTTGTCATCCACCACAAACCCGGAACCGGTCCCCCCCTCTGGAACGACCCGGAAGAAGAAATCCTGGGTCAGCACGGTGCTGGAGATGTGGACAACGCCGGGCCCGGCTGCTCGATAAACCCCGATGACCGTCTCTTCCTCTTGGGTGAAGCCGCTTCCACTCCGCACCGGCCCCTCGGCCGCCAGCGCTGCCCAAGGCGTGAGACCAACAGCAGCGCTCGTCAGCCAGGCGGCACACACCCACCGGCCCCACGACGCACCGCGGCGGCGACCGCTCCCGGACGGGGATGCCATCTCGCAACGCGCAAGGAAATTCAATTGGCTCATGTCTGGTCAGCGTCCTCCGGGCAATCGGCGGTCACGAGACGGTCGGTGACATGTTCTTTGGGGCCACGGTCACCCCCTCTTCCATCAGCGCCGGGAGCCCACCGCGCACCACCGAGACCCTACGGAAACCCGCCCGCATCAACTGCAGCGCCACACGGGCGCTGGTGGCCTCGTCGGGTCAGGTGCAATAGGCGACGACCTCGCCGTCGGGTTTCACGTGAACCCGGAGCGCCTCAACGTCCGGGTGATCGATGTCAAAGTGCAACGCGCCGGCCGCCTGAACCGGCGACGTGTCGAACGCCGCCCCGTGCCGGGCATCCACCAGGGCGACGCCCGTACCGGTCTCCAGACGCCGGCGGATCTCGTCCGCGCCGATGCGTTGAACGACCGCAGGACCGCCGTTCACCCGCGCGTTGGAATAGCGTCGCACGCCCACGATCACCAGGACGCCGGCCAGGACGATGCCGACGCCCAGGCCGACGGTCTTGCCGCGCTGCAGAAAGCGGGGAGGCTTATCCACGCGCATCTGCACATAGGCGCGCAGCCGCTGGATATCCGGAAAACCGGGCATGATCCGCTCGGCGGCGTTCAGATGCCCGAGGCTCCGACGGTACTCGCCACGGAAATAGGCGTCGACCCCTTGCTCCCACTCTTTCATCAACCGGGTATCCGGGTTCGGCGTCAGGCCGATCATGCCGCAGAAGTCGTGCACCGCGTCCGCCGGAACGAGGAAATTGAATCCCTGCACGGCCTGATCGCCCTCCAGCGTGGTCGAGATGAACGTGGCCACACCGATCACCCCGCCCCGGAGATTGAAAGCCGGCCCGCCGCTGTTACCCCACGTGATGGCGGCATCCGTCTGGATCACCTTTCGATCGTTGACATCGATCTTGAAACCCGACACCCGCCCCACCGTCACCGATGCCTCGAGTTGCGACTTCCGGCTGAGAAAATCGTGATTCAAGACCACACCCGGGTATCCGATCACGAAGATCTGCTCGCCCAGCTTCAGCATGCCGCTGCTCGGGGCGATCTGCAGCGTCGGCAGATCGTGCTCCTCGATCTTCAGGATGGCGATGTCCTTTCCGGATCGCTCCGCCTCTGGCTTCCCGCCTTCCGCGGCGCTCTTGCCCGCCGTGATCCCCTCCGGCTTGATGGCGGGACTGTACGCCTTGACGTCCGCGGCGTAGATCTTCCCGGTGGACAGATGCACCTGGAGCTTCTTCACCAAACGGACCTTGCCCCGGTTCGCCGGATCGTTCACGATCGCGTGCAGGCGTTCTTTCCTTGCCCCCTCGGGCACCATGGCCAGCGCCACCCCACACGCGTCCGCCGCAGCTTTTTCGAGGAACTCCTTGGCGAGCCGCTGCTCGTTCATCTCGTAAAAGCGCTCGACGACGTGGCCGTTGGTCACGATGAACCCATCCGGGTGGAGGATGAAGCCGCTTCCCGTCTCGTAGAGGGGGTCGGGCCGCACCTGGTGAATCGGACCGATCCCGCAACTGATCGCCACCTCGGCCCCCACCTCGCTACTGATCAACACGACAGCCGGCTTGACGCGGAGGATGCTCGCCTCAAGTTGCGTATCCTCGCCGGCAACCGCCGCTCCAGACCCCAGGATGGCGAGGAGGCAACCAAGGAGAATCCGCTGTCCGGCGCGTTCCTTTGTTGAGGAGACGCCGCAAGGGGCTCGATCGGATGGTCGGGTTTTTGTATGCATGGCCAGCAAAGAATACCCGAGCTATCCGGCAAAGGCAAGCGGCGGCACAACCGGGAAAGACTTGCCATCGCGTGCACCGGAGGTAGAATGCGCGAAAGGAGGGCGGAAAACGTGCCCGGCAGTTCCCGCGGATCGGACGAGCGAAATTTCCCGTGGTATGGGTGGGTCGGGATGGCGAGTCTGCTCGCCGGGGAGGCGGGCCTGCTCCTCGACATCGCCCCGATCCGCATGTTCTTTTACGGCATCGTCTGGTGGTCGTACATCCTCCTGGCCGACGCCAGCGTGTGGAGACGGTGCGGCGTATCGCTCCTGCGGAACCGCCCGGGGGAGTTCTGGTTCCTGGCCTTTTGGTCCATCCCCATGTGGAACCTGTTCGAACTGCTGAACTTTCGCCTCCAGAACTGGTTCTACGTCAATACGCCCGCCGACCAGACCCTCGCCCTGTTATTTAACTTTATCTCCTACGCGACTGTCCTACCAGCGCTTTTCGAAACCTATCTACTGCTTGGCGCGTACGGAGTTGCCAACGGGATCCGAGTGCGCCCGAGGCGGATCGCGCCTGTCGTCCTGGCCGGATCGGCAATACTCGGCCTCAGCATGCTCGTCGCCCCACTCGTCTGGCCCCGGCTTGCCTTCCCGTTGATATGGGGCTTTTCGGTCTTCCTTGGGGAGCCGCTGTGTTACCGGGTGGGCTCCTGGACCTCGTCGCTCACGCGACAGGTCGAGCGCGGAGATCCTCGTCCCCTCCTGCGGTTATTGCTGGCGGGTTTTGTCTGTGGAGGACTGTGGGAGTTCTGGAACTTCTGGGCCTACACGAAGTGGCTCTACACCGTCCCCCACCTCGAAGACCTGAAGTGGTTCGAGATGCCACCGCTCGGTTTTCTCGGTTTCCCGGCGTTTGCGGTCACGTGCTATGTGCTCGTCAATCTGCTGAACGTCATCCGCCGGGGACGGAACTGGGAAACCCCAGACGCGGCCGGCCGCGGCGCACGGCTCGGTATCGCCGTCCCTGCCATCGCGCTGGCGCTGGCGTTCAACGGACTCACCTATGCGGGCATCGACCGTTGGACGATCAAGAGCGTGGCGCCGACGCTGGCGGCGATGGAGGGGATGCCTGGGGGTGTCGTGGAGCGGCTGGGGCAATCCGGCGTGAGGACACCGCGGGCGCTGCTCCGGCATACCGACACGGCGGAACGAATCACCCGGCTCGCTCGCCAAAGCCAGGTCCCGGAAGGCGAACTGCAGACACTGCGCGCCGCGGCCGCGCTGGTGGACCTCCAGGGGCTCGGCGCTGCGAACTACAACGCGCTCGGGCGTCTGGGCATCGCCACCGTAGAGGATCTGGCGCAGCGCGTCCCCGCGCAACTCCTTCCACGCTGGCAGGCAGCCGTCGCCGAGCGGCCACCCAGCGTGTCGCAGGTCGCGCTGTGGATTCGGGCGGCGCGCCGGCAGACGCGGCTCGGCCCGCCCCCACCGTCGGCCTTCGCCCGCTGCGACTATGGATCGGTGACCAGCAACTGAGCCCGGCCGATGAGTTGGCCGCCTGCCGCCCGCACCTCGACCTGCCACAAACCCGCCGGGTCCGCCCCGAGTTCAGCCTTCCAGGAATACACCCGAAACCCGCCTGGCCGCCCACCCTGCAGCGTGGTGGAAGGCATGATCGTCACGGTCCGCCCGTTCTTCTGCCACGTATGGTACACCGGCTCGCGAAGTCCGGCAGGCGCCGCGACCGCGGTATAGGCGAACACCCTCCCCCAGGCCCGCAGTGCCTCCCGAGAGATCCGGACGGCGGGCTCCACTGGCTCCAATTGATCCACGGCTCTCGCAAAGGTGGCGTGGGTCACGTGCAACGGAACCGGCGGCATCCACTCGCGTACCAGCCACAGGCCGATGGCGATGGCCACCGCCCCGCACCCGGCCCGCAGCACCGCCGTCGCCCACGCTGCGTCCCGACCCCGGCGGAAAACAGGGCTGAGGGCCAACACGCTCACGGAGCCGCTGAGGAGGAGCGCCGTTCCGCTCGCCACTCCGACGAGAGGAAAAGCGACGTTCAGCGAGGAAAACAACCCGAGCCCAACGAGCACGGACTCGACCCACCGAAACCGTTCGGTAGCGGTCCGATACCACGGGTCGATGGTTGTCAGAACGCCGGCGGCGACCAGGACGAGCAGAAACCAGACGTTCCCGGAGATCAGCGTGGTGCTGGCGTAGTAAATGGGCAACAGGAAAAGCAGCAGGCCGTGCAACAGGGTTTGGACCGTATAGTCGATGGCCGTCGACACCGCCCGTGGCGCCTGTCTGGCCAGGCGTTTGCGATGCTCCGCCAACAGCACGCCGACCAACCACAGCAAGAGGAGATAGCCGATAACCAGCGGAAAATACTCGATGCCCCGCCGAAAGAGGAGAAGGGTCGTCAGCCCCGAGCAGATGGAGACACCGGACACACCCCAGGTGCGGAGCCATCTCAAACTGGGGTATCGTTCCCACAGGGCGTGCCAGGCGGCCGCCAGGCGGTCTACCCATTTATTACTCATGGAGAACAACTTTTCTTACGCCGACCCCTTGACGGAATGGCGGGCACGTCCTACCTTATAAGTAGCCGCAGGGATCAGAGCAGAGCAGCTCTCTCGCCACGAAGTGCGAGGCTTCCCGGCGGGTCGCCCGGAGGATTCAAGACTCAGGCGCGGGAACCGACTCCGAAGGTGGGGTCGCGAGTACCGGCGTCGGCGACCACAGGGGAGACGCTGCATGGCTCGAATCTGATCGCCTGCGGCAGTTTTGTTTCCGGCCTTGCCTCGGCCACCTCCTGCCTCAGCCCCGCCAAGACCACCCGGGCACCTCTCGATCGANGCGCCGGTCTCGCCGCCGCCCGTTCGGCCCGTTCCGCGTCCCGAATCAACGCATGGGCCGGGTCGCCGTCACGCGTGCGGGAATTCGCGGTCGAGGATCTCGGAGATGAACCGCTCGATCGACACGGGGTAGAATTTGACGTTCGGCCCCAGGATCACGCCCGTGTCCAGGATCTCCCCCCGCATGAGTTCATCCAGCGCTCGTTCGATCTGCGCTCGCGGGTCGCGGTCGACCCTCGTGATCCGGAGGTCTTCACTCTCCAACTGCACGTTCTGCCGACCAGCGTATAGGAAACTGAAGACTCGCCCGAAGAGGGTCCGATCCATGAGCTGCGGATCGTCGAAGAGTTGCTCGTAAGTCTGCCCCAGATGCCGCGGCGTCAAGATCATGCGGGGTGAGACGCGAATCTTGCCCCGGATCTCCACCGACCGCTGGCCTTGCTCCTCATCCGGCGCCACCAGGACGTACGGCAGGACATGATAACCGGTCACGATGCCTGTGACCGGTTTCCGCAGCACCTGGGTATCCTCGAAGACACGTCGCAGGTAGTCCGACTCTGGATGGGGATTGTGCATTGCGCGCTACCACCCCTCTCGATTCCGACTGGATCTCACCACACGCCACCGCCGAGAGACACCTCTGTGTTGTTTTTATAGCGCTGATTGCGGCGCGGTACAAGGGTAAGCGCGCGGCGGACCGGGATCTCGAACCTGCGCGCCGGCCACGGATGCTCTGCTAGCGAGCCTGACCGGGNATCTTGCGCTGGGGAGAGGCGAGCATGCTGTCGAGGGCCTGCCGGAAGACCTCAAAGGGATAGGCACCGAGCACGAGCTGTCCGTTGAGCAAAAACGCCGGGGTCCCCGTCGCCCCCAGCGCCCGACCGATCATCGTTTCCGCTTCGACCCGTTTGCCGTAGGCCGGGTTTTCGAGACAGGCAGCAAATGTTGCCTCGTCCAGCCGGAGGTCGGTCGCGTACCGCTTGAGACGGGCCGACGTGAAGGCGATCGGCGAGAGATTGGCAAAGAGGATATCGTGGTATTCCCAAAACTTCCCCTGATCAAAGGCGCAAGAGGAGGCCCGCGCGGCTTGCACCGAGGCCTCCCCAAGGATCGCGAGATGGCGGTA
>JGI20214J51650_10000966_pt1 | contig 18148 bp, 10 predicted proteins | sample WetSurMetagenome_FD_51650 | JGI IMG/M metagenome (IMG submission 51650) | reverse complement strand
TCCTGATGATCACCTTCGGGGCATCATTTGGATATACGGTCATGTCGCGTATGTCTCTTCTAATTGGGCGGCTCTATTTCATATTCGGCGACTGGCTCCACTTGGTTCGCTAATATCTGCTTAAATTTTAAGGCAAGAGTCCTTCTCCGTTTTTATTATTTTTAATTTCCGCTTTTCTGTAAAAAGCATACTCCCATACAGCTTGTTTTAGTTTCAGTAATATGCTATTTGTAGATTTCGATAACACGAACGATTTATGTTGAAAAAGCCTTGAGAGATACTATATTACGGGCTGTGAAAAATAATAACAGCAGGTAATCGATGGATTTGATCGCCAAGAGATATGAGATTCAAAGACGGTTAGGCGCAGGCTCGCTGGGAGAGGTCTTCCTGGCTCATGACCGTCGCGATGAGCGTATAGTCTGTATCAAGATTCTGCGCGAGACCAGTCAGGAAAGCATAAACACCCTTGGTGAGGAATTTAAGACACTTTCTGCTCTGGATCACCCTAATTTGATTCGAGTATATGATTTCGGTATCGATCCTCAGAGCGGACCTTATTACACCATGGAATACGCTTTCGGCGGCGAATTGGGAGTGATCCGAGAGTTCTCGCCTCAGGAGTTTGCCCGAGCAGCGGAAATGATCTGCGCCGCGCTCGATTTCATCCATAACCGTCAAATAATTCACGGTGATCTCAAGCCGAGCAATATTCTTATAGGCGGGGATGGCAATTACAGAGTCAGCGATTTCGGGCTATCATACCTGCTATCATCGCAGGGGACAGTCAGGGCATCCGGCAGCGCCGAATTCATGGCGCCAGAGGTGTTACGTCGGGAATCCGTTTCGCCTGCATCGGATATTTACTCATTGGGCCTGATATTTTATGAGATGATTGCTGGTCAGAAATTGCAGAGCGGCGGAGTTGAAGAGATTGTCAGCGCCAAATTAAAAGGGGAGTTGTTCATACCTGATATTCCCTTCCATTTCGGCGGCGCCAAGATGGCCTCAATATTGCGCCGCATGCTTTCGGCGAATCCTGCAATGAGATATCAAAACGCTCGGGCGTTAGACAATGATTTATCAAATCTTAATCTCGATAGCGAATCGGAAAAAGCGGAACCCAGGCCGAAATTGGGACAGGCGAAATTTATTGGACGGGCCGGAGAGCTTAAATGGCTGGCGGATGGTTTACAGCGATGGTCTAGAGGTGAGAAAGTATCGCTGCTTATTAACGGCGAGGCTGGCATTGGCAAGAGCTGGCTGCTCGATCAATTCAGGATTCAGGTCCAATTGGAGGGAAATAAATTCTATCGAGTTTTCTGCCGTGATGGTGATTTAAAGCCGTTTTCACCAATCCTAAAAATTCTCAATCAACTTTTCATGGAACTGGACCCGGAAATGGAATTCTTCGAGGAATTCGGCCCGGATTTAAAAAGGCTGTTTCCGGAGAAGTACCCCGAATCTGGTCCCAGAGATCTTACCGAAGCCGATATTAAATCGGGTCGCAGGAGATTATTCGACAACCTTTTGCAGTATCTGGGAGAGATATGCAGCTCCCAGAAAGCGATTCTAGCTTTCGAGGANATACATTGGGCCGATAACGACACGGCGGAGTTCCTCAATCTTGTCTATACTACTACCTCGACAATTCTGGGGAAACAGCTATTTATAGTTTGTACGGGGAATTTTGTTACGGCGATATCGAATCTGCCATTGGTAGAAAATTCCGATAAAAATACTCACCTTCTTGAAAAGCCCGACCGCAACGACTGGCAGGAATTTATCAGGAGTCTGCTTGGTGAGAGCGAACTGCCATCGGAATTGCCGGAGAATATTTTTCAGGAGAGCGGCGGTAATTATCTTTTTGCATATGAAATCATCAGCGAATTAGTTGAGGCTGATTATCTGAAATGGAGGCACGGCACATGGAATCTCGATCCCGGATGGCAGGAAGAGATCAATGTCCCCGAGGGTGTTAGATCGATAATAATCCGCAGGCTCGAAAGGTTGGATCGGGATTCACTTCTGGTGGCCGGCGTGGCGGCGGCATTAGGCGGCTCTTTCAAGACCGATGATATTAAAAACCTGAGCGGCCTCGAACTAGTGACAAATAAATTTATCGATAGCATGGTGGATGCGGGGATTTTCTCGCGAATGATATTCGGCGAACGGGAACGGATTGATTTTACACACGGGCAACTTCGGCGTGTCGCCTATGAATTATTACCCGATGAAGCCAAGCTGAATTATCATCGCCGAATTGCCGGTTATTTCGAAACCATCGGAGCCGGACCGGAATTTCTGGGGCATCATTATTTAGCCGGCCAGGTTTATGATCATGCCTATGGCTACCTCTTGGAATCTGCTCAGAAAGCGGAGAAAATCTATGCTTACCGCAATGCCGTGAATTTCTATCGCTCCGCCCTAAGATGCGCTGAACTCGAAGATGACATTAATTTACGGGATGAGAGACTTTTCGCAATTCATCTTGGATTGGGCAAGGCTCTCGATTTTCTTTCTCCGGCGGAGGCAGTGGAACCACTCACCCGCGCCGTTGAACTGGCGATAAGCGCTCATCTGGGCGACACGGCGATTGCCGAGGTGGCAATCTACGCCGGGAATAACTATATCCATATCGGTGAGAATGACAAGGCCATTCGCTATCTCGAAATGGGGCTGGGGGCAGCCGAAAAAAGCAATCTGACTAAACTGATGGGGATTGCGCATATCGGGTTGGGCTTTGTGGCCGATAAAATGGGACGACTCGATGACGCCGAGAAATCATATCTGAACGCCCTCGATGTTCTTTCAGAAATAGATTTCCCCGAAGGCTCGTGTCGGGCGCTAAACTACATGGGNATAATNAGGAAGCGTTCCGGTGATTTTACAGGAGCCCAGGACTTTTACCGTCGGGCGTTGGATATTTCATTGAGTAAGGGATTCTCATGGTCGGCGATGAATTTATACGGCAATCTCGGGAATTTACATCTTGCCAGGAATGATTTCGAAAAAGGTCTCGAGTATTATGTCAAATCGCTCCAGATTTCGAGAGATATCTCCGATCGCAGGATTGAGAGTATCAATCTTCTCAATATAGGCCATACTTATAATGAAATGGGCAATCTGGCCCAGGCGGAAATCAGATTTCAGGAAGCGATTTATAAATTTCGCGAGATTGGAGATCGAGGTTCGGAGGCGATTACGCTCAATAATCTGGGGTTCCTTTACTATCGCAAAGCCGAATTGCATAGCTCGATTGAGTATTACACCAAGGGACTCGATATAGCGCTTCTGGCAAATCAGCCGCGTGCCGTTCTCGCCAACCGAATCGGGCTGGTTGAGGATTATCTGGCGTTCGGCGATGATGTGAGAGCTTCGCAAGAGCTTCAGTTAGCGATTGAAATCGGCAAGAATATCAGTGATGTCGAACAGCTTCGGCAGGCATACCTTCTGGGAGCTGAATTGCATTTCGATCTCGGGAATTCGGAAACAGCGTCATCATATCTCGATAATTTTTATGCAATCTCCCAGCAGGAATTAGATACTGTTCCTGGCATTAAGGCCATCTTGATTGGGAAAGCGTGCGGGAGAGGGGAACAGCTTCCCGAGAATATCGGTGATATAGCCTCGAAAAATCCTCAGCTTGAACCGGTCATGACAAGATTTAGCTTCCTCGAAATTCTACGTCAGGATAATCCCAAAGGCCTTGAGATATGGATAGTCAGGTTTAACGAGGCAATTCGGAAATCNCAATCCCTGTTGATGACATCGGAATACTGGCGCTTGACCGCGTCGAAGCTGAAATTGCTCCGGATGATTGGGGAAAACCGTGAAAACGAAACTGCGACGGCAGCGTTCTGTAATGATCTTTCGCGATCCCTCGCTGGAATAGATGGCGCGACACTCGATGATGCATTGAAGTTTTTCGATATATCGCCACTACATAATAAGAACGGGAAAAATATTATGAACAGTTATTCACGCGAGGCTCGCCTCGAGGTGCTTTTCAGAGTCGCCCGTACAATCAACACTATACGGGAATTAGATCCTCTGCTCAACAAAATCATGGATCTGGCGCTTGAAACTTTGAACGGCGAACGAGGTTTTATACTGCTTTTTTCGGAAAAGAAAGAAGGCGAGGAATCGGTATTAGAGCCAAGGGTGGCGCGCAATCTGGACCGCGAGGATATACTCAGCGAAACCACCATTTCGCATTCGAGCGCCATGGAGGTCGCTACATCGGGCAAACCTCTATTGCTGGGGCGCGCCGGAACCGGAATCGATGCCCGTCAATCGGTAGTTGATTTTAGAATATCATCTATTCTCTGCGCTCCGCTGGCTGTTAAGGGCGATGTTCTCGGTATAGTCTATGTAGATAACCGCGCGGGAGCTACTTTCACCAACGAGGATCTCGATTTCCTTGTGAGTTTCGCCGATCTGGCGGCGGTGGCGATAGAGAATGCGGCGTTATCTGAAAAATTAGCGCGCAAGAATGTCTATTTGCAAAAGCAAGTCGAGTCTATCTGGGGGTTCGGAAATATTGTCGGACGGTCTCCTGCCATGCAGAAGGTATTTCGNATGGCCGAGTCTATAGCCGAAACCGATGTCACGGTGGTGTTGACCGGCGAATCAGGTACCGGAAAGGAAATTCTCGCTCGCGCGATTCATATTGCCAGCCCGAGGAAAAAAGGACGGTTCCTGCCGGTNGATTGCGGCGCCATGGCCGAAACGCTGTTGGAATCGGAGCTTTTCGGTTATATGAAAGGCTCATTTACAGGGGCCAACTCCGATCGTGAGGGATTGTTTGAAATGGCTGATGGCGGAACTATATTTCTCGATGAAATTACGAATACCTCGAAAAATTTTCAGGCGAAACTTCTAAGGGTGCTGCAGGAAAATGAAATACGCCGTCTGGGAGATAGCCGTATCAGAAAGATCGATGTCAGGATTATAGCGGCCTCCAACAAGGATCTGGAGCAGGAGGTAAAGGACGGCAATTTCCGCGAAGACCTGTTTTATCGTCTCAATGTAGTGAATATTGTCCTGCCCGCGTTGCGAGATAAAATCGAGGATATACCGCTTCTGGCGAATTTTTTCCTGGAGAGGATCTGCGGCAAAATGAAGATACCGGTGAAGTCGTTTTCACAATCGGCGCTCGACTCGCTGGTCCAATATTCCTGGCCCGGAAATGTCCGTCAATTAGAAAACATCTGCGAAAGGATTGTCATTTTCACCAAATCCACCGCAATAGAATTCGATGACTTACCGGCGGAATTGAAAGTAGTAAAAGTCCCGGCAAAATCATCTCGCAAAATGGCAATCCCCAAGACTAAGGATGAGTTGAAAGAAGAAAAAAATAAGCTAGACAAGTTGTTTATTATCGGGCTTCTCGAAAGCACCGGCGGTAACGTAATGGAAGCCTCGCGTATTTCGGGGATGGATAGATCTCAGATCCATCATCTGATGAGCCGCTTCGGTATTACTAGCGGCGAGTACCGGAAGCAGGAATAGCAGCCGCGACGCAGGCCGCCCCGGTATTGTGATGATTCGCGCAACTTGTTGCAAGATAGGCCTTTGAGATGGTTTTCCGGGATCTCGAATAGCGGACGTATTTTTCTGTTTATTGCGAGATTCTACAATTCGCTTGATTTTATGTTGGAATATAGTATAATCTTAACGGATGCGTAAGTTTGGAATAATACTCTCCAGCTTAATTTTAAGTATTTCTCTATACTCTTCTGTTTTATCTATGCCTTATGGTATTGTAAATGGCATAGTAAAGTGGGATAGTGGGCATGGTACAATCGCCGGCGCTACGATTACGGCGTATAATTCCGATGGTGAGGCTGTAAAATCTGCTATCAGCGATCCAGCCGGAAATTATCATATGGAACTTGTTGCCGGGGATTACTTTATAGCTGCCGAAAAGGAAAATGCAGTTAAAGAATATTTCCCTGGATCATTCCTCCTCAAAGATGCCGATTGTATTACCGTTTTTGTCGGCCAAATAATATCCGTGAATTTCAACCTTGATTTGGGTGGCTGGATTTCCGGCACAATTTCTATCAATGGCGATATCATAAACTCGGCGTTGATTACAGCGATTAAAATTGATCAGCCAAACGAGGGTTTGGCAAAGAGCATCGCCCTTGATGGTCCATTTCCAAGCGCTTATGCAATCTCGGGATTGTGTCCAGGAATATATAAAATTATCGCTCGCGGACGGGGGAAAACTACTGAGTATTATCCCGGGGTGTTTGAAATAAGCGATGCAGAAGCTGTTGAAGTTACAGGAAACCATGGCATATCCAATATTTCCTTTGAGCTGGATCAAGTTGGCTGGGGCACGATACGTGGGCGAGTATCGGATATTACGACCGATCAGGGAATCGGGGATATTCCAATTTATGCTTATCAATGGAGAAATTATTGGGAAGACCCGAATCTGGTTATTGTTAGAACCTCATATGATGGTAATTACTGTCTGCATCTCCCTGCGGGAATCTACAATATTTTCGCCTTGGTATTAAATCCCGAAAATGGCAGTGGTTCGATTCCCGTTTATTATAATAATTGCTATAATCCCGGCGCGGCCGAGGCAATCGACATCAGTTCCAACCAGGAAAAGACAGAGATCNATTTTAATGTTGATTTTTCGGTGCGTCATGACTTGACTATCTCTGGAGTTATTGACGGCAGCCAGACAGGCCGGGGCCTGGGGGATATTATAGTTACAGCTATCGATTATGAATCCGGAAGAGTTGTTGGCATTGCTCAAAGCTCCGATAAGGGCGAATTTAGAGTAAATCAGTTATCGACTGGCAATTATTTATTGATGTACTCTGGAGCCTCGATAATTCCATATTTCTATCCGCAGGTTAATCGCTGGCAGGATGGCGAAATAATTCATCTGATGGGGCATTTTGGTAATGTGAGAACTGAAGCCATTACTCAGGATTATGGCAATAACGGGCTACTTATCGCCGGTAACGTAGTTTCCGCTTCGGGGCCGATTTCAGGCGCAAGAGTATATGCTTACAACAGTACCCAGGCTGAGCCGGTGGCGTTCTCGTTTACCGACAATTCCGGACAATATATTATCAATAGGGGTCTGGCTTCCGGCGATTATACGGTTTTATGCGATTATATTGGCTATAATTACGAAATATTTGCATCGACTATTCATTTAGACCTGGTGCTGAACCCCGAGATCACGAATATAAATTTCCATTTGACTACGGCATCGAGCCAGACAATCACTTCGATTTCGCCGACAACGGTTTCGCTCGATGGCAACTATCCCAATCCATTTAATTCAAGTACCGTGATTATAGTCTACTCGAAGTTTGACCATTCGATTGAAAGCCGTCTGCAGGTTTATAATATTCTCGGACAGAGTGTCGGGGAAAAGCCTGTTGTTATCAATCCCGGACTTAATAACATCCCGTGGGACTCGCGTGATTTTCACGACAATACGTCTTCCGGCGCCTATTTCTACCGGGTCGATGGTTTCAGCGTTCCGCGGCGAATGCTTTATCTAAAATAAGAAAAATACCTTGACATATTCTCTATATAAACTTAATCTTTTACCTGTGCGGGGATTTTTTGCCCCTTTCCGGATATTATGGATTTTCCGGGCCGGAATGGGCCAATTAAGCGTGCCGGCAATTGATTTGTAGCGTCCATTGCATGGTCTAAAATAGGTGCAATTCCGAATAGAGCCCCGTAAAATTGGTTTTAAATAAGGTAGTCTTGTACTTTGAAAAGTAAATATCTCTCTGCTTTCACTGAGAATTGGGCGGGCATTCATAATATGGGTGTAGATGCCTATTTAGGCGAATCTCATCCTCCTGAGATCCCTGTTGTTAGATTCTATACTTGGGAATGCGCCACAATCAGCTATGGATGCCATCAAAAGCCGGAGAAACGAATCAATCTTGAATCATGTTCTGCCGATGGGATTTCCGTGGTCGCCAGGCCTACTGGCGGACGGGAATTGCTGCACGGCCACGACTTGTGCTATAGCGTGATTTGGCCGCTGCAGGAGAAAATTTCTGCTATTGAAGCAAAGCGGTTATTCGCAATTATCAATGATGCTTTGATCTCAGGATTGTCTCAATTGGGGATCACCGCCGAATGGAATGAATTTCGAAATAAACCGCGCGCGATGGATGGCCCCTGTTTTGCTCAACTCGATTCAGGCGAGATAAGTATAGGTGGCAAGAAGCTAATTGCGTCCGCTCAAAGGGTTTTCGAGCGGTGTGTTGTGCAGCAGGGTTCCGTTCCACTAAGGAAACCGCAAGTAGATCTGATGCACTACCTAAAACATGCAGACAAAGTTTCAATCAAACAAAAATTGACCGAACTTTCTACCAGCCTTGCGGAGCAATTACCGGGAGAACCGAGTTTACCTGTTGTGATTCAAAGTCTTAAGCTTGGTTTCGATCATGCGTTCGGATCTGCGGCTGAAAGTGGAGATGAAATATTCATGGAGTACCTGCGGAATAATATAAGTTAAAAATGGTATAGATATTGAGATAAAGGGTATTTCCAGGGGAGGTGATTATTGAGCATTATAAATACAGGTAAGGTAACTTAAACACATCTAAGGAGAATTAAAATGACAAGAAAAGTGTTAGTTTTTAGCATTATCGCGATAATTCTGGGATTTGCCGGTTTGGCATTTTCCGTGACATTGGAAAAAGTAATGCCATATAAAGGCAAACAGGCTATTATCGGTGATGATCAGCCTCTTCCAAACGTCCCGTATTATCCTTCCTCCAGTTTGCTTACTTCCCCCGGCGTTATGATGGGTGAGACTCAGTATGACTATCAGAGCAATGGTTCTTCCGGACACAGAATTGTGCTCGATAGCCAGGGCGGCATCCATGTAGCATGGATGAAGGGTATGCCCTATCCAAGCACCCGTCACATCTATTACAACTGCATTACTACGGGCGGCTCGCCGTTTCCGGGCGTCGGCGGTGCAGTTTCTTACAGAACTGGCGCAGGATATACTCAGATTGACATGACTACAGATGATCGTGCTGCTATCGTCTACCACCATGCGACAACAAATCAGGAAACATTGAAGGTCGCCATTGATGCTTTTACCTGTCTCGGCCAGTTTGAGTATCACAGCATCCCTACCAGAATGGGCGCCAATGTAGTTTTATGGCCATATATCGCGGTTGATCGTACCGGCAGAATTCATGTGGTTGGCACCTCAAACGCCGCGACCGCGGCGGCCCAGCCTACGGGTTATACTCGTTCCACAGATGGCGGTACCACGTGGTCGACATTGGCTCGTGTCGACACTTGTGAGGATATTTCCACTATCGTCGTAGCCAGCATGGTTTCCGACAAGGTGGCTATCGTGTATACTCACTCTACAGACACGGCTTTTCAGACGAAAAACGATATTTATTACATTCAGTCAACCGATGGTTTAACCTGGGATTTCCGCAATGGAAAGATCAACGTAACCAACTATGGCCGTAACGATTCGCTTTTTGCTTACACCGATCTTGCCGCAGTTTACGACTACAATGATGACTTGCATTTCGTTTGGAACGCGCAGAATGTAGCTTCGGGTGGTGGATTATATTACAATGGTAGATTGCTCCATTACGATGTTTCATCGGGTACCATTCACCAGATTTGTCAGTTTGACTCGCTTTGGCCGAGTGCTGGTTGCGATTTCGGCGCTTGGAACTTTGTCTATGCCAAAATGAGTATTGCCACCGATGCGCATAATAATCTATTTATGACTTACACCAGNTGGGATACATCTGACTGCTCCGCCGCNGGCTACGCTAACGGCGATCTTTATGAGCGTCATTCAACCGATCATGGTGTGACATGGAGCGAAGCATACAACCTGACAAATTCGCAGACTCCGGCTTGCGAACCGGGCGATTGCGATAGCGATCATTGGTCCTCGATGGCCGAAGTCGCCGATACCGCTCTGCATATTTTCTATGTCAATGATAAGGACGCTGGCGGTGTCGTTCAGACTGAAGGTGCGGTGACTGATAACCCGATGATGTACTTAGCATATCATAATCCGATTAGCGGAGTTGATAATGATGTGGTGACTCCCAAGAGCTTCACTTTAGCCCAGAACTATCCTAACCCGTTCAACGCCCGCACCAACATCAATTTTGAATTGGCAAAAGCGTCGCGCGTTGAGCTTGCGGTCTACGATATCTCCGGCGCCAAAGTGGCCACACTCGTAAATCGCAATTTCGAGGCCGGCTCGCATCAGGTTAACTGGGATGCCAATACNATTTCCAGCGGTGTCTATTATTACACCCTGAAAACCGGCGATGGCGAAATCACCAAGAAGATGACATTGTTGAAGTAATTTCAATTTAGGCGCTCCGAATTAAATTCGGTTCGATTCTAAATTCCTAAAGGCGAGTCTCGCGACTCGCCTTTTTATATTCATCATTGCCGCTTGTACCCATATTAACCGAGTAACGATAATGTCTCGGGGAACTATAAATCATCGCAGAAAGTATTTAATATTGATAAACAAATTGTAGCGGCGGCTTACGGGGATTTAAGCTGGCCAATAATTCCTGCCGTTATGCAATCGATCATTTTAATTAATCCGGCGTCAACAAGGGAGCAATATGAGCATTAACTTGCAGAATAATATAGAAGAAATTAACGAGGAGTTGCTGAAAAGCAACATCGCGGAATTTCAACGTCCCAGCCGCGCGCGAAGCATCTGGCAATTGATTAACACTCTCATACCTTACGCCGCCTTATGGGTTTTGGCCTATTTTGCTTTCCAATATTCCTTCTGGCTGATATTACCGTTCACCTTGCTTGCCAGCGGCTTCCTGGTGAGGATATTTATTATTTTCCACGATTGCGGTCATCAATCTTTTTTCCGCTCCCGCAAGGCTAATAATTTCTGGGGCGCTATTACCGGTCTCTTGACCTTGACTCCCTATTATTTTTGGACCGCTAACCATGCCAGGCATCACGATACCTCCGGCAATCTCGATAAGCGCGGATTCGGCGATGTCTGGACCATGACTGTCGATGAGTATATGAAAGCGCCGTTAAGCACCCGGTTAAAATACCGCCTCTATCGCAATCCATTCATCATGTTTCTGCTGGGGCCGCTGCTTATAGTATTAGTCACCAACCGACTCACAAAGACCGCTGAAAATTCCAAAGAACGAAACAGTGTCTACCTCAATAATATTAGTATTTTACTGATGGCTGTATCGCTCAGTTTTCTAATGGGATTTAAGGCTTACATTATAATACAGGCGCTGGTCTTGCTTGTCGGCTTAATCGGCGGAGTCTGGTTGTTTTATGTACAGCATCAATTCGAGGGTGTCTACTGGGCTCGCGAAGGCGAGTGGGATTTCATAGCCGCCTCGCTGATGGGAGGCTCATTCTACAAGCTGCCGAAAATCCTCAACTGGTTCAGCGGCAGTATCGGCTATCATCACGTTCATCACCTGATGACTGGAATACCGAATTACAATCTCGCCAAATGCCACGAGGAGATTCCCGCAATCGGCGCTATCAAGCCGACCGGAATCCGTACCAGTTTGAAAAGCCTTTCCTATCGCTTGTGGGATGAAGGCCAGGCAAAACTGGTCAGTTTCCGCAAAGCTCGCCAGGCTTACAAAGCCTCGAAGCAATGGCAGAATAGTCAGGGGTTGACTGAAGGATAAAATCTTAGATTATCGAAAATAGAAAAGGCGCCGGAGATTCTCCGACGCCTTTTTCATTCTCGCTATAACAGGATTTACATCCCGTACANNTCNATAATCTCTTTCTTGTTCTTGCCCAGAATATTGTACTTGGCGCCGACCTTCTTGAAGGCCGCGATTGCGGTATCGAGATGACTCTTATCGTGAGCCGCGGAAAGCTGGGTCCTGATTCTCGCCGCCCCTTTGGGTACGACAGGAAAGAAGAAGCCTACAGCGTAGATACCCTCGGCATAGAGATCCCGGGCTACATCTTGCGCCAGCTTGGCGTTATAGAGCATAACCGGCACAATCGGGCTCTCGCCTTCCTTGATATCGAATCCGGCATCAGTCAGGAGCTTGCGCCAGTAATTGGTATTCCACTCNAGCTTATCGCGACGCTCTGTTGTCTTGGAAATGAGGTCCATCACTTGCAACGCCCCTGATACGATTACTGGGGCTACNGTGTTCGAGAACAGGTAGGGTCTGGCCTTTTGACGGCACAGCTCTACCAGTTCCTTCCGNCCGCTGACACAGCCGCCNGACGCGCCGCCAAGGGCCTTGCCCAACGTCGTGGTGATGATATCGATCCTGCCCAGTACTCCGCAATGCTCATGCGTGCCGCGGCCTGTCTTGCCGATAAATCCCGACGCGTGAGACTCATCCACGAAAACCATGGAATCGTATTTCTCGGCCAATTCCACTATCTTATCGAGCTTGGCCAGATCGCCATCCATGGAGAAGACGCCATCGGTGATAATCAGGCGGAAACGCTTGTCCTGATGCTCCTGTAATTTCTCTTCGAGATGTTCCATATCGGAGTGTTTGTACGTATCCTGCATAGCTTTGCAGAGACGCATACCGTCGACAATAGAGGCATGAACCAGCCTGTCGGCAATCATGATGTCTTTATCGGTCAATACGGCCTCGAATACTCCGGCGTTGGCATCCATACAGGATGGGAATAGAAGCGTATCTTCGGTGCCTAAGAACTTGGTAAGTTTCCCTTCCAGTTGACGGTGAATATCCTGGGTGCCGCAGATGAAGCGCACCGATGACATACCATATCCGCGATGGTCCAAGCCCTCGTGCGCTGCTTTGACTACATCGGGATGGCTGGAGAGGCCCAAGTAATTATTGGCGCACATATTGATTACTTTTTTCAGTTGGGCGCCATCGGGGAATTCCACGACGATATCGGCATTCTGGGGAGCGTGAATATAGCGTTCCTCTTTGAATATGCCGGCGTCCTTGATTCCCTTAATTTCGGTTTGATAAATCTCGCGACTTTTTTCACTATAAGCCACAATATCCTCCTAAAACTAAAATCATTAATCCAGTCGCTAATCAGTCGGCTGAAAATCAGCCCTTTTTAAAGCGATTTACCAGCGCTACGATTTTATTGACGCTATCGAAAGCCTCGGGGGAGGCATCGGCATCTGGAATCTGGATGCTGTATTTTCTCTAGAAACCGCTTGAGCGAGACCATCGAGAAGGAATCTACTATTCCGCCTGAGATGAGGGGAGTAGTTTCAGTGACTTCTCTGTCATCATCTTCCTCGAGATATTCCTTTTTCACATAGTTGAGGATCATTTGTTTCATTTCATCCATAATCATTCATCCTTTCGAAAATATTGATTCGTCTTAAATTTTGTAATAATTTTTGCTTCCTTAACCATTTTTCCCTAAAGGTATTAAGGAATGAAACTATATCAAACTTCTGTAGGTCGGCAGCTCGCTTCGAGTCGATCCGACTTGCTGTCGACAAATTAGGCGAAGCATTTAGCATATTGATATTCGCCAATTTCGTATGAAAGCCCCCGCCTAATAGGATTGCACATTATATAATTAATTTCCGTTTCCAAAGCCTCTGGCGTTCTCAGAAACCTATCGTAGAATCGGGGTTGAAAAACCTGGCCGCTTAACCCGTTTTTTCGAGAATCTATCGTTACTTTGCTTTTAAATGCNTGCACAAGAGAAATTATTGATGTCGTCCCGTTCACTGATGCGACAAAATGAATGTGCTCTGGCATAAAACAATATACAAACAGCCGAAATCCATATTTTTTGCAGTAATTTTCCNAAATGCCCATACAGTGCCGTGTAAAAATATCATTGATAAAAGTTTGAAGTCCATCCTTGGTACATATCGTGATATGACAAGGGATATATTCTAAATTGTAAACTTCAAGATCCAGCCGAATTTTCTTCATACCTTGTCGGCAGCAAGCTGCCGACCTACATTACTTTCGTTTTCTAGTAACCTTTTGCGATAATTTCAAAAATTGCTGTTTGACACATTAATCATTTTCCAATGTCGATAAATCGCCGATNGGNTCGCCCCATTCCTGGGCGCGCAATACTCGACGCATAATCTTGCCGCTGCGGGTCTTTGGCAGCGATTTCACAAACTCGATCTCCTGAGGCATGGCCAACGGCGATAACCGCTTCCTGATGAAATTCATGATTTCGAGATCCAAATCATCGCTGGGGGCGAATCCCGGCTTGAGGGCCACGAAAGCCTTGACTACTTCCATATTGACCGGATCGGGCTTGCCAACCGCCGCCGATTCCGCGACCGCCGGATGTTCAAGCAATGCCGATTCGATCTCGAACGGTCCTACCAGATGGCCGCCGGTATTAATGACATCGTCATCACGGCCTACAAACCAGAAATATCCGTCGCCATCGATACTGGCGCGGTCTCCGGATAGATACCAGCCGTTTTTAAATTTCCCTTTATAAATTTCTTCGTTATTCCAATATGTACGAAACATCGATGGCCAACCTGGGCGCAGAGCTATCAATCCTACCGTTCCGGGATTGTTTACCGGCTCGAATGTCTTGGGGTTTACCACAGTCGCCGTGATTCCGGGGAACGGCTTGCCCATTGAGCCGGGCTTAATCGGCATACCGGGGTAATTGGTGATGACAATGCTGCCTGTCTCTGTCTGCCAGAAGGTATCATGGAATTGATGGCCAAACGCCTCTTTCGACCAAATAACGGCCTCGGCGTTGAGCGGCTCGCCGACACTGCATAGATGCCGCAGGCAACTGAGATCATATTTCCTTACAACCGGGGTGCCATCGCGCATGAGTAGCCGGATGGCAGTCGGCGCCGAGTACCAGACAGTNATTCTATGCTTTTGTATGAAAGCATACCANGTATCGGATGAGAAGCCGGCATCGAGTACCGCCTGAGTAACGCCATTGGCCCAGGGACCGATAATGCCATAAGATGTGCCTGTCACCCAGCCAGGATCGGCGGTGCACCAGTAGATATCGTTGGGCTGGATATCGAGTACCCATTTGGATGTCAGATATTGCGAAATAAGAGAGTTATGCACATGCTGNGCGCCTTTGGGTTGGCCGGTCGTACCCGATGTGTAATGCAATACCGATGGTGTCTCCGCTTTGGTGGGATAGCATTCCCAGGTATCGACTCGGGCCGCGCCTTCCATATCGAAAATAATTTCTCTATCCTTCAGGCCGGTGGCATCGGGATCGACAACGATGATATGTTTCAGGCTTGGCAGTTGCTCGCGAATCTTGCGGATTTTGGCTACGTGCTTTTTCTGCGTGATAATCGCGGTGGTTTTGGCGTTATCCAGACGGGTGAACAACGATTCATCACCGAACGCCGAGAAGAGCGGTTGTGCAATCGCCCCCATCTTGAGGATGCCGAGAAATCCGATATATAGCTCCGGAACCTTATCCATGAATAGACAGATTCGTTCGCCGGGATTGATTCCCAGATCGGTAAAATATTTGGCGAATGTATTTGATAGCTGACGGATATCATTGTAAGTGTAACGTTTGTTCTTGCCGGCATGGTCTTCCCAGATCAACGCCAGTTTCGAACCCATACCGAGATTGCANATTCTATCGCTGCAATACCAACCGATATTGATTATATCGCCGTTCTTATACCCCAGCTCGATTTCACTGATCGACCAATCGAAGTTTTTGAGTCTATCCTCATATTTTCCGATGTTTGACATGGTACCTTCCTCAACTATTTCCTTATTCCTATGACTCTAATATCACGCTTGCTGATGCCAATTCCGCTGTATGGGAGAGCGAAACCATAATCCTGTTGACTCCCATTCTTTCACCCTGCATAAACGCTTCTCCAGAGAGAATAATTACAGGTTCGCCCCCGAAGCCGTTCTGAATCTCAATATCGAGCCACGACATTCCCGTACCCTTTGCCACCGACATGGCCTTATAAAGCGCCTCCTTGCCCGCAAAACGGGCGGCGTAATGTCGTTCCGGATAATGCTTATTGTCGCAGTACTCAATTTCGAGGGGAGTAAAGATCTCTGATTTAAAACTATCGCCATCCTTGGTAAGCTCGGCCTTGACCCGGGCAATATCCATTATGTCATGTCCAATTCCTAATATCATCACTCAATCCGTGTTATTACGCCGTTCTCAAATTCGGCGATGTTAAAAAATATGCCGCGGAAATTTCTCTCCGCGGCGTTAATACATTGTCTTATCTTTTCAGAGCCTTGGCAAGCTCATTCTTGTCCGGGAAAAGAACTATCTTGCCGGTGTTCCTCGGAAGCTCCAGCATCAGCTCAAACCCCTTGGCGAAATCCTCAAGCGCCATCTTGTGCGTGACCACAGGGGAGATATCGAGCCTTTTCGATGACAACAGATTCCGCACCCGATACCAGGTGTCGAACATTTTGCGGCCGTTGATACCGTGAATCTGGCAGCCTTTGAATACAATACTGTTATTGTAATCTATTGGCAGGTTGGCATCGGAGAGCACCCCGAATGCCGAGAATCTGCCGCCTTTGCGCAGCATGCCGAATCCCTCGTTGATGGCCTGCTTGACACCCGCCATCTCGACTACGATATCGGCGCCGTAACCGTCGGTGTGATCTTTCACATACTGCACACGATCCGTATTACTGTCATCGGCATAGAGGAGATGATCAGCGCCCATGCGACGGCCTATCTCCATGGCATACTGACTCAAGCCCACCAAAAATATATTGGTCACACCAACAGCTCTTGCCACCCCAACGGCAAACAAGCCAACAGGACCATCGCCTAATATCACCATCGATTTTCCGGCGACATCGTTATCCTCGCCGAGTACGGCGTAGACAGCGTTGCCCAACGGCTCCTGGATTGTGGCATACTCGGGCGGAATGGATTTGCTGTTAACCCAGCAAACGGACTCGGGAATCGCGACATACTCAGCGAAGACGCCATCGCGATCTACTCCCAAAATCTGCATTCTCTCGCCGATATGCATCTGGCCCAGCATGGCCTGCAGATCGCCGGGGAACGGTATATGAGTTTCGGCGGAGATGAAATCACCGACCGCAACTTTCTTCACCGATTTTCCAAGCTCGACAACCTCTCCCGCGACCTCGTGCCCGAGGATTTGCGGCAGAGCCTTGGCGCCAATACGTTTCTCCGACCAGTTATCCCATTTATAAATATGAACATCAGTTCCGCATATGGAAGTCGCGCTGACTTTAACGAGGACTTCATTGTCAGCGATTTTGGGAAGCGGTACTTCCATTAACTCCGCTCCCATTGCCGGTTTTGTTTTCACCACGGCCATCATTTTTTCGGCCATTTATCTCATCCTTTCAAAAACATACGATTTACATCCAGTCGCCTAATTTAAATTTTATCACTGACATAGGCAAATCATTTTTGGATTTTACAGGCTTTAAAACATAGTTTTTACGCAGCAAAAATCCCCGTAATTTCCTCGATTCAACCCGCCTAAGTTTTTTAACCGGATTCTTTTCATATTAGCCATCAATACGGCTTATCAGCCCATTTTGATGATAATATTTTTGAACAAAACCGTATGGGGCGCATCCAATACAGAAAGGCCTTAAGCCATTGTTCTGGAGAGCGATTTGAGGCAACAAAGGCGCACTACTCTATGAATTCCTCGTCTAACTCCTTGCGCCACAAGAGCAATTCTTAATGCAACAGCCGTTGAAATCCGGGCATATCCTTTGCCGGATAGCTGTTACCGGAAGGAGGATAAAGTGAATTTCAGAGGTATCTTAACATCGTTAGCAATAATCGCGCTCGTCGCGCCGCTCCAGGCTCAGGAGAACGGCGTTTCGGCGGCAGATTTTCTCAATATGGGAGTCAGCGCCCGTACCGCGGGTACAGCCGGAAGCCTTTCCGCGCTATCAGATGGACCCATTTCCTCCTATTACAATCCAGCAGGCTTGACAGAAAGTAGAGTATTTCAAGTCTCAGGAATGCATTCCGAATGGTACCAGGATTTGCGATATGAGTTTCTCGGCATGGCCATCCCGGCTCACTCTGTTGGCACATTCGGTCTCTCGATGACATATCTGGGAATGGGTGAGATTAACGGCTATTCGGCCTCGAATACGCCAACCGGGCAAATCAGCGCCAATGACTGGTCGCTGGG
>JGI20214J51650_10000965_pt1 | contig 18151 bp, 7 predicted proteins | sample WetSurMetagenome_FD_51650 | JGI IMG/M metagenome (IMG submission 51650) | reverse complement strand
TTGGCATTCAGCACCAGCTTGCCATACTGCCCGGTAAACACACCTGCGTTGGTTACGGTCAGCACGATGCCCAGATCGGAATCGGTGTCGTTGGCAAGAACGTTGCCGCAAGCTTTGATGCAGTGGTCTTCCTGGACAGTTGCGGTGTCCACGGTGGTCACCGGTGCAGCGTTGCTGTCGGTGCCGGTGATGGTGACAATGAGTGTGGATGGAGAGCCGGCAATGCCATCGGTCGCCTGATACTCGAAGTTCTCGGTGACACTCTGCCCAGCCCCCAAGCCTTGCACCGCGGCCGATGCGTTGTTCAGGGCGTAGGTGTAGTTGCCGTTGGCTTGCAGGGTTAGTTGGCCGTAGGTACCGGTAAATACCCCTGCATTGGCTACACCAAGTACCGTGCCTTGGTCCACGTCGCTGTCGTTACTCAGGACATTGCCGGTTGCACTGAGGATGAGGTTCTTCTGTACGGACGACCTGTCAATGGTGGTCACCGGGGCATCGTTGGTGCCGGTGATGGTCATCGTCACCTGTGCCGTACTGGTCGCACCTGCCAGGTCGGTGATGATGTAGCTGAAGGTGTCGGTAGCGGTCTGATCCTGCGCCAGGTATTGATAGCGGTTGCCAATGTCGAAAACAAAATTGCCAGCTGCATCCCGGCTGATGGAATTACCCTGATTGCTGATTGCATCGAACCCTGCGATCGAAAGTACATCGCCGCTATCCGGATCGGTATCGTTGGACAGGAGGCTGGCTGCATCCAGAGTGGTTTGCGCGATATCTGCGCTGGCATTTCCGCTGTCGTCGTGAGCAGTCGGGCCGTCGTTCACCCCCGTCACGGTGACATTGACCGTGGCTGTGGAGATTGTGCCAGCGCTGTCTGTCATGGTGTAGGCGAAACTGTCCGCCACAGATTGGCCCGCCATGAGGCTGGTGAAGCGGTCGCCGTGATCGTAGACGACTTTTCCGTTTGCAAGAGCAATCGTTGCTCCCAATGCAGAGACGGTATCCACTCCAACAAGCATTTTTCTGTCGCCAACATCCGGATCGGTGTCATTGGCCAGCAGCACCTCCGCATCGACCACAAACAGGCCATCGGCTACGATGGAGACGCTGTCATCCCGCGCCGTCGGGCTGTCGTTGCTTCCCTCAATGGCGACGGTGAGTGTTGCCGGAGTGGCGGCAATTCCATCAGTCGCTTGATAGGCAAAAGTCTCGGTGACAAACTGGCCTGCCATGAGTGCCTGGACGGCTGCACTGGTATTGTCCAGCATGTAGGTGTAGCTGCCGTCTGCCTCAAGTACTAGGCTGCCGTAGTTGCCTTGCAGGGTGCCTGCGTTAGCAACGTTGAGCATGCTACCTTGATCGACATCGCTGTCGTTGGTCAGCACGTTGCCGCTGGCTGTCAAAGCAGTATCTTCCTGTACGCTGGCCGAATCGCCTGTCGTGACCGGGGCATCGTTGACGCCTGTAATGGTCATGGTCACTTGTGCCGTACTGGTGGTACCTGCGGTATCGCTCACGGTGTAGGTGAAGGTGTCAGTGGCGGTCTGGCCTTGTGCCAGGGATTGGCACAGGGTGCCGATGTCGTATTGCACTGCTCCGTTCAGCAACGATACGGCTGCTCCAGAGGCGGCTTGCGTGACGCCGACGATATTGAGCACGTCGCCGTGGATGAAGTCGGGGTCGGTGTCGTTTGACAACAAGTCGGCGGCATTGAGCTGTACTGCGCCGCCGCCATCAGTTGCATTGCCTGTGTCGGCATGGGCTACCGGGGCATCGTTGACGTTGATAGCATTCAACACGAAGGTGGAAATTGCCGAGAGACCGCCCACGTCGGTGGCCTTGAGCGCTACATTGAGTACGCCCACGTCACCGTTGGCCGGTGTACCGCTGAAGGTTTGTGTGGCTGTATTGAATGTTACCCAGGATGGCAGCGCAGAGCCGTCCGACATCGTTGCACTATAAGTCAACCAGTCTCCGTGAATGAAGTCCACATCGTCGAACGCCCCAGCCAGAACGGCAAAGCTGAACGATGTGTCTTGCAGCACGGATTGATTGGGCAAAGCCATGCTCACCGTCGGCGCATCGTTTACATTCAGCACGTCCAGCGCAAATTTGCTGGTGGTTTCATTGCCATTCGCGTCGGTTGCAGTCACTGCCACAGCCAGCGTGCCAACATCGTCGTTAGTTGATGTGCCGCTGAATTTGCCTGTCGCTCCGTCAAACGCCAGCCAAGCAGGGAGATCAGCGCCATCGGCTAATGTGGCTGTGTAGGCTATTCCGGCAGACATATCCAGATTGGGGTCGGCCATCATGCCGACTGTCATCCGGTCGGTCATCATCCATTCGTCCCACACGGTGCCGTCGTTGAACTGAACGGTCTGCACCGAGAAATTGCCCGGCTGGCCGACGCAGACGCTGTCGCCGCTTCCCATATCCAGATAGACCTTGTTCTTCGCGACGTCGAAGGTAATCGCAATGGTAGACGGATCGATGCCTGCACCAAGCTGCAGCACGTTGTTCTCGATAACCAGTTGCTGCTGCCCCCAATAGAATGCGGCATCCTCAATGGTGTCGGCGCCGTCGCCGCGATTGAAAACGTAGATATCGTTGCCTGTACCGCCGCGAAGGACATCGTTGCCTTTACCACCCATAATCGTGTCGTCACCGGACAGACCATCAATAATGTCATTGACCGCCGTACCGGTAATGACATCGGCAGCATCCGTCCCTGTGGTTTCGATGCCTGCTGACAATACTTCAGCGATATCCAGCACCGTGCCATTTGCAAACTTGAAATCATGAATCGCGCACGAACCCAACGGATCGTTGGGATCGAAGCCGTCGATGTTCAGCGTCACGCCGTTGTCAAACTGCATGACCAGGCTTCCACCAACGCTGCTGAGTGTGTAGGGGTTTGTCTTGGTGGCAGAAACAACGGCCGAGAAAGGCTCATCCTCAAGCGTCACACGGTCGGCCAGCGGCCCCATGGCAATACCGTTGGAATAATCCCAGCCCAATTCTGCCGTGTTGGTATTGCCTGTGCCTGCAGCATCCACAATCGTGTATTCCGCCGCCTGATCGCCTATCACATAGGTGTCGTTACCAGTGGTGCCCAGCAGGGTTGAATTATTCGGATCGGCTACAATCATGTTTACTGCACGAGCCAGCAAGTCTTCGTAGCTCCATGCTGTTCCGTCGGCGAACTGAAGACGAATGCGCGGTGGAGCACTGACATAATCACCACCGTATCCGCCTCCGTACCCGCCGCTGTTCTCACCAAGGCCAGGTATTGCCCCGTGGATGGTGACAGAGTCATCAAAGCTGCCATAGACGATGCGCATGTCATGTAGGATATTTCCATTCCGATTGTCCAAACTCTGGAAAAGCTCAATCTGGAGCGAAACCGGATCGACATCAGGTCCGAACAGCAAAGTTGCAGTCGATGCATAATCATTGATATAGACGGTGTCATCCCCGTCCCTTTCCCTGAGCAGCAATGTATTTGATTGACCTCTCACATCAAATTCATCATCACCCTTGCCTCCAACCATGAAACTCGAATCGCCGCCATCGTAGAGTCTATCTGCACCATCTGTACCAACGATCAGATTGTTTCCGCTCTGGCCATAGTAAGAATTACCGATATCGGTCGGCAGCTGCAAATCCAGGCCACCCTGGTTATCAAGCAGTTCGGCAAAGGTTAGTATGCTGCCATCGTCAAAACTGAAACTTTCGATCGCACCTTTTTCTCCGTTCAGAATCGAGATCGAATCGCCATTCGTACCAACATGCAGCACGAAGGCTGTTGCCGATAACGGGTCGTATGTCCAACTCAGATCGCCCGCGGTGATGCCAGTACCAAACGAAATCTCGTCCTGGCCCCCAAAATCGGCGATCACATCCTGACCATCGCCCAGGTTGAACAGATAGGTATCGTTCTGCATTCCACCCAGCATCGTGTCGTTGCCGATGCCGCCATCGAATGTTGCTGCCAGCCCGGTACCATCCAGAACCCGATGCGGTGAAGTAACTGTCGTTTGCGACACATATGCCGTCCCATTCCATACCCAATTGGTGTACGACCATGCACTTTCGTTACTATCGCTGACACTACCACCACCCTGCAGTTCAAACATCTCTTCCCAAGTATATTCCGAGCCGTCTGCAAAGCGGTATTTCTCAATCGCCCCTTTGCCCGACATCACCTGTATCGCGTCGCCCCCGTTCCCGATCTGGATAGTCAGCACCTGACGCTGCTGATCGCCATACATCAGATCGGCATTCGAATCGGGGAATACCGCCTGGCTCCACCAGGTTTGCCCACCCTCCAGGCTCACCGCCTGCAGCGACAATTTCAGCATATCAGCAGTGATGCCTGTACCAAATTCAATGGTGTCCCCACCTTTCACTGCCGTCATTGCGGACAACTCGTAAATCTGGTCGATACCATCTCCCGCATTGAAGCGATACATATCGTCACCGGTTCCGCCGATCAGGGTGTCGTTGCCTTGACCACCCTGCAAAATATCGTTGTAGATGCTACCAACCAGGGTGTCATTGCCTGCCGTACCGATCACCGGTTGATCAGCCACGGTCTGCGCGATGCTGAGCAGATCGAAGGTCGACGCATCATCGAATCGCAAGGTGTTTACGCTACTGCTTCCGGTGAACCAGTTTTCGATAACGACAGCATCTGCTCCATTCGACAGTGCGATACGCAAATCCACTCCTGCCTTGCTGAACACCAGATCGGCCTGCGCTATGCCCTGCCCGAAACTCAATACATCGCTGCCTGCGGTATCGTTCATCCGGTCTACTCCATCGCCGAGATTGAACAAATAGATATCGTTACCACTACCACCCTGCAGCACATCGTTGCCCATGCCACCCACCAGCACGTCGTCGCCTTCGCGGCCATACAACGTGTCGTTGCCATCGCCACCCAGCAAGGTATCGTTACCCGCATCGCCGGAAAGCGTATCGTTGCCCGCGCCACCATCCAGCACGTCATTGCCCGTACCGCCCAGCAAGGTATCGTTACCTCCATAACCCCTGACGTTGTCGTTCAGGTTCGTGCCGTTTAATGCATCCCTTCCCGACTGCGGATCCCACCAATTGCTGTCCGTTCCTTCCACTTGAATCGCATATTGGCTGAGGAACTGCTGTGCATTCATTACCGTGCCATCAGCCAACTCGAAACGCTGTATTGGACATTCATATTCAGCACTGTCTGCAATCACGCCGGTGATGCGCAAGCTGCCACCGTCCGAAAAATGCAGAACAAAATCGCCCGTTTTACTTCCTTGATATTCGACGGACTGTACATCTGCTCCATTCCCCAATCGAACCGCGTTGGTCTGACCATTCCACGTTGTATCCAAGATGACGTCTGCACCATCGCCGAGGTTATACACATACACATCGTTGCCTTCGCCACCGGATATCGAGTCATCACCCAAACCGCCGATCAACACATCGTTGCCATATCCGCCCTGCAGCGTGTCGTCGCCCGCACCTCCGTCCAGCTCATCGTCGCGCTGCCCGCCGATCAGGGTATCGTTGCCATCAAAACCATACATCCAGTTCTGGTTCGACATCGCACCATGCAACGTGTCATCGGTGCTAGTGCCCTCAACTGTGAGTCCAAAATCAGTCAGCAGTTGGGAAAGTTGAGTCGACGTTCCGTCCGCAAACTTGATCTGGCCGATTGAAAGCGACAAAAACGATTGACTGACATCGTAGTTACCCACCGAGATACTATTTCCATTCCCAAAATCCAGACGTACCTCTCCTGTCACGCCGTCCAGGCGCGGCAAGATCGTGTCACGTGTAATCCCCGCGCCCAGTTCAAGAATGTTATTCGAATTCGCATCAACGATCGTGTCTGCACCGTCACCCAAATTGAAGACGTAAGTATCCGTACCGTATCCGCCATTGAGCACATCATTGCCTGTTCCACCAATCAGTGTGTCATTCCCGTCACCTCCAGACAAATTGTCGTTGCCGCTGCCACCTTCTAATACGTCATCACCTAAGTTACCGTTCAGTTCGTCGTCTCCGCCCAGTCCCAACAAGTGATCGCCCCTCACCGAGCCATTCAAGATATCCGCTCCTTCCGTACCCAATTGCTCCAGCTTCTGTTGGGTAAACAATGCATCTATCAGAATCGTACTGCCATCAGCAAATTGCAGAGTCTGGATGGAAATGTCATTCAGCGATCCAATATCAATTCGCCCACCGTCCGGCAATGCCAGGAAAGCCGTTTGGGTGTCGCTATCGAAACTGGGTGTCAGCATCGTGACATCAATGCCCTCCCCGAATTTCAGAACGTTGTTGTTCGTATTAAGGGTTTGCCCTGTCCACCAGTTATATTTCGTCAAACCGCTATCAACGATCTTATCTGCACCGTCACCGAGGTTGTAAATGTAAATATCGCTGCCTGCACCACCGATCAATGTGTCATTACCAGTCCCACCATTCAGCACGTCGGCGTACAAAACCGAGTCCGACCCGATCAAAGTATCCGACCCATCGGTGCCGTTTTGCACCATGCTGTTTTGCTTGAGCAGGTCGTCGGTAGTGATCTTGCTGCCATCGGCAAACGAAATCTGCTGGATAGCCAAACTGTCCGGAGAGCCAATATGGATACTGTCGCCATTGCCTAAATCCAGCAGCACGGTTTGTGTGGCGCTGTCGTAGCTAACATTGAGATCAGTTGCCGCGACACCCTCACCCAGTTGCAAGGTGTTGGTATCCAATGCATACCATCCATTCCCAACATTATCCAGAATGGTATCCGCCCCATCCCCACGCCGATAGTTGTAAGTGTCGTCGCCTGTACCACCGATCAGCACATCATTTCCCTTACCGCTGAACAATGTATCGCTTCCGGCAAATGCGTTAATCGTGTCGCCCGCCCCATCAGCAAAAATTGTGTCGTTGCCGGACGTTCCATCCGTTCCGTAAGTGACACCTGAAACGGCCAGCAACTGCTGATGAATTTCGGGATTGGGTGAGATGCTATTGAGCGCGTCGCGGAACAGTTCCGTCCCTTGGCTCTGCCACATCGTGTCGCTGTAGTTGATTTTGCAATAGTTGTTCAAATCGATCAGGTCGCCCATGCCTTTAACCGGGTCGAGGCTGATCTGCTGACTGATGGCATCTCGCACCCCGCTGAAGTTCAGATAAGCCACGCCATCGCTGTTGACGCTAACCCTGATCTGGTCGAGATAGGAGTGCAACCGGGTTTGCGGGAGCAATGCTTCGTAGACGGATTCTTTAAGTGTGGCGTAGGCTTGAGCCAGCAGCGGGCCCTGTAATACCCACGACCAGCCTACAAGAATTTGTTTGCCGGAATAAACTCGCAGACCTTGTAGTGCAGCCTGCGCCATGGTGCCACCTTCCCAAGGCATTTTGTAGAAACTGCGGCCGTTGAATTGTTCCAATACCGTGAGGTGCTTTTCATCAAGGGGGGTGATGTGCCCGGCGATAGACAAGGTATAGCCGTTGGCTGCTGCACGCGTGCGCATATCCGCAAACCCTGATGTATTGCCCCATGCCGCCAATAGGTCGTCCAGCAACGCCATTTGTTCAGTTCGCGTAGTCGCCTGGGCGAACTGGGTGAGTTTGGCGGCGAGTGCCTTGCCTTCTGCGGTTTGCATGCTGGCGGCTTGTTGCAGGTCGCGCACGAGGCCGGAGCCTTGCAGGTCGGGCAGCGCTTCGGCTTGCGCGGTGAGCGGGATACTGTCGGTGAAGCTACTATGGTAGGTGTCGACCACAAGATTGATGTCGGCCATGCCTTGTGGCGTGCCGGTGTTGCCGGTGCTGCCGTCGGCACGGGTGAAGGTGCCAAGGTCTGCTATCTGGTTACCGTTGGGCAGGTGTTGCATATGCAAGGTGCGGTCAACGTTGAAGCTTGTGATGCCTTGTTGATCCAGTGTGGTGAGTTCGTCTGCTTGGCTTATACCGTCCTGATTCAGGTCTTGCCAGACGCGCAGGTTGTTCCAGTTGGCGTCGAGATTGTCGACGAGGCCGTCGCCATTGGTGTCTTCCTGGGCAAGCGCAGCAAAGCCGTCCGCTGCTTTGCCACCGTTGTTCAAGGGGGTGGCGTTGCCGAAGAGTTCGGCACCCGAGTCGATTGTGCCATTGCCATTGCGATCCATCACGAGCAGGCCGTCGGTGGGCGCGATCCAGCCGGTGCCGATTTTAATTCCGCTGGCGTTGATGTCGAACAATAAGGGCGGTGTGCTGGTCGGGACGGTTTCGATGCCGTTGCCGTTGAGGTCGAGGGTCAAAGGATCAACAAGATTCGGGATGTTTTGGGCATTGTCGAAGTCGTTGTCATCTTTCTTCTTGCGCTCGTTGAGGGTGATGCCGAGATCGCCGTTCTTGAAGTTCTTGACGGTGATGGTGCCGTTGATGACGAGGTCTTGTCCAGGCCCGCCCCATACGTATACGTACTTGTGTTGTGCGTCGTCGCTCTTGAAGGTGCAGGCTTTGGTGGCTTGCTTGACTTCTCCTTCTTCGTCTCCGCCGATGCCGCCGCTCAGACCGGTACCGTCGTATTGGATGTTGCCATGGCCGTCGCCTCCGAAGCCGTCGCCAATATAGTCGTAGATGGTGTCGGTGCCGTCACCGCTGGCGTAGATGTAGGTGTCGCTGCCTGCGCCGCCTTTGAGGGTGTCGGTACCTGTACCGCCTTTAAGCCAATCGTCTCCTTTTCCACCAATCAGCGTGTCGGTATCAGCCCCACCATATAGGACGTCGTTTCCATCACCGCCATCCAGTGTATCGTTGCCGCTGCCACCGATGAGGACGTCATTGCCGCCGCGTCCGTTCAGTATGTCAGCTTGATTTTCCATGCCCACAAGAAGGTCGCTGTTGCTGCCGGTTCTCGTGGTGATATCTTCGCCGTTCAAGGTGGTTTTATCTGGATAAGTTACCTGAATGTTGGTGGGATCGATGTTTCTGTCGGCACCCCGAACAGGGTTCTCAATATATTCTCTGTACTTGTCTACAAAGAGGCTAGCGGCTTGTGTGAGTTCCTGACTAAGGCTCTGGTCTCCTTCGCCATATTTGTCTTCGTAAGCAAAGATGGCATCTTTATGCATCGTGTACGTTTGGTAGATGGAATAGGCTTCATCGAGCGTGGTTGAGCCAGGGTCGTATAAGCCGAACTTGTCTGATTCGTCGTAGCGGCGGACGGTATGCTGCTCGTCACTGTTGGAGTTGTAGCGTATTTCGTACCATGCTTCGGCGCGATCACCGGATAAAACAGCTTCGCGCAAGGAAGGTGATGTGCCCGCATTGATCAGGCCGTTGTATGACAAGGAAACGAGAACAACGCGTTCCTTGGATGGAGGGATGTCGTCAAGCCAAGCATTGACGCGCCCTTGAATGTCATACGCATTGCTACCCTCGGGATAACCTTCATCATAAATTTGCACAGCAATATCAAACACTGCGCGCATTTCCTCTTTGCCTGCAGCGCCATCTGCAAAAGCAAATGTGCTACGAATGGCTACGTTGGCCTTGTGTTGATTCGCCATTTCCGCATTTAGAGCTGTTCGCAGTGCAGTATTGTCAGCGTAGCTCTGACTGACGATGTTGTGGAAAGTTGTTAGCGTTGTTGATGTGTCCAAGCCAAAAGACTGAAGCACTAACTTGAGAATGTTGTCATCTCGAAGATTGAAGCCGATACCATTGGAGGGTATACCCGCAGTATCAAGATAAGCTAACCATCTGACGCCTTCTGCGGCACTGATGACGTCGTACCGGTAGCGCATATATTCCGACTGGTCCTTAGCATCCAGCATTGTGTCATCAAGCCCGTGAAAATTGATCATGATTTATTTCCTTCCGTTAGGTGGATTCTGTTTCAGATTGTCGCGATGGAAATAGCCGAATCGACAAATTGCACCATCACCTCTAATGTGTTGAACTTCACTGAATGGCGCGGGCTTGACTGCACCGCCATATTGACCAACAACTGAATGACCTAGACCATTCAGTCCGAAAATCGCGCTATATGGATCATTAGCACGCATACTTGTATGAGCAAAACCGTCATGCAGACTTTGATCCCAACTTATATGAGTCATCCAATAAGGATATCCCTTGTAATAAATCAATTCACCTCCCATTAGTATCGGCGCAGCTCTTATCGTTCTGTGCACCCAATTCACCTGCGTTCCCTCATCATTCATTGGCAATAGGTCGTAAGAGTCACTTGTCAATACAATTCCATTCTTGAATATTGCTTCCGGACGCGCGCATCGCTTTGACCGTTCGCAGATTTGCTGAATATCTTCGTATCCACCCAAGGCCAGAAACGACTCTGGCGTCCCATCGCGGGTAATGTCACCACGGATCACGCGCAGCAGTTTGGTCGACTTGATTTGTTGTGCGTAATCGCCAATAAACGACCCGCCTTGCTTCCGCCGCCGTTGCTCTGGGAGGTCGCGAATAAACACCTGTTCCGCTTCGTTGGTACTACGAAGCAATACCTGCCTTTCTGCTTCGCTCAAGATTCTGGATTCCGGCCTCGTCCAGTTGCCGTTCGGTGGCAAACGTTCTTCTGGGCACGTCGGTGGTGAAACATCTTTAGGTCGAGATTTGACGTATGCCAGCATCTCCTCGCAAACCGGTAAGCCATTGCCGGTGATGAGTGTCCATTCATAGTTGCGCCAGTTAATTGTTGGAGCAAGACAGGCCGCATCGCGTTTCAAAACCACAATATCGCCAGAGGTGACATGCGTGCCTATGAATAACGACAGTCGCACCTCATAAGCACTCTTCACACAAACAACATCCGCACACCCGTTGCGCTCCTTCATCCATTGCTTCTGCGCCTGCTTAATGAAGTCAGCCTGCTTCTCATCTTGCAGCGCAATCTTGTAAGCTGAGCTCAACTCCTCATCAAGCTTCGAGATTTCCGTGTTATCACATATCAGGTGCTCGACTTTGCTTTGTGCCTTCGCACAATCGAAACTTGCCGCCTGTGCAGTGATGCCCAGCGCCATCCATCCAATAACAATCCATGTCGTTCGCTTCATGCCTGCGCCCTCCACTTAAAGTCATTCGCTACTTCGTACGCCGCAGCCCAGCTTTGCAGGGTGCCGAAGCCTGAGCTGTCTGCCCAAGCAGCAAGAAGTTCGTCGATCTGGGCGAGTTGTTCTTCGCGTGTTCCAGCACTGCTGTAGTTGGCAAGTACGGTGCTCAAGGTTTGTCCAGCCACGGTTTGCAGGCTGGCAGCTTGTTGCAGATCGCGGACTTTGCCACTGCCTTGCATGTCGGGCAGGGTTTCGGCTTGTGCAGTGAGCGGGATGGTGTCGGTGAAGGTGCGATGGAAAGTGTCCGCACTCAGATTGATGTCGGCCATGGCTTGCGGCGCTCCGGTATTGCCGGTGCTGCCATCGGTGCGGGTGAAAGTGCCGAGGTCGCTCATCTGATTGCCGCTGGGCAGCATCTGGCTGTGGACGGTGCGGGCTACGTTAAAGCTGGCGATGCCTTGTTCATCTAACGTGGCGAGTTCGTTGCTTTGACTGATGCCATCCTGGTTCAGGTCTTGCCACACGCGCAAGTCGCTCCAGTTGGCGTCCTGTGCATCCACTACTCCATCGTGGTTGGTATCTTCCTGGGCTAAGGCTGCAAATCCATCCGCCGTTCGCCCCGTCGTGGGGTTGGTTGTGCCCGCTGCATATGCGGGAGTGGCGTCGCCAAAGAGTTCGGCGCCATTGTCTATTGTTCCGTTGCCATTCCTGTCCATGACCAGCAGCCCGTCATCGGGGGCGATCCAGCCGGTGCTGGTCTTGATGCCGGTGGCTGTGAGGTCGAAAAACAGTGGAGGAGTCGCTCGCGGGACAGTGTTTATGCCGTCGCCATTCAAATCCAGCGTGAGCGGGTCGTAAGAGAAGAAGACATGCACGGCGCGGCTGGCGGTCGACATCCACGACGCGACTGTCTCGGTGATTTGGTCGATTCGTGTTTTGCGGTCATACAGGGTGATACCGAGATCGCCGTTCTTGAAGTTCTTGACGGTGATGGTGCCGTTGATGGTGAGATCGCTACCCTCGCCGCCCCAGGTGTAAGTATATTTCTCGTCGGAGCTTTTGTAGGTGCCGCCTTTGGTGCTCTTTTCTACGATATCGCCTTCTTTGCCATTGATGCCGCCGTGCAGACCGGTACCGTCGTATTGGATGCTGCCATGGCCGTCGCCTCCGAAGCCGTCGCCAATATAGTCGTAGATGGTGTCGGTGCCGTCACCGCTGGCGTAGATGTAGGTGTCGGTGCCGTCACCGCCTTTGAGGGTGTCGTTGCCGGCACCGCCGGTGAGAATGTCATCGTCTTTGCCACCGATGAGGGTGTCGTCACCACCTTCACCATACAAGATATTCAGCCCATCTCCGCCCTGCAACACATCGTTTCCTGTCCCGCCGTGGAATATATCGGCCTTATCCCCCCCGATGAGTAGTATATCTTTGGTGTCTGTCGAGCGATCTATATATCCACCATCAATGCCATACCCGCCAAGTACGGCTGAATCGTTCGATTCGGACACGAAGATGTTCAGCGCATCGAAACTTTTCTTCTCTCCATATTGGTTGATCAAATAGGTTGCCGCAGGCTGGAGCTGCGCGGAAAGGACAAGCTCGCCATCACGCCCCTTCATGGCAACCTCATGCCTCGTGTACATCCGGTAGGTAGCTCGCGCGACTTCTTCCGTCATGGATTGCCCTCTTCCCTGCCCATATAGGTTGAACAGGTCCGCTTCTGCATTACGCCTGCTCTCGTTTTGCCCTGCAACATGGACATAACGGATTTGGTACCAGGTTTCGGCGCGTGCATCGTTGGGATCAGTCATATGCAAACCGGCTCGCACACCAGGTCCATATAGAGTTGGGGAGTTAAAATGTAGTGAAACCAAAGCAATTAACTCAGAACTGAAATCAACTCCACTCGATGGCTTAACTTGCGCAGTATGTTGTTTAGCTAAAATAACAAATACCGCGTTAATTTGATCAGTCGTCATGCTGAAAGGCTGCCCGTACACCTTCTTTAACTCAGCTTGCAATTCTTCTTTCGAATCATATTGCGTATCTAAAACGTCATCTAAATTAGCTGCCATAGCACCACTGATGCCCATTGCTGTATAGACATCATTACGTACATCGGCATCATCCAAATTAAAACCTATCCCGATTGTTGCATGGCCCGCTGTATCGTAATATGGCGCAGGCTCATTCCCCTCCTGCACCTCAAGAAATATGCGAAGGTTGGTATAAAACTCACTTTCAGTAAGCGTTTGCAAGTCGGTAATGGCCATGGTGTACTCCTGTTAGGATAACAATCAATACGAGACAAATTTGCAGAAATCGTGAACCGAATATTGGTTCCAATTTGGAGCAGGTACTTCAGGGTCGAAAGTGAAAATGTCTATTTCAGACAGTTTTGATTTGAATGTGTCATTAGTCGCCGTACCTTTGTAAATCGGTAAATACGGTTTTAGTATGTGAATAAAATATGGCCTGTCCGAGTAAAGCAACAGATCAGACTGAAGATGGGAACCCTCCCAAACTATCTCCTGCAAAAAGGCTGGTGAATCTTCCGGGAAAATAAAATGTGCATCACCTGCCCCACTCCACAACAACCCAGGTGAAGCAAGGCGCTGTTCGATACTGGCTTCACGACGACTTTCTGACATATAACCTTTATTGCAGGAGTCTCGGTCTCGCGTATAAGCCAAAATCGTGGCGCTCCCAACATCACTTAGTGCAAGCTTGGCCTTGCGCATACGAGGGGCTATTTGACCTTCATGAATTTCCTTCAAGAAGATTTGGCGCCACGTTTCAAAATCTGGGTGTTTGTACCATGTGTACCAGTGAAGTATTTTCTCCGCTTGGTACGCCAAATCAAGATGCTCCATAACGTCCATCTCCTCCCAGTCTGGTCGTTTAAAACCAGGAGGAATTGGAGCCTCGCAAGTGGGTGGTTCAGGCTGCACTCTTAGATGTTTGAGATAAGACTCGCACACCTCATAACCTTTACCTGTTTGCCCTAAACAATAAAGGCTATGGTTATTTCGGTCACAAAATGTGTAGTGCAACTGGTTTGCATCTTTGTATTGTTGAGTCAGTGTTTGCAATCTGGATTCATAGACACTCTTTACACAAGCATATTCAACACATTGATTTCGTATCGAGAGCCATTTATTTTGCGAGATACGTAACTCTTCTTGCTGGCTTGTCTGTTCAAGAATTGCGTTGTAGTGATTAGCCAACCTTTCATCGAGCTTTGATAGCTCTCCTTTGTCCTTGCTAAAGCAAATCATCTTTTCAATCTTTGATTGCGCCTTCGCACAATCAAAACTCGCCGCCTGCGCAGTGGTGCCCAGCACCATCCAACCCAGAACAATCCATATCGTTTGCTTCATGCTTGCATCCTCCATTCAAAGTCATTCGCTGCTTCATGCACCACTGCCCTGCTCTGCAGGGTGCCGAAGCCTGAGCTGTCTGCCCAGGCAGCAAGAAGTTCGTCGATCTGGGCAAGTTGTTCTTCGCGTGTCCCGGCACTGCTGTAGTTGGCAAGCACGGTGCTCAAGGTTTGCCCAGCTGCAGTCTGCAGGCTGGCGGCTTGTTGCAGGTCGCGAACTTTGCCGCTGCCTTGCATGTCAGGCACCAGCAGATGCACGTGATTGGTCATCAGTACATAGGCGTGTACGGCGCAGTGCATATCGCCAGCCGATTTCTGCAGCCAGTGGAGGTCGCGGTGATAGTCCTCTTCGGCAAAGAAACACGGTTCGCGATCGATTCCGCGCTGCACGATGTGCTGCGGGATATTCGGCGTGTTAATGCGTGGACGACGTGGCATGATTTTGAAAAATTAAATGCGAAGCTGACCCCTTTGATTCCTCTGGTCGCTCTTAGTTACACCGGGACCGTAGTCATATTTCGTAATGTGGAAATTTTTCTCTTGAACCAACATGCTGCAGCTCATATCGCTTCTCCCTGTTAGTTGATTACTGCTTTACTCGTAGCAAACAGCTTGGATTGTTTTACCCTCAAGCTTTCTCTCGATCCTACCGATACCTCTTTCCACTATCTCTATTTGGGACTTTAAATTTAGTTTTTCCTTCTTATTGGCAATTTGAAACTCGCCTTGATGTCGTTGAAGAGACAATCGATAGCACGCCAATGCTTTAGGAAGTGATTTCAAGTCGCTGCTATCGGGCTCCGTCTCATATATGTATCCCAAATCAAAGGCCCCCCATGCGCTTCCATTTTTTGCAGCCTTTAACAGCCATTTCTGAGCCTCCACAGGATTTTTGCAGGAAGGTCTGGTTCCGTAGTCATCGCAATATTCGTTTGCAAGGGCAACTTGTGCGGCTGGCAAATTTGCCTCGGCTGCTTGTAACAACAATTTATCTTCTTCCTCTTTTGGCAGGGAGTGCAACGTTCCAGAGTGACTAATTTCTACAGCGCGCAGCATTGCAATCGCATTTCCTGCTTTGGCAGCACACAGATAATTTTTCATCGCCAAATCAAACCATTTAGTTGGATCACGTACATCATTTGCATATCTGTTGGCCTCCTTTTCATAACGCTGTGCACGTTTGAAACATTCTGCCCCTCTGTCCGTTGCTATATCAGCAGCAAAACTTGGAGCATGAGAAAGCCAAATGACAATTGCTATTGCTTTGAATAAACCACGTATCAAATTCATGCGCTCTTCCTCACACATCGTTCAGTGCATACTGTTGTCGCGTAGTGAAATGAGGACGGAGCTCTATTTTTTTGCCATCCCACACGTAGCTGCAGGTTACGTTGTCGTAGACACTGCGCCCGATGTTAATCCGCACAGCCACTGCGCTCCTTCATCCATTGCTTCTGTGCCTGTTTTATGGAACCGGCCTGTATCTCATCTTGCAGCGCAGTTTTATAGGCTGCATTCAATTCCTCATCCAGCTTCGAGATTTCCGTGTTGTCGCATATCAAGTGTTCGACTTTGCTTTGTGCCTGCGCACAATCAAAACTCGCCCCCTGTGCAGTTAGAAACACCAACCATCCAATAAAAATCCATTTCGCACGCTTCATGCCTGCATCCTCCATTCAAAATCATTCGCCGCCTCACCCATCCCACCCACCAGCACATCACTCCCCTTGCCGCCAATCAGCGCACGCTGCCAGCGAACAAAGTGCCAAAGGAGTCACCCACCCTCAGCTTCCTTCTTGGGTGGTTCATTTAAATCACTCACCGCACTCAACACTCCCTGCCCTATCCTCACCACCTCATCCACCAGCAGGTTCTTCGGCATGGCATGGGTGATGAACAGCATCGAGACTTTTCCCTTGAGCTGGTTGATGGTGGCGGCGAAGTGTTCGGCGGTGGTGGCATCCAGGCTGCTGGTGGCTTCGTCGAAGACGAGTATCTTGGGTTGTTTGATGAGTGCCCGTGCAATGGCCATGCGTTGCTTCTGGCCGCCGGAGAGTCCGACGCCGCGTTCGCCGATCTCAGTCTGGTAGCCTTGTGGCAGGGCTTCGATGGCGCTGTGGATCTCGGCCATTTTGCAGGCATGCACGATCTGATCGAAGGTGGTATGCGGGTTGGCCATCAGCAGGTTGTCGTAGATGGTGCCGGAGAAGAGTACCGTTTCCTGTGGCACGACGCCGAAGTAATGGCGCAACTCGTTGGCCGAGAGATAACGGATGTCGTTGCCGTCTATCTTGATGGTGCCGCCGGAGGGCTGGTAGAAGCCTTGCAGGAGTTTGGTCAGGGTGCTCTTGCCCGATCCCGATGGCCCCATGATGGCGACGACTTTGCCGGGGGAGACTCTGAGGTTGAAGTCCTGATAGAGGAAGGGGCGGTCGTCGGCATAGCGGAAGCTCAACGCTTCTATGTCGATCTGGCCTTTACCTTCGCGCATGCGGCTGGGCAGGACGGAATAGGGTTCGGTCGGGGCATTCATGATGTCACCGAGGCGCTGCACCGACATGTTGGCCTGCTGGAATTGCTGCCACAGCCCCACCAGCCGCAACATGGGCTGCGACACTTTGCTGGAATACATCTGGAAGGCTATGAGCATGCCGATGGTGAAGTCGTTGCTGGTCATCACGGTATAGGCGCCCACGACCAGGATGAGCAGGGTCATCATTTGTTCGAGGCCGTTGGAGACGACATTGTAGGTGTTGCCGATCTGGCGCACGCCGAAGCCGGAGCGCAGGTATTCGGCGAGGTAGTCGCTGTAGCGGGCATTGAGCTGGGGTTCCATCTGCAGGCTCTTGACGGTTTCCAGTCCTGATACGTATTCGGTGGTGAAGGCCTGGTTGCGGGCGCCGAGCATGAATTGTTCGTTCAGTTTGGTTCTGAACAGGGGTGCTACGATGAAGCTCATGATGGTGATCACGCCCATGATGGCCAGTGCGATGCAGGTAAGCGTGACGCTGTAATAGAACATCATCGCCAGGAAGATGATCAGAAACGGGAAATCCAGCACCAGCGTAACCGCGGCGCTGGCGATGAATTCGCGTATGGTTTCCACCCCGTGCAGGCGGGCGGCGATGACACCGGTGGGGCGTTGCTCGAAGTAGCGCGGCGGCAGCTTGAACAGGTGCTCGAATACGGCATGCCCGAGCACCGCATCCACCCGGTTGCCTGTGTGCAGGATGAGGTATTGGCGCACCCAGGAGAGCAAGGCGGAGAACACCATGAATACGGCCAGTGCGATGGCGATGACGATTAGGGTGCTTTGGGTGCGGTGGACGACTACTTTATCAATGATCACCTGGGTGAACAGCGGCGTCACCAGACCCAGCAACTGGATGATGAGCGAGGCAATGAGCACGTCGCGCCAGATGCGTTTGTGTTTCAACAGTTCGGGGATGAACCAGTTGAAGCCGAAGGCGGCCTGTTTGTTCAACGCCCCGTCGGGATCTTTGATGCCTTTGGTTTCGAGCGCCAATTGGAATGACGCGCCCGCATAGCGCGCGGCGAATTCCGCCTTCATCATGGTCTTGGGGGTGTTGGTGCCGACTTCGAACAGGATGACGTTTTCGGCGGTCATCTGGACGATGATGGCGGGGTGAAATTTGCGGGGGGCTGGGGTTGGTTCCGCGGGCGAGATAGCGGCGTCAGCCGACGCCACCGATTCGGCATC
>JGI20214J51650_10000964_pt1 | contig 18171 bp, 16 predicted proteins | sample WetSurMetagenome_FD_51650 | JGI IMG/M metagenome (IMG submission 51650) | reverse complement strand
GGCCAGACATTGGGCCAGGTCTCCACCCAGCCGTTGCCCTTCAGCATGATGCCGCGCACGATGCGCAGGAAGTGGGTGAGCGGCAGTCCCTCGCCGATGACTTGGGCCCAGTGGGGCATGCCACGGAAGGGGAACATGAAGCCGGACAGCAGCATCGACGGCAGGAAAAAAAAGAAGGTCATCTGCATCGCCTGCAACTGGCTCTTGGCGAGGGTGGAGAACATCATGCCGACGCTGAGATTGGCGGCGAGAAAAACCAGCACGCAGACCAGCAGCATGGGCAGGCTGCCGGCGATCGGCACGTCGAACAGGAAATAGGCTGCGACGAGGATGACCGTGACCTGGATGTAGCCGACCATGATGTAGGGCAGAATCTTGCCGATCATCACTTCCAGCGGATGCACCGGGAAGGCCAGCAGGTTTTCCAGGGTACCGCGTTCCAGTTCGCGGGTCATGGCCATGCCGGTCATCATGATCATGGTCATGGTGAGGATGGTGCCCATCAGGCCGGGAACGATGTTGTACTGGGTGATACCTTCCGGGTTGTAATTGCGCTGTACGCGGATTTCAAACGGCGGTGGCGCGCTGCCGAGCGGGGCCAAGGGCCCTTTCAGGTCATGCTGCAAGGCGCTCTGGTTGAGATTGGCCAGGGCCGAGATGGCGTTGCCCGTAGCGGCCGGGTCGGAGGCATCCGCCTCCAGCAGCACCACCGGTTTTTCTCCCCGCACCAGCTGCCGGGAAAAATCCGGCGGGATGGAAACGATGAACTGAACATCGCCGATGGCCATGGCTTCGCGCGCATCAGCGACCGTGGCGGGGGGCGTGAGCACATCGTAATAGCCGCTGTTTTCCAGGCTGGCGACAAGGCTGCGCGAATAGGCGCTGGGGCTGGCATCGAACACCACCGTCGGCAGCCGCTTGGGATCGGTGTTGATGGCGAAACCGAACAGCACCAGCTGCATCACCGGGATGCCGACCATCATGGCAAAGGTGATGCGGTCGCGCCGCATCTGCACGAATTCCTTCAGCACGATGGCCCACAGGCGGTGCCAGGCGAGGGGAAATCTCATGGTGCGACGTCCTGCACGTTTTCCATGAGCTGGATGAATACCTGCTCCAGCCCCGTTTCGGCGTGCTCGAACCGAAGNTCGGGCAGACTGGCGAGGCCCTGTTCGATCAAGGCGCCGTCCCGGCCGCTGACGCTGTAGAGATTGCCCATGGCGACGACCTGCTCCACCCCCGGCAGCCGGCGCAGACGATCCGCCAGCGCCGGGTTGTCGTCCTGCACGGAAAACGAGACGAGGCCGCTTTGCGCGATGAGTGTTTCCGGCGTGCCGGATGCCAGCAGATTGCCGTAGGCGATGTAGGCCAGGCGATGGCAGCGGGCCGCTTCATCCATGTAGTGGGTCGACACCAGCACGCTGATGCCCTGCCCCGCCAGCCGGTGAATTTCGTCCCAGAAATCGCGCCGCGCCTTGGGGTCGACGCCCGCGGTGGGCTCGTCCAGCAGCAACAGTCGGGGGCGATGCAGCATGCAGGCAGCCAGCGCCAGCCGCTGTTTCCAGCCGCCGGACAGCGTGCCTGCGAGCTGGTTCGCCCGGTCCGCCAGGCCCAGCTCTTCCATGCCCGCTTGCACGGTTTGCCTGCGGTTCGGCATGGCATAGAGCCGGGCGACAAAGTCGAGGTTCTCGCGGATGGAGAGATCTTCGTAGAAGCTGAAACGCTGGGTCATGTAACCCACCTGCTTCTTGATTTCGACGCTTTGGCGCCGCACGTCGAACCCCAGGCAGGTGCCGCTGCCTTCGTCCGGGGTCAAGAGGCCGCACAGCATGCGGATGGAGGTGGTTTTGCCGCTGCCATTCGGCCCCAGAAAACCGTAAATCTCACCCTTTTCCACGCGCAGACTCAAGCCATTGACGACACGCTTGTGCCCGAACGATTTGCTCAGGCCATGCACATCGATGGCGTATTCGCCGTTCATTGCCTGGCGACGTTCAGGGAAACATCCACCGGCTGGCCGGGATGCAGGTGGGCGGCATCCTTCGGCTGCGGCCAGGCTTCCACCAGATAGACCAGCCGGTGGCGGTTCTTCTCGCTGAACAGAACCGGCGGGGTGAATTCCGCGGTGGGACTGATGAAGCGAATGGTGGCCGGCAGGGGAACGGTGCAGCCGTCGCAATGGACCTCGACCGTTTGTCCCGTGCGCAGTGCGCCCAGAGTGGGTTCCGGCACGAAGAACCGGACCTTGATGTTTTCCGCGGGCAGGATGGAGACGACAGGCTGACCCGGGGCGGCCCATTCCCCGATCCGGTAATAAATGTCCTGCACCTGTCCGGAGACGGGTGAGCGCTGCGACTTCTGCTCGAGCCTGATCGTGTTTTGTTCAACCGCCGCCTCACTGGCCAGGACCTGGGCTTGCGCTGCTGCCCGCTCATCCTTGCGTCCGGGCAGACGCGCGGTGGCCAGCTGAGCCTTCATTTGCGCGACATTGGCTTCATCCCGCGCCAGTTGCGTGCGCGCCGCGTCGAGGGATTCGGCACTGACAAAGCCCTTTGCGACCAGCGCCTGCTGCCGGCCCAGTTGCTCGGCGGACAACGTCCGTCTGGCTTCCGCATCCTTCAACTGGGCTTCGATGACCGCAACTTCGGGCGGACGTTTGCCGGTGGCCAGATTGCCGAGTTGCGCCCGAGTCTGAGCCAATTGGGCTTTGGCCTGGCTGACGCCGGCCGCTTCGGTGGTCGGGTCCTGGCTGAACAGCGGCATGCCGGTTTTGATTTCGTCACCCCGGCGCACCGTGAGCGAGGTCAGCTGCCCGCTTTGCTGGGCAGCCACCAGCACAGGCTCGCCTTCCACGTAACCCTGAAACTTTTCCTCTTCCGCAGAGTGGCAGCCGGAAAGCCATGCGATGAGCAAAGCCGTGACGAGAGGGATGTGCAGGTTCATTGAGCAGACGATTCAGGGCTGAAGGGAAACGGGCGATGCTGCGAATGCAGACCACGCCAACAAGGATTGCCCGCATCGGAGCGGGGCGCATGACGACGCCATGCCTGCGGCGTCGGTGGTTGCCTGTTACGGGTGTCCGTCACTTGATCAGCCGGGCTTGCGTGCGACCAGATCGATCAAAGCAGACATGCCGTGGTGGTGGCTGCCTTCGCTGATGACCGATTCGTGTTCGCGCAGATGCACGATGTCCCAGTCGCCGAACCAGTCGCGCAATAACGCGGCGGTATACATGTTGGCTGGGTTGGGCGGGCCGCCGGTGGCGAATTCGACCTGCTTCGGCGTATAGCCCTGCATCACCAGCAGCCCGCCCGGATTGAGGCTGCGACGGATGCCCGCGATGATGCGGTCACGCTCGGGAGGCGGGGCAAACTGGATGAAGATTGCGGCAACGAGGTCATAGGCCGCAGCCGGCCAATTCCAGTCGAGAATGTCGGCCTGCTCGAAATCCAGCGTCACGCCGCGTTCGGTGGCCAGCTTGCGGGCTTTCTCCAGCGCCACCGGCGACACATCGATCGCATGCACCTGCACGCCCCGCCCGGCCAGCCACACGCCGTTGCGNCCTTCACCATCGGCGATCGCCAGNGCACGCATGCCCGGACGAATCAGCGCAGCCTGGCTGGCCAGAAANACATTCGGTGCGGTGCCGAAAATGTAGGCGTCCGTGGCATACCGCTCGTCCCAGAAGTCCCTGCTCATATTTATTTGGCGTTGGAAGCCAGCAGGCGCTCCAGCTGCGCCGCCGGCACCATGCCCGGTACACGCTGGCCATTGGCGAAAATGATCGTGGGCGTGCCGGATATTTTCAGCTTGTTGCCCAGCGCGATGGTGGCATCGACAGGGTTGGCGCATTGACCATCGTTTTTCGGCACGCCGCCACCGCTGATGTAGTCGTTCCACGCCTTGTTGCGGTCGGGCGCGCACCAGATCTGTTTCGAAGCCTGTATCGCCTTGGGATGCAGGCCCTCGATCGGATACAGGAAGGTGTAGACGGTGATGTTGTCGACCTTGTCCAGCTCGGCCTCGAACTTGCGGCAGTAGGGGCAATCCACGTCGGAGAACACCACCAGCTTGCGCGCGCCGTTGCCCTTGACCGTTTTGAGCGCGTTGTTGAGCGGCAGGGTGTTCCAGTCCACCGCCTGCAGCTGATTCAGGCGGGCCTGGGTCAGGTTGCTGCGGCTTTTAAGGTCGATCACATCGCCCGAAAACACGTATTGCGCCTTGGCATCGACATACACCAGCTGGCCATCAAGATAGACTTCGAACAGGCCGCTGTATGGCGTTGGCTTGATCGAGCTGATCTGCGCAGCGGGAAACTGCTGTATCAGCGCCTTGCGGATGACCGACTCGTTGGCCTGCGCGGTCGCAGCGAACATCAGGGTTGCGGCCAGTGCCAGGGGGGTAAATTTCATTCATCACTCCAGAGAAATAAATAAAGTCAGGACATCGCCTCGCGTACCAGCGCCGCCTTGAGCGGCGGCAGCTGGTTGACGAACTTCATCCCGGTATTGCGCAGCCAGGCAGCATGTTGGTTGGCAAACAGATGATGCAGGCCATGGGTGAGCGACTGCATGCGCTGCACCGGCTCGGCACGCTGGCGGGCATAGGCATTCAGCACGCGAGCATCGCCGCACCGTGTGACACGATGCNGCGCGAGCGCNTCGACCAGCGCTTCAGCGTCACCGAATCCCAGGTTCACGCCCTGCCCTGCCAGCGGATGCACCCCGTGCGCGGCATCGCCGATCAGGGCCACGCCGGGCGCCACGATGGCCTCGACCCGGATCAGCCGCAACGGAAAAGCCGCAGCGGGGGTCAGCAGGCGCAGGGCGCCCAGCCGGTCGTGACCCGCAGCCCGCACGCGTTCAGCCAATGACACCGCGTCCAGCGCGACCAGCTCGTCCGCGTGCGCCGACTGCGTAGACCACACCATGGACAGGCGCCCCCCCCCTGCCGGGGGATCTCGATGCCCCTTGTGGGTGCTCCGATCCACTGCGGGCTCTTGTCCTATAAGACCCGCAGGGGAGTGTAGGGGAAGCCCGTGTGGAATCGTATGTCCACTCAAAGGCAGCCAGGCGAGGATGTCGCTGTCGAAGAACCACTGGAAGGCGGTGCCGCGATGCGGACGCTCGCATTCGAAATTCGCCACCACGCCGCTCTGGCCGTAGGGGGTCAGCGTCGAACCCAGGCCGGCCCATTCGCGAATGCGCGAGGCGGCGCCATCGGCGCCGACGACCAGTTCGGTGTCAAGGACGGAACCATCCGCCAGCACCAGTCTGGAACAGGGCTCGCCCCACATGATGGATTCGATCGCTGCCGGGCAATGCAGCGCCACGTTGCCGTCGGCCTGCAGCGCCTGCCACAGGGCGTGCTGCAGGCGCCCGCTCTCGACGATGGCGGCCAGATGCGACACGCCCGATTCATAGGCGTCGAGCCGGATGGTGCCACCTGCGTCGCCCGCCACGTCCATGCGGAAAACCGGCTGCACGCGAGCGGCGTCCATGCGCTGCCATGCGCCCAGGCGTTCGAGGAAACGCTGGCTGGCCGGGCTGATGGCATAGATTCGGGTGTCCCAGACCGCATCCGGAACCTGGGGGGGCTGCCGCTCGATCAGCGCGACACGCAAGCCCTGCCGGCCGAGCGCAAGCGCCGCTGCAGCGCCCACCAGACCGGCACCGACAATCACCACCTGATAGCGTTCTGTATTCATCCGCGCGCCCCGAAAATCATCCGCCGCGCAACGAAGGTTTTCAGCGGCGGAAAAACTTCCAGTGCCAGCAAGCCCAGTCCGCGCGCATGCCGCAGCGGCGCGATGTCGTTGGAAAACACGCGCACCAGAAAATCGGTGAAGCCGACCCCCCCCATCACGTCCAGCCGGCGCCCACGCGCATAGGCTGCCAGCATGGCCGGGCTGCCCAGCGCGGCCAGTGGCGTATCGCCGCACAGGTTCGCCAGTTCCCAGGCGTCGCGCAGACCGATGTTGAAACCCTGCCCCGCCACCGGATGCAGCGTCTGCGCGGCATTGCCGATACGCACGACACGCTCGGATGCTTCGCTCCCGGTGTAGGCGAGTTTGAGCGGGAAGGTCTTGCGCGGGCTGGCCGCCACAAACCGCCCCTGCCGCCCGCCAAAGTGCCGGTACAAGGCATCCAGAAACGCTGCGTCCGGCAATGCAGCAATGCGCTGGGCATCGGCGTCGCTTGCGGACCAAACGAGTGCATAACGCTCCCCGCTTGGCAGCAGCGCCGCCGGGCCTTCGGGCGTAAAGCGCTCGTAGGCCTGATTGGCGTGCGGCAGTTCGGTCTGCACGTCACACACCACCGCCGTCTGATCGTAGTCGCGTGCAAATTTTGGTTCAGGCGCCGCGGGCATCAATTTGCCTTTGCCGCTGCGACCACCGTCGGCCACCACCACCAACGGTGCCGTGAGGGCTTCCCCCGCTTCCGGGTGAAGCGTGGCGCAGGTGGCGCCGGACTCGATGCGCGCCACCGCCACGCCGTAATCCACCGCAATGGCCGCGTCGGCCAATGCCTGTTTCAGCGCCACGGTAAGCGTGGCGTAAGGCAGCACATATCCCAACGCCGGCACCTTCACCTCGTCGGCTGACAGCCGCGCCATGCCGAGCGCGCCGCGCTGCGAAATATGGATGCGGGTGATCGGGGTCACCGCCTCGATCCTGTCCCACACGCCGAGGCGGTCGAGGATCAGGCGCGAACCGTAGGACAAGGCCAGAGTGCGGGTGTCGGTGCGCGCATCGGCCGGCATGGCTTCGAGCACGCGCGCTGCAATGCCCTGCTGCTGCAGGGCCAGCGCGCACACCGCACCGACCGGCCCGGCCCCGACGATCAGCGGACCGTTCACGGGTTCATCCATGCTTCGATCTCCGCCACGGTTTTCGGCGGTGAAGTCAGCACCTCGCAGCCGGATTCAGTCACCACCACGTCATCCTCGATGCGGATGCCGGTGTTCCACAAGGCCGCCGGTACGTCATCCGCCGGGCGGATGTACAAGCCCGGCTCGACCGTCAGGGTCATGCCCGGCCGCAGCGGGCGCCATTCGCCCTGCAGCTTGTATTCGCCTGCGTCGTGCACGTCCATGCCCAGCCAGTGACCGGTGCGGTGCATGTAGAAACGCTTGTAGGCCTCCGACTCGATCAGACCGTCGACTTCGCCATGGAGCAGACCAAGGTCCGCCATGCCCTGCGTCAGCACCCGCACCGCGGCGTCGTGCGGAGCATTCCAGCGGCTGCCCGGTCGTACCATGTCGATGGCCGCCGCCTGCGCGGCCAGCACCAGTTCGTAGACATCCTTCTGCGCCGCCGAAAAGCGGCCGTTCACCGGAAAGGTGCGGGTGATGTCGGCCGCATAGCTGCCGAACTCGGCCGCGGCGTCGATCAGCAGCAGGTCGCCATCGCGCAGCGGCTGGTTGTTGAAGACGTAGTGCAGCACGCAGGCATTGGCGCCGCTGGCGACGATGGAGGTATAGGCCGGCGCCTCGGCGCCGCCACTGCGGAAGGCGCACAGCAGTTCCGCCTCGATCTCGTATTCGTGGCGGCCCGGCCGGGTGGCGCGCATGGCGGCGCGATGCGCGCCGCNGGAGATCTCGGCGGCGCGGCGCATCAGGGCGAGTTCGTGGCCATCCTTGACGAGGCGGAACTCGTCCAGCCAGATGCGTGCGTCCGCCAGTCGGGCCGGGGCGTGCACGCCGCCGCGCGCCTTGCCGCGCACCGCGTTGAGCCAGCCCATCACCTGCGTGTCCCAGGCCATGTCGCGGCCGATGAGGTAGGCCAGCAGCGGCTGGTTTTCCAGCAGCCTCGGCAATTCCGCATCCAGCGCCTCATAGGCGAAGGCGTCGTCGAAGTCGAAGCCCTCACGGGCCGCCGCCGGGCCATGGCGAAAACCGTCCCAGATCTCCCTTTCCTCGTTCCGCTCGCGGCAGAACAGGATGTGGCGCGGCTCTATGCCGCCCACCAGCACCACCACCGCCTCGGGCTCGTTGAAACCGGTCAGCCAGTAAAAATAGCTGTCGTGCCGGTAGGGATAATGCGTGTCGCGGTTGCGCGGTACCTCCGGGGCGGTGGCGATGACCATCACCCCGTCGCCCATCTGCTCCAGGACCCGCTGGCGGCGAGCGCGGTAAATTGCGGAATCAGGCTGCATGATGCTGTCTCAGTTCCTCGTCCAGTGCGATCAGGCGGGCCGGTGTGCCGACGTCTTCCCAGCGCCCGGCATAGTATTCACCCGTGACGCGTCCGGCGTCGATCGCCAGCCGCAGCAGCGGCGCGAGCGGGGCTTTCTCACCCGCCCGGGCATGCGCGAACAGCGCACGGTGATACACGCCGATGCCGGAGAAGGTGAAGCGTGCCGGGTTTGGCGTGAGCGGAATATCGGCGTCCTTCACCCGGCCGCCGTCGAGCACGAAATCGCCCGCCGGGTGATGCGGCGGATTGTCGACCAGCACCAGATGAGCCTGATCGCCTGAAGCTGAGAGCCGCTTCATCGGTTCGGCGAGGCAGCTGAAATCGTATTCGCAGTAGATATCGCCATTGACCACGGGGAAGACGTCACATTCAATCAGCGGCAGCGCGGTGGCAATGCCGCCCGCGGTTTCCAGTGCGCTGACTTCGCGCGAATAGTCGATCGACACGCCCAGCGTTGAACCGTTCCCCAGCATCGCCTCGATCTGCTCGCCGAGATGCGCATGATTGATGACGATGTGGTGGTAGCCCGCCGCACGCAGGCGTTCGATATGCCAGACGACGAGCGGCTTGCCACCGNCCTGCAACAGGGGCTTGGGCGTATGGTCGGTGAGCGGACGCATGCGCTCGCCGCGCCCGGCGGCGAGAATCATCGCANTATTCATATTCGCTCGTTGCACACGCTTGTCCCTGACCCCTGATTCCTAAAACGTATATCCCACCTGCGGCTGCCTGTCCTGCAGGGCATCGAGCAGGAACAGCAAAGGTTTAAGTTCGTTGTAGCGTTCGCATACCTTGCGCAGGTAGNGCATCACCCGTGGCATGTCCTTGAGGTAGCCCTCCTTGCCGTCGCGGTGATACAGCCGCGCAAAGATGCCGAGCACCTTGATGTGGCGCTGCGCGCCCATCCATTCGAAGTCGAGCCAGAAGTCGCCGAAATCCTCGCGCACCGGCAATCGGGCGGCACGCGCCCTCTCCCAGTAGCGGATCACCCAGTCGAGCTGCTGTTCCTCGTCCCACTGGATGTAGGCATCGCGGTAGATCGACGCGAGATCGTAGGTGATGGGACCATACACCGCGTCCTGGAAATCAAGGATGCCAGGATTGGGGTCCGACACCATCAAATTGCGTGAATGCCAGTCACGGTGCACGTAGACCTGCGGCTGCGCAAGGTTATTGGCAAGCAGGCGCTCGAACACGGCATCGAGAATGGCCCGCTGGTCGTCGTTCATCATGACGCCCAGATGCTTCGCCACATACCACTCGGGAAACAGCATCAGCTCGCGGCTAAGCAACGCACGGTCGTATTCCGGCAGCACCCCGGGCCGGCTCGCCTGCTGGATGCGAATCAGCGCGTCGTTCGACGCCAGATAGAGTTCACGGGCAGTGGATTCGGTGAGCGCAGACAGATAGGTGGTGTTGCCCAGGTCGGTCAGCAGCAGAAATCCCTGATCCAGATCCTGCGCCAGCACTTGCGGCACATGCACCCCGGCATCGGCAAACAGCCGTGCGACGATGACAAACGGGCGACAATCCTCGTGCGCCGGCGGCGCGTCCATCACGATATAATCGCGGCCTTTGGCAGTCACGCGAAAATAACGGCGAAAGCTGGCGTCCGCCGATGCCGGGGCGATATCCAGCGAATCGCCCCCCAGCTGTCGGGCAGACCAGTCCTGTAATACTTGCAAACGTTCCACTGCCGCTCGGCTCCGAATAACGAACTTCCGGATTTTACATCGCTTGTCCACCTTGCCCGGCTATGCGCTCGTTGTATTGTTGCTGACAGCCAGTTCGGCGGTCGCGGATGGGCTCGTGCTGAAGAAGGATGTCGAATTGATGGGCTCGGCAGTGGCCGGCCAGGCGGGACCGCTGTTTCTGACCGCCGATCTCATCGAATCGACTGCACCCAATGTCATCGAAGCCAGTGGTCAGGTGGAAGCCCGCCAGGCCGGGCGCAACTTTTTTGCCAGCTGGCTGCGTTACGACACCACGTTGAATCTTGTGCAGGCACGCGGGCAGGTGCGGCTGGAGCAGCCGGCGCTGGTGGTCGAGGGCGATTCGCTCGAACTCAATCTCGACACCTACGGCGGCGAACTCATCAAGCCGGTCTACCTCCTGCCCGCCCAGAAGCGGCAGAGCCATGACCAGCGCATCGAATTATTAGTAGACGAGGCAAGCTCCAACCTGCCGGCCCCGCAGGGGCGGGGCCATGCCGAACGCATCGATTTAATCGACGAGAACCACTTCAGCCTGCAGGATGCCACCTACACTACCTGCCCGGTAGACAACGACGACTGGTTTTTCAAAGTGGGCGATCTCGATATCGACAAAACCCGCAATGTCGGCACCGCACGCCATGCCACCCTGCAGTTTCTNGGTACTCCGATCCTGTATACGCCGTGGATGGACTTTTCACTCAACAACGCGCGCAAGTCCGGCGTGCTGGCGCCCACCGTCGGCATCACCGAGCGCAGCGGCATCGACGTCACGGTGCCCTATTATCTGAATCTCGCCCCCAATTACGACGCGACGCTGTTCCCACGCCTGCTGACCAAGCGCGGCGTACTGCTGGGGATCGAGTCCCGCTTTCTGCTGGACAATGCCCATGGCATCAACAGCTTCGAACTCCTGCCCAACGACAGAGTGGCCGACGATTCGCGCTGGAGCGTGGCGCTTATCGATGAATACCGCCTGAATGCGAATACCCGGNTCGGCTTGAACGTCATCCGTGTCTCCGACAACGATTTTTTTCGAGACCTGTCGAACCGCATTGCCGTCACCTCGCTCACCAACCTCAATGCCGAGGCCTGGGTGGTCACCCAGCATGAAAACTGGGATGCCGAGTTGCGGGTGCAAAGCTTCCAGACCTTGCAGGACTCCACCGCGCCCCCGATCACCCCACCCTATGATCGGCTGCCCTTTGCACGGCTGGGACTCAAACAGTCCCTGCCCAGCGGAATCGAGTTCAAACTGGAAACCCAGGCCACCCGCTTTGTCTCGCCCGAGTCCACGCTGCCTGACGGCACGCGGGTAATGGCCTATCCGACGCTTGAGCTGCCGCTCGTCAGCTCGTTCGGCTTTCTCGTCCCGCAAGTTGGCTGGAGCAGCACCTACTATGCGCTGGACGAGAGCATGCCCACGCAGAGCATTACCCGCAATCTGCCCATCTTAAGCGTCGACAGCGGCGTCACCTTCGATCGCCCGTTCCATTTTTCCGGCACCGATTACGTTCAGACCCTGGAGCCCCGTGCCTACTATGTATACGCGCCCTACCGCAACCAGGACAACATTCCGGTATTCGATACCGCGCAGATGGAGTTCAGCTATGCGCAAATGTTCACCGAGAACCAGTTCGTAGGATTCGACCGCATCAACGACGCCAATCAGCTGACGCTGGCATTCACCAGCCGTTTCATCGAATCATCCAGCGGCCTCGAGCGCCTGATGGTCACCCTCGGGCAGCGCTACTACTTCACCTCCCAGCAGGTCACCCTGCCCGGCGTTGCGCCCCGAACCAGCAACAGCTCCGATCTGCTCGCCGCAGTCAGCGGGCAGATCTCGCGCGACTGGCGTATGGCCGCCAACTGGGAATACGATGCCCAGAATCACTCCACTTACCAACAGAACCTGGGGGTGTCCTACCATCCCCGGGATGGTCACGCATTGAACTTTGGCTACCGCTTCATTGACCAATCCACCAACCAGATCGACGTGTCGGGACAATGGCCGCTGAGCCACCGCATGTACGGGATGTTCCGCTACAACTACTCCTTCGAGGACAACAAGCTGATCGAGGGGCTGGCGGGTCTTGAATACAATGGCGGATGCTGGGCGATGCGGGGTGTGATCCAGCGCCTGGCCACCAAGGAGGACCAGTCCACTGACGCGTTTTTCCTGCAGTTGGAATTGAACGGCATTGGGCGCCTTGGCGCAAACCCGCTCGAAGTTTTGAAAAACAGTGTTCCCGGATACAGGACTACCAATGATTTTCTCCAAACGCCCTGAATGGCATCGACCGCAGTGGATGCTGGCACTCGTGCTGGCCGCGTCGACCCTGCTTCCCGCCCACGCCGCTGTGGTGCCGCTGAATCACATCGTCGCCGTCGTCAATGACGAAGTCATCACCCGCAAGGAACTGGTCAAGCGTTACGACGAAGCCGTGCAGAGCCTGGCGCGACAGAACACCCCGTTGCCGCCGCGTGAAGCCCTTGAGAAACAGCTGCTCGAACGCATGATCACCGAACTGGCCTTGCAGCAGCATGCCCGCAATACCGGCGTACGGGTCGACCCAACCCAGGTCGAGCGCACCCTGCAGCGCATTGCCGCGCAGAACAAGATGGACATGGCCGGCCTGCAAGCCGCGCTGGCAAAAGAAGGTCAGTCACTCGACAGCATGCGCAACGCCGTCCGCAATGAACTTCTCATTGCGCGCGCACGTGAACGCGACGTCGACAACCGCGTGACCGTCAGCGATTCGGAAATCGAAGGGTATCTGCAGACTCAGGCCCAACAGGGGGCGGAGACCGAGTACAACTTCTCCCATATCCTCATCACCGTGCCGGAAAATGCCGCACCGGAAGACATCCAGGCGCGCCGCGCCCGCGCCGAGGAAATCATCGACTTGCTTGCCAAGGGCGCCGACTTTGCCCAGTTGTCCGCCCGCTACTCCGACGCCAGCAATGCGCTCCAGGGCGGCGCCTTCGGCTGGCGCCCCGGCGGCAAATTGCCGGCACTGTTCGTCGATGCCCTGAAGCCGCTGCAACCCGGCCAGATCAGCCCGCTCCTAAAAAGCGGCAACGGCTTCCACATCCTCAAGCTCAACGACAAACGCGGCCTCAACGCCACGCTCAGCGTCACGCAAACGCATGCCCGCCACATTCTGATCAAAACCAACGAACTGACCTCGGAATCCGATGCCCGCTCCCGCCTGTTGCAGCTCAAGGAGCGCATCGAAAATGGCGTGAAATTCGATCAACTCGCACGCCAGCACTCCGATGATGCCAGCGCGGCCAAAGGCGGCGACCTCGGCTGGATCAGCCCGGGCGACACCGTGCCCGAATTCGAGAAGGCGATGAATGCCTTGAAAGACGGTGAGGTAAGCGACCCCATCCAGTCGCCTTTCGGCTGGCACCTGATCCAGGTGCTGGAGCGCCGCAATCAGGACGTCACGCAGGAACGCCTGAAGCTGACGGCCCGCCAGGCCATCCGTGAACGCAAGGCGGAAGAGGCTTTCCAGGACTGGGTCCGGCAGATTCGCGATTCGGCCTACGTCGAACTGCGTCCGCTCGAATAGCCCGGGTACGCGCCGGGTGAGCGAAGCCACCGATCTGCCCATCCTCGCGCTGACAGCCGGCGAGCCGGCGGGAATCGGACCCGACCTCTGTATCGCGTTGTCGACGCAGCAGGCGTTGCCGTGCCGGGTATCGGTGCTGGGCGATATCGCCGTGCTGCAGGCCCGCGCCGCACAGCTTGGCATCGCAGTCGACTTCGTCGGCGGCGACGTCATCCCCGCCCATCAGCCCGGCAGGCTGCATGTGCGTCATATTCCGGTTGTCGCTTCCGTGACCCCGGGTTGGCTCGACGCCCGCAACAGCGGCCACGTCCTGGCCTTGCTCGATGCCGCGATCTCCGGCTGCATGAACGGGGCATATCACGCCATCGTCACCGCGCCGGTCCACAAGGGCGTCATCAACGACGCCGGCTTTGCCTTCACCGGCCACACCGAATACCTGGCTGACCACAGCGGCACCCATAAGGTGGTGATGATGCTCGCCGGCGGCGGCCTGCGCGTGGCACTCGCCACCACCCACCTGCCCTTGCGCGAGGTGGCCGATGCCATCACCCCCGGTCTGCTCGACGAGGTGATCCGCATCCTGCACGCCGACCTGCAGGAAAAATTCGGCATCGTCCAGCCGCGCATTCTGGTGGCCGGGCTCAATCCGCACGCCGGTGAATCCGGTCATCTGGGTCACGAGGAAATCGACATCATCGAACCCGCGCTCGACCGTTTGCGCGCCCAAGGCATGCACCTCGTCGGCCCGCTGCCTGCCGACACCCTGTTCTCGCGCATTCGCAATGACCCCTGCGACGCCGTGCTGGCGATGTACCACGACCAGGGCCTGCCCGTGCTCAAATACGCCAGTTTTGGCGCCGGCGTGAACATCACCCTGGGGCTGCCTTTCATTCGCACCTCGGTCGATCATGGCACCGCACTCGATCTTGCCGGCACCGGACGGGCGGAGGCGGGCAGCCTGATGACTGCGATCAAGGTGGCGCTGGAGATGGTGGAGAAGAAGGGGCGAGGATCTGGGAGCTAGGATTTAGGGGATGTGCGGCTTCACCGCGCTTCTCTAAAACCCTCTAGCCCCTAGCCCCTAACTCCTAGCCCCTAAAAATGCACACGCCCCGCAAACGCTTCGGCCAGAACTTCCTGATCGACGACGGCATCATCCACGCCATTGTCAATGCCATCCATCCCCAAGCGAACGAAACCGTCGTCGAGATCGGTCCGGGCCTGGGAGCGCTGACCCGCCCCCTGCTCGAACGCCTGCCCCATCTGCATGCCGTGGAACTCGACCGCGACATCGTCGCGCGTCTGCGGAAGACCTGGGCCGCCGGGCGCCTGACGATCCACGAGGGGGATGCGTTGAAATTCAATTTTGGCGCGCTGGGCCACGACCTGCGCATCGTCGGCAACCTGCCGTACAACATTTCTACGCCGCTACTGTTCCACCTGATGGACTTTTCCGCGCAGATCCGCGACATGACTTTCATGCTGCAGAAGGAAGTCGTCGAACGCATGGTTGCCGAGCCCTCCTCCGCGGATTACGGGCGGCTGTCGATCATGCTGCAGCGCCGCTTTCACCTCGAATGGCTGCTCGACGTGCCACCTACCGCCTTCAACCCGCCGCCCAAGGTCGATTCCGCGGTGGTGCGGCTGATCCCCAAAACTCCCGCTGAAATCGTGCCGCTCGACGAGGCCCTGTTTGCACGCGTGGTCGCCGCCGCATTCTCGCAGCGGCGCAAGACACTGAAGAACACGCTCGGCAGCTTGCTGAAGCCCGAAGAATTCGTCGTGCTCGGCATCGACGCCGGCAAGCGCGCAGAGAATCTCGCTGTCGCCGACTACGAAGCCATTACCCGACACCTGGCCAGCCTGCAGGGCCCTGCGTAGCGGCAACGCTCAGTCCGGCAGGAAGGGATAGTCGGTATAACCCTTGTCTTCCCCGCTGTAGAAGGTTGGGTAATCAGGCTGATTCAGCGGCGCACCACGCCGGAAGCGCTCGACCAGGTCCGGATTGGCCAGCAGCAGGCGGCCGAACGCAATCGCGTCGGCTGCGCCGGAGGTCACGGCCAGCTGCGCGGTTGCGAAATCGTAGCCGTTGTTGCGGATCAGGTTGCCTGTATACAGCGCACGCAGCCGGTCGTAGTCGAATGGCAACCATTGCTCCCTGGGCGCGCCGCCGGTTCCCTGCAGCACGTCGAGGAATGCCAGCCGCAGTGGATTGAGCTGGCCGACCACATAATCGAAGGTTTCCTGCGGATGGTCGTCGCTGATGTCATTGAACGGCGTCGAAGGCGTCAGCCGCAGGCCGACACGCTCGTTGCCAACCGCCTTGCACACCGCTTCCAGCACTTCCAGCAACAGTCGTGCGCGGTTTTCCTTGCTGCCGCCGTAGGCGTCGGTACGCCGGTTGGTGGAGGAACGCAGGAACTGGTCCAGCAGATAGCCGTTGCCGGCATGGATTTCGACGCCATCAAAGCCGGCATCGATGGCATTGCGCGCGGCCTCGGCGTAGCGTGCGATCAGGGCAGGAATTTCCGCAAGATCGAGTGCACGCGGCGTGACGAAATCCTTCATGGCCTGCCCGGTGAATGCCTGGCCGGCCGGGCGAATTGCGGAGGGAGCGACAGGCAGCGCGCCGCCTGGCTGCAGATCGGGATGCGAAATCCGCCCCACGTGCCAGAGTTGCAAGGCGATCCTGCCGCCGGCGCCATGAACCGCCTCCGTCACCTGCTTCCAGCCTGCAATCTGCTCGGGCGTATGAATGCCGGGCGTGCGCGGATAGCCATGGCCCTCCGCGCAGATCGGCGAGGCCTCGGTCAGGATCAGGCCGGCCGACGCGCGCTGGCGATAGTATTCGGCCACCAGCGGCGTCGGCACATTGCCGGCTCCGGCACGGTTGCGTGTGAGTGAGGACATCACCACACGATTGGCCAGTTCGATGGCGCCGAAGCGGCCAGGCGAGAAAAGATCGGTCACGTAGGAATTCCTTTGAGTTGAGCCCTGCGGGCAAATGGGATGCGACACTTGTTTAACATGCCTTGTGGCTGAATTTTGAATGACANGCGACCAGTGGTCGAATATTGACGCACGCCTGCGCCCTCCAGTGGGTGTCAATGACAGGATTTACTTGAGGCCCTGATACTGGCGACAATCCTGCATATAAATCCATATCGGCCCGTGACCAAGGAATTGAAAGATGATCGAGAACCAGGAACGCTTCAGTCGAGCGATGGCACTGTTCGATGCCGCCAACGCGAATGATCCCAATATGGACGAAGGCCAGCCGAAGGAACTGCTTTACGGCCAACGCATGTCGGACATGATCGGCCGCTTTGCGCCGGCTGCCTCGGAAGCAGCGCAACTGGCGGTGCGTGCCCAGCACATCCAGCGCTGGACGGTGCCACGCAATACTTATCCGATGACCAAGGAAGGCTATCACGCATGGCGCACCGGCCTCTATACGTTTCATGCCAATACCGCTGGAGAATTGATGCGCCAGGCCGGTTACGACGACGCAATGATAGAACGTGTCAAGAAAGCAGTAGGCAAGCGCGGCATCAAGGTCAACCCGGACACGCAGTTGCTGGAAGACATCGCCAATCTCGTCTTCATCGAGCATTACATGCAGCCCTTCGCCCTCAGCAAGCCTGAGTACGATGAAGCGAAATGGATGGAAATCATCCGCCGCACCTGGGGCAAGATGTCGAAGAACGCCCAGGCCTTTGCCCTGTCCGGCAGGATCAGATTGCCCGAGCCCCTGGTGCCGCTGATCACCAGGGCGATCAGTCAGTAATCGCAGCCGAATGCCGTTGCTCAGACAGCCGTTTGCTGGACCCAACCTGCGGTTCCCCGCTGGATGAATTCGATCGGGTAGCCGTCCGGATCCTCGATGAATGCGATCACGGTCGTGCTGTGCGACATCGGCCCGGCCGGGCGCAGCACCTTGCCGCCTTTTGCCGCGACAGCATCACACGCGGCATAGGCGTCGTCGACCTCGATGGCGATGTGACCGTAGCCGCTGCCGACCTCGTAGGTGTCGATGCCCCAGTTGTAGGTGAGCTCGAGCACCGCCGCCTTGTCCTCGCTGTCGTAGCCGACGAAAGCCAGCGTGAATTTGCCGCCCGGGTAGTCCTTGCGGCGCAGCAGTTTCATGCCGAGGACGTGGGTGTAGAAATCAATCGAGCGATCCAGATCGCCGACGCGCAGCATGGTGTGTAAAAGTCTCATAGCCTTCCTCCACGAAGAGCACGAGGGACACGAAGACAGATAACGGATTTTGTCCTGGCAGCCCCTGCCGGGAGGGCCGGGCCAAACTGCATGTTGCGCTTTCTTCGTGTCCTGCGTGGACAAACCGGTTATTAGTCAATCAAACCTGAAACAGCACTGTGCTCATTGTGCGCAACTCTGCGCGTCGCGCCAACGCGTCCGGGCACAGTTCCGCAACCTGCGCCCAGAAACGTGGCGAGTGGTCGAGGTGAACGAGGTGCGCAAGCTCGTGCGCTGCGACGTAGTCGATGAGCGTGAGCGGTGCCTGAACCAGGCGCCAGTTGAGGCGGATATGGCCACGCTGGGTGCAGCTGCCCCATTGGGTTTGCGCATTGGACAGGGCGAAGCGGCTGGGCGTGCGGCCCAGTCTGCGCGCGATGCGTGCAAGCCGCCAGACGAGCAAACGTTCGGCGCGAGCGACGAG
>JGI20214J51650_10000963_pt1 | contig 18174 bp, 18 predicted proteins | sample WetSurMetagenome_FD_51650 | JGI IMG/M metagenome (IMG submission 51650) | reverse complement strand
CGAGAAATTAGATAAAGCAACAACGCGCTGCTATAGTGTAGTCCGGCCAATCATGCGGGCCTTTCACGCCCGCGACTGGGGTTCGAATCCCCATAGCAGCATTTAAACACTCATGGTTCTATTCTCTATATCCCATGTCTTGAGACATCCGACCGGGCGACAGCTGGAATATTCTTGGAAATGTTGTTAAAATCGGTGATAGTTAGGTTGAATTAGGGCCTATCTAGCTTTAAGCTTGAATTTAGTATAATCACAAATGGAATTGTTTTCAGTACATACTTGGATGAAATAGGGAGTTCCCCAATTGAATCGATGTTGTGAAGTATTAACATCCCATGACCAAGTATTGATGCCACTGATATTTGATTCAACTATTACCGTTTGTTGAATACCACGCCGACAAGGTTCAACTGAATCATCGCACGATTGACACTTATTGCATTGCTGCATCGTTTGCGCAAATATCATAAGAATAAGATTTTTCCTGGGTGCCAAATTTGTTGTCCCGGAAAATTGGATAATATCTCCAAGATTATGATCAGTTACTGGGGTGATATTGATAAAAGGCATTTCCACTGTAGCGCCTGTGCTTGGTGAATTATTTTCTAGGGGGGACTGTATTAGTGTTGGTATTGGGGTGGATGTTACGATTTTCTGAAGGGGCATTACCATACTTGTGTTTCTCGTATGGTTGGTTGCAGGAGTCGATGAAATGCACCCGGTTATCAGAAATACTGAAAGTATTACAAATACGATAACGGTAAATAGCCCAATGGGAGAGGATATAGCATTCGATATCAACGATTTTCCTAATTTCATAGGAGTATATACGTTATTTGCAGATTATATTTAAATAACCCGAATAAGATGCTCCATAGCAGCATTTAGTTTTCTTAAAATTTGAATTAAAAAAAATTCTCGGGAAAGGTACTTTTCAGGGGTTTTTCAATCGAACCCAAACAATTTGATGCTGTTGATCTGTCGAATCAGTTCTGTCGGTTAACGTATCAAATTCCGGATTATAACTGAAATTATAATATGAGCCTGCATAGAATCCATAAGGTTGTTCTGGATGGTCTTTATCTGGATACATCGCGGTATACGAATTACTCCCAAGATTTTTCCATTTACCATATAATGGTATAACCCGAATACTCGGACCGGCGCAGGAATATGAGAAATTCCCGCTAGAAAGAAATTGGAATCCACAACTTACCTTACTAGTTTCATTAGTTGTATTGCCAATACAGGAAGTATGGATCCATGTACCAACAAAGGGATCTAGTGGAAATATTGTCTGACTAACTGCCATTGCTGAAATTGCAATAACATTGGTCGTGCTGATGATAGTGGGTGAAGTCGGTGTCGGAGTTGGTGTGACTACAGCATTTTTATTGTCACCAACACAACCGGCAGTTATCACGACTGCCATTAGAAAAACGATGAAAAAAAGATACCTCATACCCGTCACTTTTATCTGAATGCCGATATATTTTCTCTTTTGTATCACAAAACACCGGTTGAATCAAAAAATTCAACGTGTCGAACCCAATTCTTTTAGAAATGAGAAATCGGCATTTGCAGAAATATAACTATTATTTAGTGGATGTGGAATTCCCGGAGCCGGGAATGGATTTCAAATCGAGCTGAATTTCAACTATTCCTTTTGGAGTGACCGTTGATTCTCTTCTGAGCATTACACCGTTTTTATAGACCTCCAGAATAATCTTATCGCCGGAACCGTCTTTTTTCTGGAGAGCTGCAACAACAATTCCATCGTTTGTCGCGATTGGGTAGAAATTATCTCCGGTTCCGGAAACCTCAATCTGACTCCCTGGTGTGCCGATCAACGCGCTATAAAGAACCTGGATAAACGGCCCGTACCCATACACCCGTTGGAGGAATCATCAACTGAGTTGGTGTCGGGGAAGCAGTTAACGTTACACCGGGGGTTCGGGTGGATTGCGGAATGGGTGTTGGCTGTGTAGTTGCCAGGGTGGTAACCACAGTCGTGGTTGTAGCTCCCCCGGAAGGTACAGACATGATATTTGCAACAATAACCAACCCGGCCAAAATGGGCAGGATAGCGATAATAAGGATTGCTATGGCAAGATAATTGGGTTTTTTCCCTTTCGGTCCGGAAACCGGTGGCGGCAGCGGAGGTGCCGGTTCTGTAACAGGTGATTCCTGGGCTGAAGGTTGGGGAGATTCCGAATTTGGCAATACCGGCCATTGGACATGGGAGGCGGGAGATCCCTGAGGTTCAGGTGGTAACGGTTCAGGTGCCAGAGGGTAATTTTGTTTTTGAACAAGAGGTGTGGATTCCTGGGTCCGGGGAACAGAATCTTCAATTAACGGTTCAATGGAATGAATTATCTGATCAATCTGACTTTCCTTATGTTTTTCAGGTGAACCAGCAGACGGTGGGACGGTAACCTGAGTCTCGGTAATTACCGGAGAATCTGCCGGGGGAGGGACCGATACCCTGGCAGGAGGAGATGACGGTTCCTGAAGACGATCCGGTTCACTGGTAATGACCGGTTTGGATACAGGCATCCGCTCATTTGATTGCTGAATAGGCGTCCCGCAGCGGTTACAGAATGTTGATTTGAGAGGAACCCGATTTCCACATCGTGAACAGAACAAACCGGTGGGAAGGGAAGATGTCTCTTTTGGGATCGGGGCAACCGGAGTTTTCTCAGTAATCTTACCCATGGGAAGGGAGGTTTCGATCTTCTTTTTTGTAGGCCTTGTGGCAGTAGCACTACTTTGTATCGGAGCCTGAGTTTCCCTTTTTGTTATAGATTCTTCAGGCTGAACGGAGGAATCCATAGAAGGAGCATCTCTGATCGATGAAGGAATAAGACTGTTAAGTTTCTGTGCCCATTCACGGCATTCACGTTTCCTTTCCCCTCCTGCTTGCCGTACGAAGGTAAGTACTGTTCGCTTCTTTTCACCGGTTTCTGTAACAATTGAGAGGACGAGAAAGTGATCACGTATAGCGTTTTCTCCTGCTTCGACCTTTCTGATAGTCGTGAGTGCAATGTCCTGTGCAGGAATAACATTCTTTTTGCTGTCGGTAAGAATAATCCGCTTGTTAGTAAGTATAGCATCAAAGGAGATGGATTTGAATTTTATATTCCGCGTTTCCAGGATGATGGACTCATCACGGTCCAGTTCACTATTGCCTATAATACCACACACCTACCTATAGTTGCGTTAGCAAAAGCGAAATAAGTATTTATTCCTGATCAATTCAAACTCAATCTCTCTAAAATTTCAGAGATATTCCTTGTCATTCAAATATGGCCGGAGTACCTGAGGAATTTCTACTGAACCATCGTTTTTCTGGAAATTTTCGAGGATGGCACGCATTACCCGGGACGTTGCTATAGCCGTAGAATTGAGGGTATGAACATATTGTTTTGATTCGAAATCGCTTTTGTCCCGAACTTTGATATTAAGCCGGACTGCCTGGTAGGATGTACAGTTTGAGCATGATACAACTTCCCGGTAAGCATTCTCCCGAGGCATCCATGCTTCAATATCATATTTTTTGGCTGCGACAGTCCCTATGTCTCCAGTGCATATAGATACCACACGATAAGGAATCAGAAGTTTCTTGAATACTTCTTCTGCGTTTGCAAGCAATTCATCGTGAATCTGCGATGAATCATCTGGTTTGCAGAAGACGAACTGCTCCACTTTGGTGAACTGGTGGACACGGAACAGCCCTTTGGTGTCAAGTCCGTGTGCACCGATCTCACGGCGGAAGCAGGGTGAGATCCCGGCAAGTCGGAGGGGAAGGTCCCCCTCTTCAAAGATTTCATCACGATACATTGCTCCGATAGGGTGCTCGCTCGTTGCAATCAGGTACATGTCATCCCCATCAATTTTGTACATGACTTTTTCAAAGTCGTCCAGATCAGTAACCCCCTCATAGGACGAACGATTGATCATGAATGGTGGGATAACAGGCGTGTAGCCTTTGTGCGTCAGCAGATCAATCGAAAAACGCTGGAGAGCCATATCCAGAAGGACAAGGCTGCCTTTCAAAAAATAAAATCCCGCGCCGGAAATTTTTGTTGCACGTTCAAAATCTGCCCATCCATTTTCCGCCGCCAGCTGCCCGTGGTTCTTGAGTTCAAAATCGGGTATCCGGCACGTACCTACCCGCCGTATCTCTACATTTTCCGTATCGTCTTTTCCCACAGGAACACTTTCATGCAGGATGTTAGGAAGTCGCATAAGATAGTAATGAATAGACCGGGCAATCTCTTCTTTTTCGATATCCAGGTCCCTGATCAACTCCGGAAGATTTGCAGCTTCTGCTAAAAGGACAACCGGGTTCTCCCCGGCTTTTCGTGCACGGTTTATCTCGCGTGCGATTGTGTTACGGCGCTGGCGCAAAGCATCGGTCTCAACCTTAAGTTCACGCGACCTGGCATCTTTTTTGAGCAGGTCGTCTATCCATGGCAGTTTCTCAATAGTATTGCGTTTCTTAAGATCTGCCCGGATTATGTCCGGGTTGGATCGAACTAACCTGATATCTAACATGAGATCCCTCTTTTTTTAAATGAGTATCNGATGTACTATTGAATGATCATAATACCTCTTTAAGAANGTGTATTACTTATTATAATCTCATTTTGGGTGTATCTTATTGAATGAATATACATCATATGTTATTGCTTTTGCATTTGTTCAGAAAAGATAAATAATGCCTGATTCCCCTGTTGGATGTTGCTCTATGCCAAGGAATATTGGTGTTTTGAAAATGACAGAAAAAATTTCTTATGAATAATCCCAATCCTTAAGTCATTGAAAAGAGATGGAAATGTATAATGCAATCGGGTATAATCCTGCTTTTCGTGTATAACCTTGATAAAGGCTCTCTGTCGGGTATGTCTGATTACCAGCACAGTATAAAATCTGCCAAAACTCCCCAATGCAATCTTTATTTTCTGATCTCAACTCCAGTTGGCATGAAAAAGACCTGGAAACGATTCATCAATGATCTCGGTGTACCATCAAAATTCCTTCACCGCGATGAATTTTTTCAGGTTTGCGGAATGCGGAAACTTCTTGTTCCCGCTGTGTATGTCCAGGCAGGTACTTCATTTCATGAGCTTATCAGTGCCGACGAGATTAATCACATTGACTCCACTGATGTTCTCATCGGGCTTGTCACAAAACGGCTTAAACAGCATCTCACATAATCTTCTTTATTTTTTTTAGTATTCGACAAAATCCTTTTTAATTTTAGCATTTACGAAACAACCCAACTGTCAGACGGGTCGGATGGAAATTCGATGATTTTTTTATGGAGAACCGGATTATCTAACGTATTCTCCGGATATTCTTATACCTGATACAAAAAATTGTAGATCAAAAGACTTTTCTCTTATTTTTTACATTGATGCGTGATAAGGAAAAACAAATAATCGATACTGTCGCGTGTAGGTTTGTTTATGGTCTCAGATTCCGTAGCATGGGAAGAGGAGTATCAAATCAGAGGCAGACTATGGGGCGGAGGAACTCATAATCTTCCCGAGCTTCCGGTTCTTTCCCATGTTCTCGAACTCGGGTGTGGCAATGGAAGAACGCTTTCCGCTATGATCCGGTGTGGGTGGAATGTGACCGGGATTGATTTTGCATCCCGGGCAATTTCATTAAGCAGTGAAGTTATTCACGATACTGCGAACGCACATATTATGATTGCAGATGCACGCTGTCCACCGTTTAAAGACAGCACATTTGATGCGGTTTTTGCACTCCATATTATTGGGCATTTATACAACCAAGACCGAGGGCGGATTCCGACTATGGTGCATCGCATCCTCAAACCTGGCGGGAAGCTGTTTTTTTCTGATTTTTCTCCAGAAGATTTCAGGTTCGGCAAGGGTATTGAAACCGAACCTGCGACATTCCGCCGTGGCTCCGGTACTTTTACTCATTACTTTACCCATAAAGAGGTCATCGAACTATTCTCAGATTTTACTCCGGTTTCCATCAGAACCCATCGATGGCCTATGCGGGTCTTAGGGAATACCTTGGTACGGTCAGAAATTCAGGCTGTCTTTACGACAAAGGATAAACCGGATTCATATTCCCACAGGATAAAAGAGGATATTTTGTATGCCGGTTTTTAATCATTATAGGAATATTCCAAATCTTTAAAAAATCGGCGGAAACATCTTTTCCTTGATTGGCCAGGATGAATTAATAATAACGGAGCAAAAAAAGTAAGAGAGATTACTTTTGCCGTGTGATTTTCAACCCTTCATTATCAACCTTCGTGACAATCGCGATAATCAATCCGAGAGGTTTGAGGATTTTTTCAAGGGTCTTTTGGTCAAATCGGGTAACTATTGCAATGGAAGGACCAACCGAACTCATGCCAACGAATTCGAGGTTAGCTTCACGGAGTTTGCTCATATAATGGTAGATCTCAAAACTATGGTGCTCAACTTCAGCTCGTTTCGAACCCCGGAATTCAATCTCCCAGATGACATCTCCTGCTTTTTTCAGGTCATCCTGTTCAAGTGCCGGGACGAGATCCATCAGGAAAAGATATGCTTTGAGTTCACGATCCCGGTAATCGAGGGTTCTTGCCTTGTTCATGAGAAGATCGAATTCCTGTGCTCCGGCAGAGGAGATAGTTGTAGGTGGTATTACGATGTACACGTTCTTTTCATGGGCAAACGCGTGATGATAGACAAGAGTGAGGTCGTCACCTAAAATTGCCATACCGCCATGCGTGCTTACGGCAGGACCAACCCCCGTTTCAAAGCCAAAGGCAATGTTTCCATCGGCAGTCTCTTCAACGTAATTATGGCCTATCAGTTTTCTCAACTGATTATTTGTTAACGGCCGGCCCAGAGCTTCATTCATTGCTGTGGCGACCGCAATCATGATGGTACTGGTAGAACCGAGTCCTACATGCTTGTGCTGGTGGTCAGTTGCCTTTATTGTAAAACCACCTGTATATCCTACGGTTTTTTTGAAAACTGCAACGAAATTTTCAATAATGGATGACCGACTATAGTCAATTTCAATACCGTTTTTGGTGCATTCCACTTCTGCGATGCAATAACATTGAATGGCAAAACCGATGCCTCCACCCCCGGGGTGATCCGGAGCAAACCGGTTCATATCGAGAACAGTCAGATGTATTCGCGCCGGGGCTTTTACAATGATCTTACCTTGTGCAGGTTTTAATGCATATCTCTTTTTTTCATACCCGAGCGTCTTGAGATTCTGACCCGGGATAAATGAATTAAATTCGTATTCTACCAGATCGAGATCCCCGCCACGGATTTTCATAGTTGGCATGAGTACAGATTCATGCGAGGAATGATAATAGAATTTGTCATTGGAATCTTTACTATCCATGGAAGACCGGTTTTATCGCAACACAAATGGCATCCACTTTAGAGAATTCAAAAATAAAATGCATCACAGAAAACGGTACAGGTCAAATGAAAAAATCTCCTCANTAAATTTTCCGTCTCTAAATACATCGCATTGTGGGGATCNCCGCTCCTGCGGGTGCGGAGGCTTTGTCGGGGCACCTAGGCCGTGACTACTATCNATTGGAGTATTATTCATGGAAGAGTTTATGAAAAATTAGGGGCTAAAATTGCACTTAACCATAANCTTTTATGCAGGAGTATAAGAGAAGCAATCAGAAAAGTAAAGGACCTGATTTTTCAATANTATCCTTCTCTTCGATACTATTATATCGTATTTCAGGTCCGGAATGAAAGCATCCATAAAAGANCCTTGACTGCAGGGATGAAATCCGGTAAGTATCAATTATTTTCGAGCATTTCCACAGAGTTACGATAAAGAAAATCACTGGAAACACCCCTGTCATGAATTTCGAGTGACAATTCGGAAAGTTCCTTCGATAAATTCTGCGATAATTCGTTTGTCCATATGGGCCATAACCTGAAATGAGAAATATCTGTCGTTGCCAGCAACACGATGAGTTAGTGTAACGAGAGGATCGTGCAGTGGAGAAGATCTGTATAAGGATTGGGACTGCAACACCAAACAGGTGTAACCACAGGTTAGCGGCGATTCTGAACACAAGATCACCATGTGTGAAAAAGCCCCTTAGTGCCTACCCCACGCGGATTGTTCTTGCCGTCAATGTCTATTGTTACCCGTGCATAGCCGTAATAAGCATCGGTTATCTCCATACCAGGTAACCGGACAGATTTCACTAATCATTAATAGCAGAGATCTGAGACAACCCGGCACAATCTTGGTGATGATCTGTCGATATGAAGTATCAGAATCAGTAAAATGAAAGGAAAGGCAGGATCAATCTATTTGTATTTTTTCTGGGTATACGAGTATTTATGTGTCTCGCCGCCACGGGTAACAATATAAAACCATTCATAGAGCGATTTCAACGTTCCAAACTGTTCATACCGGCGCATTGAGAAACCAACCTTAAGTCTGCCATCAAATACGATCTTTCCGTGATCTTTCATGCGTAAAGCAATTTCAAGGTCATCTCCTGCATCGAAACAGCGGTACATACCGGCTTTGATGAAAGCATCCTTCCGGAATGCCGTATTGCATCCCAGTGTATAGTAGAATGTGCGACTATAATAGCCGATTCTGGAAAATGTATTCGCGATCAGGATCGAAATTTTATTTCTGATACCTACCTCAATCGGGTAGACAGGACCGTATATCTGGACAATGCGGTTATCTTTAAAATCATGTTTTATCGTTTCAATCCATGTCGGGGGAAGAATGCAATCGGCATCAGTTGTTGCGATTATTTCGCCCTTTGCCGCCACAAACCCGTCGTTTCGAGCACCCCCAACTTTTTTACTTGTCTGAATGAAAACCTTATCCGCGTATTTCGCTGCGATTGTGCAGCTGGCATCTTTTGAGCCGCCGTCGACGACGATGATCTCGAAATCAGTCCGTGGCACCGTCTGGTGCGAGAGGGACACGAGACACTGCGCTATGTTCTCTTCTTCGTTGAATGTCGGGATGATGACCGATATCATAGGGGAAAAAAACTCCTGTACAGTGTACATGTTCACTCATAATAAGGGTGATGTAACCAATTCCCTGTTTTAAAGACCCTTTCCTGCCAGAAAATCCATGACATTCCTTATACATCCGTCCATATTCAGATACTCAAATTGGGCGAATCTGCCGACGAGAGGAATACCAGTCTTTCTACAATAATCCTTAACTGTCGCGATATTTTTCAGGTATTCAATGTCATAGACCACATAAGCGTGAGGCTGCCGCTCTACGGATGAACAGATAATCTGATCTTTGCGCAGNATATGCATTTTCTCAAGCATATCAACGACGTCATGAGTGAGTTCATCATCCGTCATACCTGAAACACTGTCACCGGGCTGGTGGGTAATTTCAGCAAGGATCGCACTGCAGCCTGAGGGTGCAATGTGCCGGCTATATCCAGAAGGGAAAGAGATCCGGTTTGTAAGCCCTACGGCTGGATCCGGCACATAAAACCAGGAAATTCCCGGCACAGATCCTTTAATGCCGATATTGACACATATGAGCGAGTTAACCTTCAGGGAATCAGCCGCATTTTTCACATTATCAGGAATATCATTGAGGCATTTAAGAAGGTGCTTTACCGGCATCGTGCAGATACACCTGTCTGCCATGATATGTTCATTGCCATTGCTGATCCGCCACATTTCACCGGATTTTGTGATCGAAGAAATCCTGAACCCGGTTCTGATGAATGGTTTGATGGGTTGTGCGATTGCCCGTACGAGTGCATTAATTCCTCCATCGAGCGGATANGAAAAAACTGCCTGGTGGGTATAACCCTCCGTCTCTATCCCAATCGCAGACTTGATGATATCTTCAACAGGAGGGCGGGGTATACGACCGTCTACCCAGTGAAGTGACATCTTCTCAGTAGGATATTTCCAGATCTTTTCATTGTAGGGAATCAGGTAACATTCGGCAATACCTTTTCCGAATGTATAGTAAATCCATTCCCGGAAGTTCCCGGGCGTCGGGATCATGCCTTTCTCCACTGCGATCAGGGTCTTTATAAATTCGTTGATACAAAAAAACCGGTCTTCCTGGGGTAGATCAGATAATCCGTTCTCGAAGGGGTATTTTACATACTGGTTTTTATAGAAGATTTTCGTTGTGCGGTTATTGCGTTGTTCATTTCCTGCAATCATCCGGCGCATGAATGAGAGTACTTCATCATCACGTGAAAAGATAATGTGCGACCCTCCGGTATCAAAAGTAAAACCCTGATCAAATCTTGATCGACAGAGACCTCCGTATTCCGCCTCCGCTTCGAGGACAATAACCTCTCTGCCCTGTTCATGCATGAGGCGGGCGAGCGTAAGCCCGGAAAGCCCGCCTCCCAATATTGCAGTCTTCACTGCTGATACATTGGCCCGCAGGATTTATATGGTTGATGTGAATCAAGGAAAAAAGGTTATTTTTTTGAGATGTACCATCCGGTTTGTGTTTCATCAAGGATCTTTTCGGTGGTCTTGTTCGTAGCAAGGCTAACCAGGATCATTGCGATAATAGCGATTACAAAGGCATAGAACGAAAAGTGCAGGGGAATTTTTGCAAAGTCAATNCCGAGAGAAACAATCTTGAAGTAATTCAGGCAACCGAAGAGCAGAGAGAAGACAAGGCCAAGACTCATTGATGCAAGCGCACCTTCCCGTGTTGCACGACGCCAGTACAACCCGGCAAGAAGAGGAACGGCAAACGTTGCCAGCATGACCCCAATCCCCATCCATATTAGGATAGCAAGCATTTCCGGTGGATTGATGGCAAGGAGCATAGTAAAAAGTGCAGAGAGGACAACAACAATCTTTGAGAGAAGGAGAACGTTCTTATCCGGAGCATCAGGTTTCAGGACTTTCTTATACAAATCCCAGGAAACCATCGCCCCGATGGTAAGCATAAGCCTGTCGGTTGTAGACATCACGGCAGCCAGCACAATAACGGCAAAAATTCCATATAAAGCGATACTTGGAATTGAGTACTGGATTCCATACAGAATCACGTAATCCCCCGAATTTACCACTGTAGGAAGTACAAAAATTCCTTCCTTTACCATCGCAATTCCAGCAAAACCGGTAAATTTCAGAAGAAACATTGCAGCACCGTAGATCAGGAAGGCGGCCAGTGGAGCCCATTTGAAGAATTTGACGTCNTTAATCGACAGGACATTATTAATAACATGGGGAGCGCACGCGAGCCCGACCATAAGCAGAATTGCAAACGAGAAGATGTAAGGCACGGCAAACGCTCCACTGGGATTCCACGGCATTACGAGATTCGGGTTAATAGAAGCCATGACTTCATTGACATGGGTAAATCCACCTGCATGGAAAATGATGATCGGGGCCATCACAATCACACCAACAATCAGAATAATGGACTGGATGAGGGAAGCCCATGCTACTGCATAGAGTCCCCCGATTGCGGTGTAAATCATTGTTACGAGGGTTGCGATGATAAGAGCAAGCCAGAGCGGGATTGCAAAGAGCCACATCAGGACAATAGAAATTGCAGTGTACTGACCGACAAGATAGATGAGAGATACAATAATACCGGCTACTGCGGAAAGGGAACGGAGTGCGACCGGGCTCTCGTACCGGTGCGCAAGGTAGTCCTGCACGGTTATATAGCCGGAGGTCTTTGAAACATTGTGAAGCTTGACCCCGAAGAATATGATACAGAAACCAATGGAAAGAGGAACGAAGATCTGTTCCCAGATTGTTGGCCATCCGACTTTGTAGCCGAGACCGGACACACCGAGAAGGGACATTCCCGAAGCGACGGTCCCAATCATCAGGAGCACGAATACCCAGAACCCAAGTGAACGACCGGCAACAAGATAGTCCTCGGTATTTTTGATCTTCTTCGACGCCCAAATGCCAATTACGAGCATTCCGAGGAAATAAATTGTTACTATACCAATGGTGAGGAGATCTGCTGCCATTTCAGTCGTGCCCCTTAAANGTTAGTCCCCAATAGAGCAGGGCTGCGATCACACCAATGACAGTTATACCAACTACTAAGATGGTGATTTCAGGTAATCCAAACATTCTATCAAAATACTTTGTGGTATGTTAACATTTAACATATTCGAAAAATCTCTAAAACCCGTCGGATTATATAATAACGTTATTATTTTCCCCAGAATCTTTTTATAGTACTTTAAAAAAGGATATTCTTAGGCTAAAAAAATATTATCTTCCCGAAATCAAGTATAAATCAATCAATTCAAATAACCCTTCAACAAAAACAATAACATCAGATCATGACCCGGGCTAAAATACTGGTTGTAGAGGATGAAGCTGAGGTAGCTGAAACTCTTCAGATGATGCTGAAAAAATTTGACTATAATGTGGTCGGATGCGAGACCATAGCAGAGGATGCTATTCAAAAAGCTGGTAATCTGCGTCCGGATCTTGTCCTGATGGATATCGAACTTGCAGGAAAAATGGATGGCGTCCAGGCAGCGGAGACCATCAGGAAAAAATATCATATCCCGGTAATTTACATTACGGCAATCTGCGATGCCAAAACACTGGAACGTGTCGGTGCCAGCGTTCCCTACGGGTTCATCCTCAAACCCTTCACCGAGAACGAACTCCACACGGTTATCGAGATTTCACTTGACACACTGGCGAAAAAAAAGTAATTCTCTTAAATTTTAATTTTTGGTTTTTTTCAAATGTTTAATGGAAATGCACGAAACAGTTCCGGACTTTCTCTTTCTTTGTGCTAATGCAGATCATATTCATTGAAAAAAAAGTTGAAATTTTCCTTTTTATTAAAAAATTATTTCCCGCTTGTCACTGTTTTTGAACCACGGAGAATCCCGATCGTTCCCGTCCGGACAAATTCCTTAACACCGTACTGACGGAGCAGTTTTTCCAGGGCATCGATCTTTTCCGTGTCACCAATAACCTGAAGGATAAGAGATTTTGCTCCGACATCGACAATCTGGGCCCTGAAGATTGAAGCGATCTGCATTATCTCAGCACGGGAAGTCCCTTGTTCTGCGGTTACTTTTATAAGAGCAAGTTCACGCTCCACTCTCTCATTTTCGGTTAAATCTGACACCTTGATAATATCTATGAGTTTATTGAGTTGTTTCATTACCTGTTCAATTTTTTCATCATCACCAATTACGACAATGGTAATCCTGCTCATACCGGGCTCTTCGCAGGGACCTACTGCAAGACTTTCGATATTGAACCCGCGCCGGGAGAAAAGACCTGTAACCCTTGAAAGGACACCGGCCCTGTTCTCAACCAGTATGGAGAGCGTATGCGGCTTCATCGCGGGTGCCCCCCTATCATCTCATTAATTGCAGCTCCGGCCGGAACCATTGGGAACACATTTTCTTCGCGTTCTATCCTGAAGTCCATAACAAACGGACCATCACAATCAAGGGAAGCCTTGAGTGCTGGCATTACGTCATCCGGAGATTCCACTTTTACGCCTTCGATACCGTAGGCATTGGCAATCTTCACAAATTCAACAGGTGGAAGTTCAGTGAAGGAATAACGCCGGTCGTAGAAAAGCTCCTGCCATTGCCTGACCATGCCAAGGAACCTGTTGTTCAGGATAGCAATCTTCACCGGAATCTTGTTGTGGGAAATGGTACCAAATTCCTGGATATTCATCTGGATACTTCCATCACCGGCCACATCGAAAACGGGAAGGTCCGGCCTGGCAAAGTGAGCCCCCATCGCTGCAGGTAGTCCATAACCCATGGTTCCGAGCCCTCCACTGGTTATCCAGGTTCGTGGATGTTTAAAACAAAAATGCTGGGCAGTCCACATCTGGTTCTGCCCTACTTCAGAAACGATAATCGCATCTCCCCGTAAGAGCTCACTCATCTGCCTTATCACGAATTGTGGGTGAAGCCTGCCATCATGGGGACATTTGAGCGGGTGGTGCTGTTTCCACTCTTTGATCTTCCTGAGCCAGGCATCGTTATACCCGTTCTTCTTCAGCATTGAAAGCATGTCTTTTAAGACAGCTTTTACATCTCCAACGACGGGAACATCAACACGCTTGTTTTTTCCAATCTCTGCAGGATCGATATCAATATGAATAATTTTTGCGTGAGGTGCGAACGTGTCCGTCTTGCCCGTTACACGGTCATCGAAACGCACACCAATAGAAAACAGGAGATCACTCTCTGTTATAGCAAAATTAGCATACTCCGTTCCATGCATTCCAAGCATGCCCAGATTAAGTGGATGATCCCCGGGAATACATCCTATACCCATGAGGGTNGTGGTGATGGGGATGCCCAGCTGTGTTGCGAAATCTACAAGCTCTTCTGATGCGTTGGATAAAATGACACCACCACCAGCATATATTACCGGTCTTTCAGCAGCAGTTACCATCTGAAGTGCCTTCTCTATCTGGCGTTTATGCCCGCGATAGGTCGGATTGTAGCCCCGCAACACTACTTTTTCTGGAACTGGCGGTTCTTTGATGACATTTGTACTCACATCTTTGGGAATATCGATAAGCACAGGACCAGGACGACCGGTTCCGGCAATATAGAATGCTTCTTTCACGACCCTTCCGATATCGGCAGTATCTTTGACAAGGTAATTATGTTTTGTAATAGGCATGGTAATGCCGGTGATATCTGATTCCTGGAAGGCATCATTTCCCAGGAGGTTCGTCGGAACCTGACCGGTAAGTGCTACAATGGGAACTGAGTCCATGTATGCCGTAGCTATACCTGTTACAAGGTTACAGGCTCCCGGACCTGAAGTAGCAAGGCATACCCCAACCCGGCCGCTCGCCCTGGCGTACCCGTCGGCGGCATGGGCTGCTGCCTGTTCATGTCGTACCAGGATGTGCTGAAGGGATGAGTCATAGAGTTCATCATAGATAGGCAGCACTACACCGCCGGGATAGCCGAAAATGGTTTCGACACCCTCCCGCTGCAGTGATTCAACGAGGATTTTTGCCCCGGTTTTCATGTTCCTCCCTCAATAATCTGTTCATGCCGGCGATCATTGCCTCGACGCTTGCCATGATGATGTCCGTGCGAGCGCCGCGTGAAGTAATTATCTTCCCGTCTTTACTTAATCTTACTGTTACGTCGACAAGGGCATTGGTTCCGCCCTGGATAGCATCCACATGAAATTCTTCGAGACGGATATCCGCCACATCTGCAACACATTTGCGAAGAACTTCCATTGCCGCATCTACCGGGCCATTCCCTGTAGCTGCACCGGTCATTTCCTGCCCGTTAACAATAAGGATAACTGATGCCGTCGGAATCATATTGCTACCGGATACTGCAGTAAATTGCCGCATTGTTATGATCGGATCACTTTCCAGTGCAAGCACCGCATCCGCTATCACCATAAGGTCTGTATCAGATACGCGTTTACCTGCATCACCCAGCTGCTTAATCCTTGCAACGATCTCCTTAATCTGGATGTCATCTGCGGTGTAATTCATTTCACGGAGTGCAGATTCCACGGAAGCGGATCCGGAATGTTTTCCAAGGACAATACGGCGTTTCCTTCCAATCATCTCGGGTTTGATTGATTCGTATGTTGATGGTTCACGTATAACACCATGAGCATGGACACCACTTTCATGGGTAAATGCCATCTCACCTACAATCGCTTTATTGACGGGTAAAGGGACACCGGTAAGACGCGAAACCAGTGTGGAAAGATGGTATATCTCCTCTTTTTTGATCCCTGTGTGATAATTATAGAGTATCTCAAGTGCCATTACTACTTCTTCGAGTGGAGTATTCCCGGCCCGTTCACCGAGCCCATTGATGGTAACATGGGCACAAGAAGCCCCAGCCTTGAGTGCAGCCATGGTATTTGTGAGGGCTAATCCCAGATCATCATGGCAGTGGATGGAGAGCGGGGCGATGGTAGAAAGTGCAGGAATATACTCTGCAACCTTTTCCGGTGTGAGTACCCCCACGGTATCACAGAAACAGAGCCGATCTGCTCCGCGGCGTACACCCTCTGAGAAAATTCTCTGCAGAAATACCTGATCGGCCCGTGAGGCATCTTCCCCGGAAAGTTCTACGATAAGTCCCCGGCCCTTCGCATACTCCACGGCATCAAATGCCATTTCTGCTATCTGCTCGCGGGTTTTTCTCATCTTTTTTGTAATATGCAGGTCACTTACGGGTATGACAAGATGGACAGAGTCAGCACCAAAATCGGCGGCAAAATCGATATCTCCCCGGAGAGCGCGGACATAGGTACAAATCTCTGCAGAAAGACCGGCTTCTGAAATAATCTTTATTGCATTCCGCTCGCCTTCAGACGCAGCTGCAGAACCAACTTCGATGACATCAATCCCGATATCGGCAAGTTTTGTTGCAATCTCACATTTCTGGTTCGGGTTTAACGAAACCCCCGGGGTCTGTTCCCCATCCCGTAACGTAGTATCTAAAAAACGCAGGTTTTCAACAAATAAAACATTCACTCATGGCAAATCACCATACTAGCTAGTAGGAAAGGAGAACATAAAAACAATTCGGACGAAAAAAACGTCGACTGCCACAACATTTTTTGATTCCTGTATCTCATAGTGTAATTGCAATACAGGATCTTGCCAAATGTTCAATGCACCTGAGTATTCAGACGATTCTTCCGCAGGCGTATTGGCTATTGTGGAGACGTGCCGGGATCTGCAAAAGGCAAAAAACCGGGGTGATCTTGGTATACGTATTGCATCGCTGGTGTTGCAGCACTCCCCTGTTGAAATCCAGCAGATGAAACAGAATTTTAGTAACAAAACCCGAAACATCACACCAGAATACCGGGATCGGCTTACAACAAAGATAGCTGAACATCTTTTGGGAACATATCAGCAGATACGCCTCTTTCACCAACAGGGCGTTTTTAAAACAATGCACGAACCAGTGACTAAGGAGCAAAAGAAGTACTGGGACATGGTTGCAGGGCAATGCAGGGAACATGAAGGTGGTGATGAACCGGCTATCCGGTTTTTAAAATACCTTCTTTCCGGGTTCTGTATGCTTATCCTCAATGAACCAGGGCATCCACCCGGGACACCTTTCCCCGGTGGGGATTCTGTCCAGTTCAGCGGTGGAATCTACTATTGCCCGGTTCGGGAAAAAGAAAATGATGTCGATGCGGCGCTCTGTCCTTTTTGTCCGGCACTCCAGACTCCGACTATCGGGTATCTCAGGCCCCCGGTTAACCCAGGTAAGCGTCAAAAACAGGAATTCATTGAACACTGCCACAAATTCCACAACTTCAACGGTTAGCCATTGATNGTCTNTGGTTTTTAATTTTCACGTCTGATTATGAGTAAAAAAATCTAAATATGTGATAAACGAAGAAAATATACTAATTGCCAAAGGAAATCAGTTATCCTAGCTACAAACGTACTGACCGTTAACTTGCGATGAGGACACCTCATGGATAGAGATCAAATTAATCTGGAAAATTCATCACTGTATATCAATCGTGAAGTAAGCTGGACACGATTCAACCGGCACGTTCTGGATGAAGCACGTGATGAAAGCCATCCGCTGCTGGAACGGGTGAAGTTCCTGTCAATTTTTGCCAATAACCTTGACGAATATTTTATGGTCCGGGTTTCGGGTCTCCAGCGCCAGCTGGAAAAAGGTGTTCTGAAATCACCGCCGGATGGGATGACACCTCAACAGCAGCTGGATGCAATCCGCCAGATGCTTCTTCCGGATCTTGTTCTTTTGTATGATACCTGGCATAAGGATATTTTACCGAGACTTGCAACCGAAGGAATTTTTATACATTCGTATGAAGATCTTACGGAATTACAGAAAGAACTGATGCGGACTTATTTTATTGATGAGATTTTTCCCGTCCTGACACCTCTTGTCTTTGACAGTGCTCACCCGTTTCCTTTCATTTCAAATCGTTCACTTAACCTTGCGATAATTGTAAGGAACCAGAATAATAAGGATTTTTTTGCAAGGGTCAAGGTTCCGACAAACCTGTTCTCCCGACTTATCAAGATTCCTCCTACAAGAACCGGTGAATCCGCAGATGACGCTGTTGCACATTACCTTTATATTGAAGATCTCATATCAGCAAATCTCGACAAACTTTTCCCGGGAATGGAAGTAATTGCATCTTCGCC
>JGI20214J51650_10000957_pt1 | contig 18250 bp, 10 predicted proteins | sample WetSurMetagenome_FD_51650 | JGI IMG/M metagenome (IMG submission 51650) | reverse complement strand
GTCCTGCAGTCTGGCAGTCATGCAGTCGCCCTGGTTAAATTAATCTAACCGCTCCAATGTCAGCCGAGCTCACATGCTCAGCATATACTTTCAGTGCCGATGAAATAATACGTTTGCGGCTTTCCGGTTTATAAGCCATTTCTCCTTTTGATTCTTCCTGTTCTCTTCTGTTTTTTAATTCTTTATCAGTAAGGAGGACGTTTATTTTTCTGGTTGTGACGTCTATTTCAATAAGATCACCGGTTCTCACCAGAGCAATTTCTCCACCTGATGCTGCTTCGGGTGAAACATGACCAACAGATAAGCCTGAGGTACCTCCTGAAAACCTTCCGTCTGTAACAAGGGCACATTTTTTACCTAAACCCATCGTTTTAATGTACGAGGTAGGATAGAGCATCTCCTGCATACCAGGGCCTCCCTTTGGACCTTCGAATCTTATTATTACCACATCACCTTCTTTTACTCCACCATTAAGGATTCCATCGACAGCATCGTCTTGNGATTCAAATATTACCGCCTTGCCTTTAAATGAAAACAGTGAAGGATCTATGCCTGCTGTTTTAACTATACATCCTTTGGTTGCAATATTTCCAAAAAGCACTGCAAGTCCGCCATCTAATGAGTATGGGTATTTGACCGATCTGATACATCCATTTTCCCTGTTTGTATCGAGCTGATCATACATAGTGCTTTGTGAACCCATTTTCAGGTTTTTTTGCATAGAAGGGGCACTTTTATATATATTAAAAGCCTCGTCTATCGGGTTTGAGCCCATAATGTCCCAATCTGAAATGGCTTCATGGAGAGTGGGGTAATCAACACGTTTTACGGAAGTGTCAATAAGATTGCCACGGTCGAGTTCTCCCATAATAGCCAGTATACCACCTGCATGGTTGACATCCTGAACGTGATAGTTGGAGCTTGGAGCTACCTTACATATATTGGGAATTTTACGTGAAAGTTCATCAATATCCTTCATTGTGAAATCAACTCCGGCTTCATGGGCAATTGAGAGAAGATGAAGAACAGTATTTGTTGATCCGCCCATAGCAATATCGAGTGCCATTGAATTCATAAATGCTTTCTTTGTCGCTATGGAACGGGGCAGTACCGAATCATCTCCTTCGTTATAGTATTTGTTTGCCATATCCACAATTAAACCGGCAGCTTTCTCGAAAAGACGAACCCTGTTACTATGGGTTGCAACTACAGTACCGTTACCGGGAAGTGAGAGGCCTAATGCTTCAGTAAGACAATTCATTGAATTGGCAGTAAACATTCCTGAGCATGAGCCGCATGTCGGACAAGCCAATTTTTCAATAACAGACAGCTCACTATCGCTTATTGAAGTGTCGGGCCCTGCAACCATCACATCTATCAGGTCAATGGCTTTGTCCTTATATTGTCCCGCTTCCATTGGTCCACCCGAAACAAATACAGCCGGAATATTTATCCTCATAGCTGCCATAAGCATCCCGGGTGTAATTTTGTCGCAGTTGCTTATGCATATCATGGCGTCAGCAAGATGAGCATTGCAGACATACTCAACACTATCGGCAATTATTTCCCGGGAAGGCAGTGAATAGAGCATACCTTCGTGACCCATAGCAATACCATCGTCAATAGCAATTGTATTGAATTCGGCAGCAAAGAGACCTCTCTTTTCAATTTCTTTCTTAACAATCTGTCCAATTTCGTGAAGATGAGCGTGACCCGGAACAAATTGTGAAAATGAATTAACAATTGCTATGACAGGTTTTCCCATCTGTTCTTCTTTCATCCCGTTTGCACGCCAAAGGCTTCTTGCCCCGGCCATATTTCTGCCGGTGGTTGTTTTTGAACTTCTGAGCTGGTTTTTCATACTAAAAAATAATTATTAAAAAAAAAGCTTCCCGGTTTCCCGGAAAGCTTTTGTATGTTTATAGTAATACATATTTATTCCCGGGTCATCTGCAAGGAGCAATAATGAGTACGAGGACTATAATATGGATTAAAGATATTCTCACTGTTCTGTTATAAAATGATGCACAAATGTACCTATATTTTTAATATATCAAAGAAAAAGTGCATTATTTTTCATTTTTTGTTAAACTCTTTCAGAATAAACCTGAAATCCATTAATCGCAAAGTTATGCAGAATAAGCTCAGAGCGGCACAAAATTTAATATGTCAAACACTTTGGTCTGTGGCCCATTACGTATAATACAGTGCCACTTTTTTCCGAATATGAACTCACCTGTCTTTCGAATTTTCTCAAACCTTCATTCCATTTTCTAAATATTTATTATCTTAGACATAATAATTGAATTCTCATAACTCCCTGACAATGAAAATTATTGCCTTTTTGTTTTCAACATTTTTCCTCTTTACTATCTCATCTGCGCAGAAGAAACCAACAGAATATCAAAAAAGTCACAGAATCGAAAAGATAATTAATTCACAATGGACATTTAATTATTTTCCGGCTGCAAATGCGAATAAGGGGTATGAAGCTCCGGGATTTGACGATTCAAAATGGACGGCAGTAAGCATCCCTCATACATGGAATTCGTTTGAAACTACAGGTGAGCTTCATCCATTCATAGGAAATACATCTGAAACTGATTATCCTTACTGGTGGACCGGATGGGGTTGGTACCGAAAACATTTTTCAATTGACAGGGATTATTCTGACCGGAAAGTTTTTATTGAATTTGAGGGAGTACAGAAATATTGTAAAGTGTGGCTTAATGGAAAATACCTTGGAGATCATAAAGGTGGTTATGCTTCATTCGATTTTGATATTACTGATTTTTTAAAACCTGGGGAAGATAATGTACTTGTTGTTGCAGTAAACAACCGGCAGAAGGATGACTTTAAAATACCACCAATGACTTCTACGGATTTTGATGTGTATGGTGGCATCTACCGGGATGTTACTCTGGTACTTAAAGATAAGCTGTACATACCTATGCAGGGGTCAGCAAGCCATGAGGGAGGAACTTTTATAACAACTCCGGTTGTTTCGGAAAAAGAGAGTGTTGTGAGAGTACAAACCTGGGTCAAAAATGATAATCTTCAGAAGAAATCGTGCACCTTGCAGACTTTCATCGTCGACGATGCAGATAAAGTTATACAGGTTATAAAATCAGACGCACAAATAAATCCTGGACAACTATATAAGTTCGATCAGACAGGAAAACCAATAAAAACTCCTCATTTGTGGTCGACTGAGGATCCATACCTGTACAGAGTTTACAGCCAGATTATTGATGGCAAGAATGTTACAGACGCATATTCCAGTCCATTAGGTTTTCGGTGGTTCCGGTGGGACTATAAAGATAACTTCCTCTACATAAATAATAAAAAAGTGGTAATCCATGGAGGTAACCGTCATCAGGACTATCCATGGCTCGGAGATGCAATTCCTAAATGGATCACACTCATGGACCTTACCGATATAACTGTAAACCTGAATTATAATTTCATCCGAACAGCGAATTATCCGAATGACAGGTATGTTTACGAGTTGACTGACAAATTTGGAGTAGTTGTGGATGAGGAATCACCCAGTATAAAAAACCAGGATTTCTCCGTTGAGGTACAGGAACAACAAATGAAAGAGATGATACGTCGCGACAGGAATCATCCAAGCATAATGTTTTGGAGCATGGGTAACGGGACCGACCATGCTGTGGATTCGAAATTTGCTGTTGCTGAAGATACAACCAGGATACTTACCGCACGCAAAGCTACAAAAGGTTCTGCCGGTGCATATGTCAGACATACTGATGAAAACCTTGCTTTTGAAAACTTATTAAGATGCACAATAAGAGGATGGTACGATAAGGATGTTAAAAATATGGAACCCAGTGATAATCAGCAGAGCGGTACAGAAGAATACCATCAGCGAATGCTAAAGGCAAGCGGAAAATTCGGGACCGGAAACCTTTCTACATGGCTTTATCAAGATCATGGAACAGGCCGGGAATATTTGAATTCACCACTTCTGCATGTTGATCCTTCAGGTTATGTGGATGCCTACAGAGTACCAAAATATGCTTACTATTTCTGGCAGGCAAATTATGCTAAAAATCTCATGGTATTTATTCAGCCCCATCATTGGAGATCACAGTATTTAGACATGGCTGAAGATATAGTTGTAAACTCGAATTGCGATAAAGTTGAGCTTTTCGTAAACGGAACAAGTAAAGGATATAAAATTCTTGACCAGAATAATTTTCATAGTGTAACATTCGATAATGTACAAATTGAAGCGGGGACAATAAGTGCTGTCGGAACTAAAGACGGAAAGTCAGTTAAAGCAGAGATGGTGATGGCAGAGCGACCTGCAAAAATTGTACTTAAGGGATCACAAATCAAGATTTCTGCTGATCGTGGGTCGGTTGTAATTATTACTGCCGATATTCTCGATTCTCACGGAAATCATGTTTACGGAGCCAATAATACAATTAAGTGGACAATATCGGGACCTGCAACTATCGTCGGGCCATTGGTTTATGAATCCGATATAAATAAACATCATATGCTTGACGGCATATGGTATATTGATATGCCGGTATCGAATGTTATCAGGTCCACCGGAAAACCCGGGAAGATTCATGTCGCAGTATCTGCAAGCGGATTAATAACAGGAACAATAGATATTGATGCTGAAGAATCAGTAACCGACAATTCTGTAATTGCCGAACCTGTGCTGCAGAATGAAGGACGAATCGGCAAAGCCAAAGTCTTACTCACCGCTAACAGGATGGACGAAACGCCTCGAGAGATCAGAGAGAATTCTGATGAACTTAATATGGGTCAGTCTGATAAACGCGGATATACTATTTTAATAAGGGACTATATAAAGAAGAACAATCCGGCTGTGGATACTTCTACAGTCGAATTCAGGACTTTATCAGATCTTTTAGCACTCCAGCTTCTGAACTCAAACGGACATCTGATTGCAGATGATTATAATTTCAATGTTAACCATTACAATATTTGCAGGCTGATATCCGGTTATATAAACAGCACCAAGCTTCCACCTCTCTTTAAGGATGGTCTGAAAAAGTATTATTCAGATGCTGTTATAAAGAAGGGCAATGAAAAAGATGCCGGNGAAGAGATGAACTGGTTGAACTGGATACCTTCCGGAGGTACGGTGGTAATTGTTCAGAGTGAAAATACAAATATAAATTTTAAAGGAGCTNTCTTTGCTAAAAGCACTGATCTTTCAGAGATAATAAGTGTAGTCTATCCCAAGTTTATGAACTTTTCTCAGGAAGCTAAAGAACGTGCCCTGGCATTTATCAGTAAGGCAAATCCTTATGTTCATATTTCATCTGTTAATGATCAGAGCAGGGAAGGAGATAAAGTTAAACAGACAAATGTCGCATATACAGCCGAAAAAGGACAGCCGATACTTATTCCGTTGCTTAAATTTATTTCTGAATAGAAACTTATCCGGGTTCTCTCACCATTGAATAAAACAGTANAGGAACTGCTTTGTGCTCTTCTTTTTTTGCCTATTTTTGTTCTCAACCAAACATTTAATTTATATGAAATTCAAGTTTAGTCTTTTCATTGGTCTGATTGCTCTGCCAGTGATGCTGTTAATATCGTGTAACACAAATAAAACAACATCGTCACAACCCGGGGTACCGGCTTTCCATGAGTGGGCGCCGACTCCTCCCATGGGATGGAACAGCTGGGATTGTTACGGTCCTACTGTTGTTGAAGATGAGGTTAAAGCAAATGCTGATTATATGGCAGCAAATCTGAAGAAATTCGGTTGGGAATATATTGTAGTGGATATCAGATGGTATGTGGCAAATGACAAATCGGGAGGTTACAATGAAAAGGATCCTGTTTATAATATCGATAACTATGGACGCTTCCTTCCTGCAGTAAACAGATTTCCTTCTTCAGCCAACGGCAAAGGATTTAAACCGCTTGCCGATTATGTGCACAGAAAGGGTCTGAAATTCGGTGTTCATTTAATGCGCGGAGTACCAGTACTGGCAGTAAAAAATAACTTACCTGTTCTTGGAAGCGATGCGAAAGCAGGTGATATTTTTTCAACAGAGGGTCAATGTCCATGGTTAAAAGACATGTACACAATTGTAGCAGGGAAGAAAGGGGCACAGGAATATTACAATTCAGTCTTTAAACTATATGCATCATGGGGACTTGATTTTGTAAAAGTCGATGATCTTTCGGGTCGTACATCTGAAATTGAGATGGTTCGTAAAGCTATTGATAACTGCGGAAGGCCGATAGTTATAAGTATTTCTCCGGGTGGAGACAAACCTGAGACTGCTGATTTTCTAAAGAATAATGTTAACATGTGGCGGACTTCGAACGATTTCTGGGATAACTGGCCGGCTCTTAAGAACCAATTTGCTGTTCTTAAAAACTGGACAGGTCTTGGAGTTAGAGGATGCTATCCCGATGGGGACATGCTTCCACTCGGAAAGATAGGTTTGAGAGCTGAACGCGGTAATCCGAGGATGACAGGATTCACTAAGGATGAGCAATTCACTTTAATGACATTGTTTGCCATTTTTCGTTCACCTCTGATGTTTGGTGGCGATTTACCAAGTAATGATGATTTTACCACTTCCCTTATCACAAATAAAGATGTTCTGGATGTGAATCAGAATAGCATAAATGGGAAACAGCTTTTCAGGGACAATGATCTTGTGGCCTGGACAGCTGACGATCCGAAAACCGGGGATAAATATCTGGCACTCTTTAATGCATCAGATCAGCAACCGATTGTTGAAAGCAAGGCAATATGGAAAAGTGAAACCATTACCCAGGAAACTCCAAATCAAAGCGTTGATGTAGATATAGATATTACTGGTGCGAAAAAATTATTTCTTGTTGCAACTTTAGATGATATTGTTGGCTTCGGACGACATAATTGCGACTGGATAGGTCCAAAGCTGGTCACTACTACCGGTTCAAAGAAGCTGACTGATCTCAAATGGATAAAAGCTATTTCGGGCAGAGGTCCGGTTTCTATAAACAAAACATTAGGTGGAGCAAAACTGAATGTAAATGGTAAAGATTATGAAAATGGCATTAATGTGTATGCGAATTCAATTATAGAATACGATCTTCCTGCAGGTTGTTCAAGATTTAAATCAAAAGCAGGTATAGATAAGGAGGCACTAATGGCCCTTGGACAATTTGGAAGTAAAGCATCTGCCAAATTTCTGATTTTTACAGAAGATCCATCAGGTCCTTTGCCTTCAGATAAAGAAAGCATTACTGTAAAATTTGTTCAGCTTAACCTTACCGGAACACATAAAGTAACTGATTTATGGAGTGGGGAAAACCTGGGTGAATTTACAAATGAGTTTTCATGGACAATTAACCGCCATGGAGCAGGGCTGTTCAGAATTCATTAATTGATGATTTTGTATTTTTAATGTTCATTAATTCACCTTATATTAATATAACGGTTTGCCAGGGTAAAATCCAGGTACTTGATTATAATTCTCAATTGAAAAATCTTTAAAAATGTAAAACCATATCTTATGAAGAAAATATTTTTTTTGTTCCTCTTTCTTGTTTCCGGAATTATTAGTTCAGCACAGTCTTCAGATGTAATTACTGTTTATGCTGACAAACCAGGGTCTTCAATCCAACCAACAATGTGGGGGATATTCTTTGAAGACATTAATTTTGCAGCCGACGGAGGAATATATGCTGAACTGGTCAAAAACCGGTCATTCGAATTTTCCAAACCACTCATGGGCTGGAAGATTCTGAAGGCCGATACAACCAGTGGTATATTAATTATTAACCAGAGCAAAACCAAGCCTTCCAACCCTCGCTATGCAAGAGTCACAGTTGCACAGGGAGAACCATCATTTGGTCTTTCAAATGCCGGATTCAGAGGTATCGGAATTAAGAAAGGAATGAACTACACTTTCTCTGTTTTAGCCAGACAACAAGAAAGAAGTCAGCTAAAAATGCGTATCGAATTGGTTAGTTCAAAGGGAGAGGTCATTGCGACAGCAAATCTTTCTCCTGAATCTAAAGAATGGAAAAAGTACACAGCTGGTCTTACTGCTTCAGCAACCGATGCAAAAGCCAGGCTTAATATCTGGTTCGAAGGTAATGGTTCATTTGACCTTGATATGATTTCCCTGTTCCCTTATGATACNTGGAAAAATCGTCCGGGTGGACTTAGGGCTGATCTGGTTCAGTTACTTGCCGATTTAAAACCTGGCTTTCTTCGGTTCCCGGGCGGTTGTATTGTTGAAGGCCGCGATCTGGAAAACAGGTATCAGTGGAAAAATACTATTGGAAATATCGATGACAGACATTTAATTGTGAACCGCTGGAACACAGAGTTTGCTCACCGGCAAACACCCGATTATTTTCAATCATACGGGATGGGTTTCTTTGAATATTTTCAACTTGCTGAAGATATTGGAGCAGAACCGTTGCCAGTTTTAAATTGCGGGATGGCATGTCAGTTCAATACTGCTGAAGTAGTTCCAATGGAACAGCTTGATCCATATATTCAGGATGCTCTTGATCTTATTGAATTTGCAAACGGACCAGCTGATTCCCCCTGGGGTAAAATGCGAACTCAGATGGGTCATCCGGCACCTTTCAATATGAAATTGATTGGAGTAGGTAATGAACAATGGGGATTTCAGTATATTGAAAGATATAAAGTATTTACCAAAGCCATAAAGGATAAATACCCAAATATTAAGATCGTTACCGGAACTGGTCCATCTCCTAACGGAAAGGACTTCGATTTTGCTGCTGCAGAATTGAAAAAGCTTAATGCTCAAATCGTTGACGAACATTATTATGCAAACCCGGAATGGTTTCTTGGAAATGCTACCCGCTATGATAATTACGACCGTAACAGCTATAAGATATTTGCAGGTGAGTTTGCCGCGCAGAGCGATTATACCTGCAGTCCCAATAACCGGAACAACTGGAAATGCGCACTCTCCGAAGCTGCTTTCATGACGGGTCTTGAACGTAATGCTGATGTAGTCAATATGTGCTCCTATGCACCATTGTTTGCTCATGTTGATGCATGGCAATGGACACCCGATCTGATCTGGTTTGATAACCTGGCTTCATTCGGATCTGCCAATTACTATGTTCAGAAATTGTTCTCAAATAATAAGGGAACAAACGTTCTGCCGGTTCTTATGGAACAAAAGCCCCTGACAGGTCAGAATGGACAATATGCCTCCGCAGTTTTAGATAAAAACTCAAATGAAATAATACTGAAGCTTATAAATACAACTGACAAACCCTATACATCAAATGTAATTCTTGAGGGTCCGAAAAAAACTGATACTAAAGCCAGGATATTGACTCTTAAAAGCGATAACCTCAACAATGTAAATTCACTGGAACAACCTGCTCTTATAAGTCCGGTCGAAAAAGAGATAATAATCAAGGGAAAAGCAGTAAATCAGGTTCTTGAACCCAACTCATTTACGGTTGTAAGAATTAAAGTACTGAAATAAAACAGTGTATTTAAAATCTAAATTTTTAGTATGCGCTGTTACAATGGTAATTACCATTGTGACTGTTCAGGCAAAAGTAGTTTCATTTGTCAGGGAGAATAATGGTATCACCTGCACTCTTGACAAAGGATTGATGAGAGTAAAAATTTGTTTGAACAATATGGTAGAGGTGAAATATACTTCACTACCCATATTTCCCGACAAATCCTCTCTGGTAGTTACTAATGAATGGAAAAACATTCCCCGATTTTCGATTGAAGAGGATCAGAGTGCAATAATTATCACTACAACCAGGCTTAAGATAATAATTAATAAGCTGAGCAATTCCATTAAATATTCCGATCTGAACGGTAGTGTCATTCTGAATGAAGATGGATCGAATGGCAAAACGATGACTGCTGCCACTATTGCCGGTATTCCTGTTTACAACTGCACCACTCAGTTTGACTCACCAGCCGAAGAGTCGCTCTATGGTATGGGATGCCATCCTGAAGACTCTTTATCAATAAACTACAAAGGGCGTAATCAGAATATGACGATCAAATATATGACAGGCGCAATACCTGTGCTTCTTTCTACCAGAGGGTACGGACTTCTGTGGGACAACTATTCGCCTTCATATTTTTATGGCGATGAGGCAGGAAATACTAAATTTAAGTATGTGTCAGAAAGTGGAGAGATGGTTGATTACTACTTTATTTACGGACCATCCTTTGACCGTATCATAGCATCATACCGTGAGGCAACAGGAGAAGCACCTATGTTTCCAAAATGGGCCTTCGGGTTGTTCCAGTCACAGGACAGGTATAAAAGCCAGGCTGAAGTATTAACAGTAAAAGATAATTACCGCAAAAACAATATCCCTGTTGATTGTATTGTACAGGACTGGTTTTACTGGGAACCCGATGTCATTGGATCTCATAAGTTCTGGCCTGAGAGATATCCCGATCCAAAAGTAATGGTCGCAGAACTGCATAAGGCAAATATTCATACCATGATCTCAATATGGCCTGTTATGGCGAAGGGTACAGCCAACTATAATGCCATGGCNANNGCCGGTAATCTCACTACAATTTTGTGGGATAATGTAATGACCCATACATTTGACAACTATTATGATGCTCATAGCGAAAGGGCTCGCAAGATGTACTGGGAGCAGGCACGCGACAGTCTTATAGCCCCACAGGGCTGGGACGCATGGTGGGTCGACCAGTGCGAACCGGATAATGGTGCACTGCTTGATGAAAGGAGAAAAGCCGTCTTTGCTATCGGAAGGGGAATCGACTATTTTAATACATATTCTTTAATGCACTCAACGGGCCTGTATGAAAACTGGAGAAAAGATATATCCGGAAAGAGAGCATTTTTTCTGATCCGTCAGGCTTTTGCAGGGCAGCAACGCAATGCAGCTACATTATGGTCATCAGATATCACCTGCACATGGAATGCTTTCAGGAACCAGGTACCACAGGGAATAAATGCATGTGCCTCAGGCATACCTTACTGGACTTCAGATATAGGCGGCTACCATTTTCACTGGCAGGCGCCCAATTGGTCAGCCCCGGACAATCGCGAGTTATTTACCCGATGGTTTCAGTTCGGGACTTTCTGCCCTATTTTCAGAATACACGGGAAAGGTGAGCGTGCTTTATTCTCCGACAACTGGGACCCTTCCACAAAATCAATACTGTTGAATTATGACAATCTACGCTACCGGCTTTTACCTTACATTTATTCGCTCTCGTGGAAGGTAAGCAGCGAGGGATACACAATCATGCGATCGCTTGCATTCGATTTTCGGGAGGACCCTGGCATTAAATCAATTCCCGATCAGTATATGTTTGGTCCTGCTTTCCTTGTTAACCCCGTTACAGAAAGATTGTACTCGCTTCCGGGTAATAAGAATTTCGAAAAAACACGAAAAGTATACCTTCCCGGTAAAGTTGACTGGTATGACTTCTGGACCGGCAGGCTGATACATGGCGGACAGACTATTGATGCTGCTGCACCTATTGAGACTATACCGTTATATGTGAAAGCAGGATCGATAGTTCCTATGGGTCCATTCATTCAGTATGCTTCCGAAAAAGCAGGCGATCCGCTTGAGATCCGCATATATCCAGGTGCTAATGCCGGTTTCGTTCTTTATGAAGACGAAAATGACACTTACAATTACGAACAGGGAAAATATTCCACAATTGATATGAGCTGGAATGAATCAGATAAAACCTTCACAATTAAGGACAGGAAAGGAAGTTACACCGGAATGCCCGACACCAGGACATTCAAAATTGTTTGGGTTAACTGGAAAAACGGAACAGGCGTAGAACCGGCTAAACAGGCAGAGTCTGTTATGTATTCAGGGAAAGAGATAGTAATAAAGAAATAGACTATCCGGATGTTTATAAGCAGGATCCGGAATTTTAGCAATCATTTTTGTATGGTTTCCCAATAAGAAAATCAGGAATTATGGTCAATGTACGACAATCAGATATAGCAAAACAACTTAACGTATCGCGTGTAACTGTTTCAAAGGCACTCCGCGATCATCCTGATATATCCCGGGAGATGAAGAAGAAAGTGGGAATTGCAGCCAGGAAGATGGGTTATGTTCCGAACCTTATTGCAAGACAGCTGAATTCGAGGCGTACTTATACCATAGGGATTGTTGTTCCTGATCTGGAGAATAGCTTCTTCTCGTATATTGTTGATAGTATGATCGATTATGCGGCTGAACATAATTATTATGTTATAGTTACAGTGTCGCGTGAGAAAGAAAATATCGAGAAGCAGAACATTGAAAATCTTATCGGAATGAGAGTAGATGGATTACTTGTTTGTCTTTCTCAGGAAACAACGGACAAACAGGTATTTACCATTGTTGAAAAGATGAGGATCCCCTTAGTCTTTTTTGACAGGGCCTTTAATAGTATGAAGTTTTCAAGAGTTGTATTCGATGATAAATTTGGAGCTGTAAATATTTTGAACAGGATAATTCAGGAAGGGTATACTAAAATTGCGCATTTTGCAGGTTACTCAAAAACAAATATTGGAAAGGAAAGACAAGAAGGATTTCTTGAAGCTCTTGCCAAAAATAATATCTCAGTTAATATAGACTGGATCATTGAAGGTGGCTTCGAGTTGAAAGACGGGTACAATTCATTCAGAAAATTAAACAACATGGGCAAGCTCCCCGAGGTGGTATTCGCTGTAAATGACAGGGTTGCACTAGGAGCCTATAAGGCTGCAAAAGAAGCTGGACTGAACGTTCCTGACGACATAGGAATATTTGCTTATGGATTCAATGAAATTACTGATTTTTTTGATCCCCAATTGACAATAATGAATCAGGATCCCAGAAAAATGGGTACAGANGCTACCAGAATTCTGATAAATGAAATTGAGAATAACAGGAANGGCGGGCGTAGTATTATTAATATTGAAGAAGAATTTCTTTGGAGAAAATCTGTAAANCGTATTGTGAAAACGTAAAACCAGACAGGAATTTTGCTCGTGTTAACTTTGAATAGTTTGACTGTAAATGCCTCCGGGAAGCTTCTCAAAATCTGATTATGCCCGATTAATGGATAAAATTTAAAAAAAACGAATAATGATAGAAAGAAAATTATTAATTTTGTATTCTTAAGTAATCGCGAAAGTAATCGTGTAAGTTAATCTTAAAATAAATATAATTATGAAGAAGATTCTAGTAGCCGGAGCCGGCGGTTTTATAGGTGGACATCTTGTGAAAGAGCTAATTAAAAAAGGAGCACAGGTCAGGGCAGTCGATCTGAAACCTTTGAATGAATGGTATCAGGTTTCTCCTGATGCAGATAATCTTGTACTTGACCTTCGGCTAAGGGAAAACTGCTTCAAGGCAGTTAATGGATATCATGAAGTATTTAATCTTGCTGCCGATATGGGAGGCATGGGATTTATTGAAAATAACAAGGCAGCCTGTATGATAAGCGTTCTGATCAATACTCACCTGCTTATTGCAGCCAAAGAATGTGGTATTGACAGGTTCTTTTATGCCTCATCGGCATGCGTGTACAATGGAGATAAGCAGACAGATCCGCATAACCCGGGATTAAAAGAATCAGATGCATATCCTGCACTGGCGGAAGATGGATACGGATGGGAAAAACTATTCAGTGAAAGGATGTGCCGTCATTTCAGGGAAGACTTTGGTCTTACTACAAGAGTTGCAAGGTTTCACAATGTATATGGTCCTTTTGGTACCTTCGACGGAGGTCGCGAAAAGGCACCTGCAGCAATATGCCGTAAGGTAATTGAAGCAGGTATTACCAAGAAAAAAGAGATTGTAATCTGGGGTGACGGACATCAGACTCGAAGTTTTATGTATATCGAAGACTGTATTAAGGGAATACAGGAAATTATGTACAGTAATATAGAAGAACCGTTAAACCTTGGAAGCAGCGAAATGGTATCTATAAATCAGCTTGTTGATATCGTTGAGGATATTGCCGGTTACAAACTGGAAAGAATCTACGATCTTAAAGCTCCGAAAGGTGTACGTGGCCGTAATTCGGAAAATACTCTTATAAAAAAATACCTTGGATGGGAACCGTCAATTTCCCTCAGAACAGGAATGAAGAAAACTTACGACTGGATCAGTGAACAGGTAGTTAATGAGAGCAGGAGTAAAAAGGGAGTAAATAAATTCAATAAGTAAACCGCCTCCGTTAATGAAAAACAAGACGGTAATGGTTAGCGGCTGTTTTGACCTGCTCCATGGCGGGCATATTGCATTTTTCAAAACGGCCTCATCATATGGCGATTTATATGTCAGCATCGGAAGGGATGAAAACCTTCTCTCACTGAAGGGCAAAAAGCCGGTTTTTGCTGAATCAGAAAGGTTATTTATTGTAAAATCTGTAAGATATGTCCATGATGCTTTTCTTGCATCTGGTAGTGGAATGCTCGACTTCGAACCTGACCTGAAAAGGATTAAACCCGATATTTTTATAGTGAACTACGATGGTCATACACCCGACAAAGAGATCCTTTGTAAAAAACTTGGAATAGAATACATCGTTCTTGAACGTATCCCTGAACCCGGACTGCCTTCCAGATCGAGCTCAGGTACCAAGAGGGATATGAGGTTCCCTTACCGGTTATGCCTGGCCGGTGGCTGGATTGATCAGCCATGGGTCTCGGAAATATATCCGGGATCGGTAGTGGTAGCACAGATCTGGCCAACAATGGATTTTAACGACAGATCGGGTTTGGCTACAAGCTCAAGAAGAGTAGGGATCGGAATATGGGGTGACAAATATCCTGAAGGCGACTTTCAGAAAAATGCCAGGATATTATTCGGCGCTGAAAATCCTCCCGGGAAAAAGTACATTTCAGGTTCCCAGGATCATATCGGACTTTTATACCCCGGGGTAAACCAATTATACTATAACGGCGGCTACTGGCCCGAAAGAATAGAATCCACCACAGAGCGTGATATCTGCGACTGGCTTACCGATGTTATTCATCTTGTTCCCCTTGAGCCGCGACCCGATGGCTACGACCCGCTAAAAGAAATGCATCTTGAAAAACCTTTTATCCGCGAGCTTGGAGAGTCAGGTGATCTGTGCTGGGAGGCGATCATAAACAAAGATATATTTAAATTGGGGAAAGCGCTGACCAATACTCTTCTTTCATGGAAAAAGATATTGCCGCTTACGGTTCCTGACTGGATTATGAACGAGTTAGAAACAAAATANTTTCCGAACTATCCTGGTGCAGTAACTTCGGGATGCGGTGGCGGCTATGTGATAGTAGTTTCAGATAGGGAAGTTGAGGGTGCAATTAAAATAAAAGTACGGTATTAAAAGTTGCAAATAATACACTAACTAACCAAAAAAGATGAAATCAAATCCCTTTAAAAGAATTGGACTGATATTCCTGTCAGTTCTTGTTGTGCCTGGTTTCCTGTTAGCGCAACAGCAGAAGCCTCCAGTTTCAGAAGGTCCTTACAAACCTAATGATGAGTCGCTCAGTCAATACCAGTACCCCGAGTGGTTTCGCGATGCCAAGTTTGGTATATGGGCACACTGGGGTCCGCAGGCAGTTCCTCGCCAGGGTGACTGGTATGCAAGAAGAATGTACCAGGAAAAAGATCCTGCATACAAATATCATATCGAACACTACGGCCATCCTTCGGAATTCGGCTATAAAGATATTATCCCTCTCTGGAAGGCAGAAAAATGGGACCCTGATAAACTTATGGAACTCTATAAAAATGCAGGAGCTAAATATTTTGTCAGTATGGGCTCTCATCACGATAATTTCTTTCTCTGGAATTCAAAGATTAACAGATGGAATGCCGTTAATATGGGACCTAAAAAGGATGTTTTGGGAATATGGCAGCAGGCTGCTAAAAAACAAGGCCTGAAATTTGGAGTTTCAGAGCATCTGGGAGCCAGTTATACATGGTTTCAGGCTGCTCATGGTACCGATAAAGAAGGTCCTAAAGCAGGAATACCCTACGATGGTACAAATCTCGATAACCAGGATCTCTATCATGCAGCTGCAATGCCCGATGATAAAGCCTGGCTGACGAAAAATCCTGCTTTCCAGCTTGAATGGTACAGATGCATTAAGGAACTTGTTGATAATTATCAGCCCGATCTTCTTTATTCCGACAGCGGATTGCCGTTTGGTGATGTTGGCAGGACTCTTATCTCCCATTTTTATAACCAGGACATCACAAAAAATAATGGAACATTACAGGCTGTCTATACCTGTAAACAACCATCAGATGGCAAATGGGCAGAAGATCTTGAAAGGGGTGTAAAAGATACTGTCAGTCAATACCCGTGGCAGACAGACACTTCAATCGGTGACTGGTATTATCGTACAGGTCAGAAATATAAAACATCAACCGAAATTATTCAGATGCTGGTAGATATTGTCAGCAAAAACGGAAACCTGCTTATCAATGTAGTTCAGACACCTGAAGGTGATCTCGAACCCGACATGCTTAAGATACTTGAAGAGATAGGGATCTGGACAGCGGCAAACGGAGAAGGTATATACGGTACACGTCCATGGAAAATTTATGGAGAAAAACCTGTTGACAAACCTCAAAAGAAACTTGGCAGATTCGATGAAAACTTCGGATACAGTTCCAAAGACATCCGTTTCACAACAAAAGGTAATACACTATATGCTTTTTGTCTTGGAAAACCGGAAGTTGATATCCTGATCAAATCACTTGGTAANTCTTCTTATTCATTCTCCAAACCAATTGCTTCGATCTCAATGATTGGCAGTAAAGAAAAGATCCACTGGAGTCAGAGNTCCAAAACTCTTACAATTAAAAAACCTGCAAATCTTCCATCATGGCAGGTAACAGGTTTTAAAATCGAATTTAAAAAGTAAATATTTCAGTTAATCTTTTCTTTCATTGATCAGGGTTCTTTGCTCCGGGCANTATGAACGGAGTAAAGAACCCTCTCAATTTATTCGCCCTTGAGCTTCTTAAGTTCATTGAAGTGGTCCATTGTCAGTTTCTCCCTGGCTTGCCGGGATGTTTTTCGATAAGCCTCAAACTCATTTTTCAACTCCTGGAGTTCTTTTTTTGTAGTGCTCATAGCCGATAAATTCCTTTTAAACGCAAGAAATCCGATTAGCAGTGCAGCAAGCAGGGCTGCAAGGATTGTCCACATGATCTTGTTGTATGTTGACTTATTGACCTCAATTCCTGCAACAAGTATACTGTTTTTTGTCCTTGTCATCTCCTCAAGTCTGGTCTGTGTTGAGGTAAGATTATTCTTTAGTGTATCTATTGTTTTGTTTAATGAAGATACCGTTTTATTGAATCCTGCTATTTTACTGTACAAGGTGAAAAGAGTGTCGGAAACATTCCCTTTTAGTTTTTGGAACATATCCTCTCTGATTGCCCGGTAATCTTCATAAATTCGGGTATGCTCCCCGATATAATCATACTGTTCTTTAAGCGAATTCTTAAGAAGTACATCTGGCATTATCACCTGGCCTGTTACCTTGATAAAAGAGATTACCGACACAGCCAAGATCAAAACAAGTCTGATTCGCAACTGTTTCATAATTTCAAGTAGATTAGGTTAAAATAGAATTGACTCTCATTTGTTAAACGTAAAGCTGAGGTTAAAATTATATCTTTAAAAGAGTAAATTTAAAATCTTAAATATCAGCATTTCATAAATTATTATGAAACGTATAAATTTACATAAAATGTACAAATTTATTATTTCCCTGATATTCTCACTAGGCTGTACGTTTCAGAGCTTTGGACAGCTAACTTCTAACTGGTTTTCATTTAAGGAAATTGAAAGAAATATTTGGGTCATAGACGATCACAAAGCCGTNAATATATATCTGGTNATCGGAATGGATAGTTCTCTTGTTGTGGATACAGGAATCGGGTCGGCTGATTTACATGCNTTGATAAGCAAGATCACTGANAAACCNCTGATCGTGGTCAATACCCATGGTAATTCCGAAAATGCAGGTGGAAATTATCAGTTCGAGAAAGTTTATGTGCACCCCGATGATTCATTGAGTGCCAGAATCTGCAACTTGCCGGGAAACAGACTGGATGCTGCAAAAAACATGCTTCGTGGCGAATCTCCGTCTAAAAACGATATGTTTATTGGCAATGAGGTCCACACAAAACTGGTCGCTGTTCATGATGGGCATTTATTTAACCTTGGTGACAGAGTGATTCAGGTGATCGAAACACCCGGACATAC
>JGI20214J51650_10000954_pt1 | contig 18267 bp, 19 predicted proteins | sample WetSurMetagenome_FD_51650 | JGI IMG/M metagenome (IMG submission 51650) | reverse complement strand
AAATCGGCGAAACGCTCTATGTTCTTCCGGGACATCATCCCGATCTCGAAGGCGAAATCGTCCTTCGCGTCAGCATCGGCCTGCAGGATGACCTTCATATCNTANAGGTTACGCTTGACCCGAAGGTCGAGCTTNCCGTGTCCATCGAGGACNCGACCACCTGCACCGATGTAATAGTCCTCGGTGTTCTCACGGAACACGTCGATGTTGAAGTCGACGTCCCGCTTCAGCCTGCCGAAGGGCTTCCATAGGGGGGCAGGGCGGTGGTTGATGTACTGGTCCAGAGAGAAACGGAGGTTAAGCAAGATGCCCTTCTCCAGGATGCCAGGCTGCACCCGGTCGTCACCGATGGCACCGAGATAGATGGTGTCGAACCTGCGCAGCGCCTCCACGTCCTCGGACGTTAGCAATTTGCCTGTACGAAGGTATCGCTCTGCATTGATCTCCATCTCCTGGAAGTCGAACTGTACCGAATAGTTCTCGGACAGCGCCCTCAGGACCTTCATCCCCTCGTTGACGACCTCTGGTCCGATGCCATCACCTGGCAGTACGGCTACTTTGAACATCTCTTCTCCTCCTTTATCTTGGCCATGAGGCCACCTCTCTCGATCAGTTCCTGGACGAATTGGGGGAACGGCGCGAACTGCCATTCCATCTCCTTCGTCTCATTGACGATGGTCCCACTGTCGAAGTCCACCCTGAGGGTATCACCCTCCTCCGCCTCGATGGCGCAGGTGACCGGTAGAAGGCCTACGTTAATGCAGTTGCGGTAGAATATCCTTGCGTAGCTCTCCGCCACCACGCAGGATATCCCCATCTGGAGCAACGCCCTCGGAGCATGCTCTCTGCTGGATCCGCATCCGAAGTTGCGCCCTGCCACTATTATGTCCCCTGCATTGACCAATTTGACCAACTCCGGTCTGACCTTCTCGAACGCGTACGACCCCAACCGGTCGTTGTTGTCGCTGGTCAATCTCTCTGCAGGTATGATCTGGTCCGTGTCAATGTGGTCGCCGAAGCGCCACACCTTGCCATGTGCTCCCTTCATAACGATCACTCCCTCAGGTCCTGAGGCCTGACTATCCGTCCCGCCACTGCGCTAGCGGCCACCACCGCCGGACCGGCCAGATATACTTCGGACCCCTTGTGCCCCATCCTGCCGATGAAGTTACGGTTGGTGGTGGAGACGCAGCGCTCCCCCTTCGCGAGGACGCCCATGTGCCCTCCTAGGCAGGCGGCACAGGTCGGTCCGGAAACAAATGCGCCCACCTTGACGAACTCGGCGATAAGACCCTCCTCCAGGGCCTGTTGGTAGACCCTGGTGCTTGCAGGTACCACTATCATGCGGACCTGTGGATGCACCTTGCGGCCCTTCAGCACCTCCACGGCGACGCGAAGGTCCTCGATGCGACCGTTCGTGCAAGACCCCAGGAACGCCTGGTCGATCTCCACGTCCACCTCTCTCACTGGCTTACCATTGCTGGGGAGGTGCGGTAGGGAGACCATGTTCTCCAGGTCGGAAAGGTCGTACTCCAGGACCTGGCAGTAGGTGGCCTCTCCATCGGCCATGACCGCATTCCAGCTTCCAGTCCTGACGGTCTTCATGAACGCCACCGTGGCTGCGTCGCAAGGGAATATTCCCGCTTTCCCACCAGCTTCGATGGCCATGTTGGACACGCTCATGCGCTCGCTGATGGTCAGCGCGCTCACCCCGGTGCCACCGAACTCCAGCGTCTTGTAGTTGGCCCCGTCCACACCGATGTCGGTGATGAGCTTGAGGACGAGGTCCTTACCAGAGACGTAACGGTCCAGACGGCCCTTAAGAAGGACACGGATGGACTCTGGGACCCTGAACCACAATCTGCCCGTGGCGAAGACCGCCGCTGCCTCGGAGGACCCGACACCGGTGCTGAAGGCATTCAAGGCGCCATAGGTGCATGTGTGGGAATCGGCCCCGACGATCAGTCTTCCAGGAGCGGCGAACCCCTCGTCCATCATCACCTGGTGGCACACTCCTCCCCTCCCCACCTCGAAATAGTTATGGACGTTCCATTTCTTTGCGAAGGTCCGCATCTCCTTGGCCTGCTCTGCGGAGGCCACGTCCTTATTGGGCACATAGTGGTCTGGGATGAGGACCACCTTATCTCGCAGGATGGTGCAATCGAGGTCCTCGAACTCCCTGAAGGCCAATGGGCCAGTGACGTCGTTCACCATGACATAGTCCACTTCGGCATCGACGATGTCCCCTGCTCTGGCATCCGTTCCGGACTTAGCGCTCAATATCTTCTCAGATATGGTCTTATGACTGTCCTTCAGCATTAGATTGGCCTCCTATGCATTCTTCCTGGAGTATAGTCTGTCGATGGCGGCGATGGTGGCATCCACGCTGGTCAGGACGATGTCCGTCCCGATGCTCTTGCCCACCGACATGACGTCGCCGTCCTCCTTCAGCTTAAGCTTCACCGTGACCTCGCACAGTGCGTCCGAGCCGCCCGTTATGGCACTGAGCCTGTATTCCTCTAGTGTGATCCTGTCGCTCACTGCGGCACGGATCGCGTTCAGAGCGGCATCCACTGGACCTATGCCCACGTTGGCGCTGCGTCGCAGATCCCCGTCGATGTCTATCACAACGGTCGATGTGGGTGTGATGTTCAGTCCCGTGAACACAGTGAACTCCTTGAGCTGGACCCTTCGTTGCTCCTTTTCCTTCTGGCCGATGACGTGCGAGGCCAGTGCGACGAGCTCGGCGTCGTCCACCTCCTTTCCGCTCTCCGCCAGTTTCTTCACCTTGTCCACCACCTCCATGGTCTGCTCCTCGTTGAGAGTGATGGCGTACTGGGATAGCTTCTCCTTGATGGAGTGCGCCCCGGAATGTTTGCCGACCACGATGTTGCGCCTCATGCCCACCAGCTCGGGGCAGAACGCCTCATAGGTGGAGGGGTCCTTGAGCACACCATGCACGTGGATCCCGGACTCGTGGGCGAAGGCGTTCGCCCCCACCACGGGCTTGTTGTCGGGTATCGGGAACCCGGTGAGCCTTGACACCAGCTTGGAAGTGGCACCTATCTTCTTCGTCTCGACGTTGGTGCTGATGTCGAAGAATGCAATGAGCCCAAGCACCACCTCCTCCAGGGAGGCGTTGCCGCATCTCTCTCCCAGTCCATTGACGCAAACGTGGACCTGTCTAGCCCCCTGTCTTACCGCCGCGAGGGAATTGGCCACCGCCAGGCCGAAGTCGTTGTGGCAATGCATGCTCAACGGGACCTTGGTGACGGGCATGATGCTCTGGACCAGGTACTCCATGGCTGCTGGTGACATCGTACCAACCGTGTCGGGGAGGTTTATCTTGTCCACGCCTGCCCCCTGTACCGCCAGGTGCATCTCCTTCAGGAAATCCAGGTCGGTACGGGTACCGTCCTCGCAACTGAACTCCACTGTAAGGCCATGGCCCTTGGCGTACTCTATGGTCTCCACCGCCTTGGTCTTGACCTGCTCCCTGGTCATGCGAAGCTTGTGCTTGAGATGAATGTCGGACGTGGCTATGAATGTATGAACATAGTCGAGGTTGCACTCCAGGACCGCATCTACGTCCGCCTTGGTGCATCTGGCCAGACCGCATATGCGGGAGGGCAGCCCGAGCGCCGTTATCCTACGGACGGCCTCCCTTTCCAGGGGATGTCATGGGGAATCCAGCCTCGATCACATCCACACCTAGGTCCGCCAGTGCTGTGGCTATGTTGATCTTGTCCTCCACGGACAGGGCGACGCCTGGCGTCTGCTCCCCATCCCTCAGGGTGGTATCGAAGATCATGACCTCTTCGGGAAGGGGCACATCCAAGACCAAACGGTTGTACTGGCTTGTGAATATACTGTCCCGTACGCAACCCTTGTCCCTGGGCTTTGAGCCCTCGCTCTTTGAATTCGTTAGGCCGGTCATACAACCACCAAATTCACCGATTTCAGCAATGAGCACTTTCAGTGCCGCAAAATTAAAAGCAAGTTATTGGCAAGCGAGTCCTTACTCATCTACTGCCCTCGGTGTCTAAGATTGCATTGCCTACAGGATATATAATCGTTGCCGGGCTGGTTCCTACAACGGCCCATCACAAATGCTCGGTGAACGACCGGCACAATTTGTCAGTTTTGGTATCCGTCCTGACAGAGTTAAATATCTTGCCTGATTTTTTATAGGCAGCTATCACTGGTTTGGAAGGGAAATGAATTGATAAGAGTGCTCTGCGTCGATGACGAACCCTACATCCTTGATATTACCAAGACGTTCCTCGAGCAATCGGGCGACCTTAGGGTGGACATGGCACAATCGGGTTTCGTTGCCATGCGTCTATTGAAGGAGCATCCCTACGACGCCGTCGTCTCCGATTATGACATGCCAGAGATAGATGGTATCGAGTTCCTCAAGCTGGTTCGCCTGGAGATGCCGGACATTCCGTTCCTCCTATTCACGGGAAAAGGCCGTGAGGAGGTGGTCATCGAAGCGCTGAACAACGGTGCCGACTTCTATATCCAGAAGGGAGGGGACGTCAAGGCGCAGTTCGTGGAGCTCGAGCATAAGATCAGGCAGACGGTCAAGAAGCGGCATGCCGAGTACGCCCTTTCAGTGAGCGAGCGGCATGAGCGTTTCCTGGTCAACATCATCAAACAGTCCACTCAGGCCTTTGTGGTCAGCTACCCGGACGGAGGTCTAGGGCTGCCGAACCAAGCCTTCTGCCAGCTCACCGGTTATGACGAAACGCAGCTCAAGGACATCAATTGGCTGACCGACCTCACCCCACCAGAGTGGCGAGAGACGGACAGTCGCATCTTCCGTGAGGTTGACATCAGCGGCGTACCACAACGTTATGAGCGCGAGCTGTACCGCAAGGATAAGACAAAGCTCCCGGTCGAGGTTCTGGTACATGTCATCAAGAACCCGCAGGGAGAGGTCCAATATTACTATTCGTTCATCAACGACATCAGCGAGAGGAGACAGACGGAGCGCACCGTGAAGCGCACGTTCGGGGCCATGGAAACGTCGATCGACGGAATGGCCATCATCAACGCCAGCGGTGAATGTGTCTATGTCAACCATGCCCAGGCACGCATCTATGGCTATGATTCACCTCAGGACCTTATCGGCAAGCACTGGCTGATCTTCTATGACGCCAATGAGGGCAAGAGGTTCCTGGACAACATCATCCCAACCGCCCGGGCCAACGGTTCATGGTTTGGACAGGTACTGGGAAGGAGGAAGGATGGGTGCAAGTTCCCCCAGGAGGTGTCCCTCACCTATCTGGACGATGGGGGGTTGATCGGGGTCACCAGGGACATAAGCGATAAGGAGAGGGACAAGGAGGCGCTCAAGCGCTCCCAGGAGGAGCTCAAGAGCATCTTCGACAACGCCCTCATAGGCATCTATCGGACCAGTCCGGACGGCCGTATACTGATGGCCAACCCGGCCCTGGTGCGGATGTTAGACTATGCCAGCTTCCAGGAGTTGCTGGCCCATACCGACGCCAATTCGATCTACGCCGACGGAGGAAGGAACAAGATCCTCGGCATCCTCGATGAACATGGCTTCTGCATGGGCATGGACACCAGTTGGAGACGAAGGGATGGTTCCATCATTTTCATACGGGACAGCGCCAAGGCTGTGAAGGACCTAGATGGCAGGACCCTTTATTATGAAGGGACCGTGGAGGACATCACCGAGCGCCGTCGGGCGGAGGAGGCCTTGAAACGTGCCAATGACAAATTGAGCTTGCTCAATAGCATCACAAGGCATGATATCCTCAATCAACTGGTGGTGGTGCAGGGGTACACCGACCTGCTGAAGAGCAAGGACGTCAAGCGTCAGTTCACCGAGTACGTGGTCCGCATCGAGAAGTCGTTAGGCACCATCAAGAGGCAGGTGGAGTTCACCAGGGATTATCAATCGATGGGTGTGAAGGAGCCCCTTTGGCAGGACCTCCATTCCATATTCAAGCGGGCATCGGTGGGCCTGGACCTAACGGGATTGGACGTGTACATGGATGGCAACGACTGGGAGGTCTTCGCCGACCCCATGTTCGAAAAGGTGTTCTACAATCTCCTCGACAACTCACTGAGACATGGGGGGCAGGTCACCAGGTTGTCCTTGGAGGCGGGGGAGTGCGCTGGNAACCTCGACCTCATCTACGCGGACGATGGAATAGGAATACCAAAGGGGGATAAGGAACGCATCTTCGAGATGGGCTTCGGCAAGCACACCGGTCTTGGTCTCTTCCTTGTCAAGGCCATACTCGAGATCACCCAATGCAGCATCGATGAGGAGGGCGGTGAGAACGAGGGGGCTCGATTCGTCATCAAGGTCCCGCCCGACTGTTATCGCCGACCTTGTTGACGATCAAAACCCGCGAGCATCTCCCCAGATGAGCTTATGAAGCTGCGGAAGAACCCTGGCATTTATCTTGTTCTCCAGGACGAACTCGGCCACCGGTCTTAGGTCCAGGCCACCGACCGGGGTGAATATCACATTGCATCTGACATCGTTCTCGTTCAACACCCGATGGGCGTGATGCAGGTCCTTACGATCGGCCACCACGAACTTCAACTGGTCCACCGGGGATAACAGCTCCAGGTTGGAGATCAACATCCTATCCTGCATCCCTGACGAGGGACATTTCAGGTCCATGCTGACCAGCATGTCCTCGGAACAAGGTAGGTCCTCCAGTGAGAGGGAGCCGTTCGTCTCCAATGTGACCTGGTGACCGAGGTCGAGCAGGCGCTCGAGGAGATGTAACGTCTCCTTTTGCATCAGCGGCTCCCCTCCGGTCACACAAACGAAATGCGTGTCCATCTCTTCGACATGTTCCAGGACCTCCTCGGGCTTCATCTCCCTGCCTTCCTTCAGGGCGAACTTGGTATCGCACCAAAGGCAGTCCAGGTTGCATCCAGTGGTACGGACGAAGGCGGTGGGGACCCCGATCAGGGTGCCCTCCCCTTGCAGGGAACGGAAGATCTCACAAATGCGCATTTTATCACCGATACTCCACTGGGTCGGGGATACCGACCTCCTTGAACCCTTTGAGCCTCAGGAGGCAAGAGTCGCATCGTCCACAGGCCCTCGCACCTCCCTGGTAGCAGGACCATGTCAATTCCAGAGGTGCCTTGAGATCCGACCCCAATCTTACGATCTCCGACTTGGACATGCGCAGGATGGGCGCATGGATTTTAGGGGCGTGCCCCTCCACGCCGGCCTTCGTCCCCACCCTCAGCGTCTGCTCGAAGACCTCGAAGAACTCGGGTCGACAATCTGGATATCCCGAGTAATCTATCGCGTTGGCGCCGATGAAGATGGCCTCCGCCCCAACGGTCTCGCATAGCCCCGCCGCCAGGCTGAGGAATATGATGTTGCGGGCGGGCACATAGGTGACAGGTATGCCCTCACCTATCTCGACGACAGAGGCCCTCTCGGGAACTTCCACCGTATGCGAGGTCAGGGCGCTCCCGGTGAATGACCTCAGGTCGAGGTCCATCACCACATGGTGCCCCAATCCATAGTGCTCGACGACCTTCCTCGCAGAATCGAGCTCGCGGGAGTGACGCTGACCATATCTTATGGTCAAGGGAACGACGTCGAAGCCCTTGGACAGGGCATAGGCCAGGACCACGGTGGAATCCAGACCTCCAGATAGCAACGAGACCGCTCGCATGGCCCTCACCGGAAGCGATGACATGCCCATGCGCTCTGACCGATCTCCTCGTGCACTCCCAGCTCGATGCTCTCCACGTTGGAGGGGAAAACCACCAAGCCTATGAGCCGATGCAACAGGACTCGGGAAAGCTCCTCGGCGCTGGACTCCTCTGTGTCGAGCAGAACGACGTCCTCATTGGGGAAGACATACCTCTTATGTCCAACTCTAACAACGACCTCTTCCCCTAACGATACTGTGATACGCTTGGAGTTGGTCGGTAACAGGACCCGGTGGTCGAGGTCCTCGACTATTCGACGGAGGCCGCGCTTGATCTGAACGAAATCCATGACCATCCCCTCTTCGCCGATGTCACCGTGGATCCGAACACTTACGACATAGGTGTGGCCGTGCAGCCTCCCGCACTTCTCATGTCCTGCGATGAAATGGCAGGCGGAGAACTTGATGTTAGCGTGCTCACCGTCGATCTCTAGTCTCATGTCTTCCAACCGCCTCTCAATGCCAACTTCACCTTTTAATGTTACCGGGATGCCCGCCTGGATGTCCCTTGGGGGAGAATGCTCCCCCCACAAGGGCCGAGGCCAATGCTATGGAGTCCACGTAGCTCGACTTCGCCCGCGACGTGTCGACGAAGACCTTATCCATGTTCAGGATCGGCGCTCCCATGGAACGACCTCCATCCACCAGGTGGAGGCATCGAAAGATCAGGTTGCCAGAGATCCCGTCCGGGGCGATGATGATGTTCTTGCTATGGACTGCCTCCTCGATAAGGATGTGGACGTTCTCTGCCTCCAATCCCTGGCCTTTCAGCAGGGTGACGATGTTCTCGGCGTCGTGGATGGTCCTGTCCACGGTCGGACATCGACCGATGTCAGAGGCGCGTCCCCCGGCCATGATGCCGATGCTGGGCGCCACCCCCATGCGGTTGAGCAGCAGCACTCCCCGACGTACCATGTCGACCTTGTCCTGAACAGTGACACCCTCATCGACCCCCACAGGCGCCAGGAAGAAGATGCTGCCCCCCCTGGGTTGCATCAATGCCATCCTTTCGATCTTCTCCAGACCGAACACCTTCTTGATCGCCATCATCGCCTGCTTGGAGTCCAGGTCGCCCCTCACCGCGGCGTCGATGCGCCCCTCCTTGAGATGTTGCGCCAGCTCCTCAGCATCGTGATAGATCGCGCTAGTGCCATAGCCAGTGGCGTTGGCGAGGTCGACGCTCGTCCTCACATGGTCCGAATCGATCGAGCTCCCCACTCCGACCTTCCTATCCCTACTCTTCGCCGCCCGGAAGACTGCCTCAGGTGACAACCTCTCCATCTGAATTCACCGGAGGATGTTATCCTTGCCACCCATATTAGGTTGTCTCGGTACATGGGGTAATGATTAAATAACTTGGTCAGAAATGAGCTGGTACGAACGCAAATAACGGTGAAGGCCATGAAACCACCACAATATGAAGAGATGGACCACGGCCGGGAGGTCACCATCCCCTTGGCCTTCGAAAAGGTGTGCGGTCGACTGAACCGTTATCGATTGAGGACCAACCCACCAAGCAAACCATTGCCAAATTGGGTCGGGCCGATCCCCCGGCCGACCTTCGAGGTGCTGGAGGAGGGCGATGGTTCGTTGGTCGCAGAGTTCTATCCCAACGGGCATTACAGATGCCACAGGGACGACTTCCTTCCATATTTCAAGAAGATGGAGGCCATCATCGAGAAGGCTGGCCAGGATGCATATGACCGTTTCATCGAGAAGTACGAGGAGATGCGGGAGTCGTGATGACCTCACCCGAGGATGGAGTCCATTCGATAGTCCTCCCANGCTCGATCGCCCAGAAGCACCTCGAGTTCGATCGGGGTCAGCAACGGTTTCGGATACCTCACCTGATCATCGATGGCCAGCCTGGGACACGCGGTCGAGACGAAGGCATCGACCTNGTAAGCNAGCAATTGGTCAGGACCGATCACGTCCATCAGGATGATGTCNGCCCTCTTGCCCTTCCCCCTCAGACGATGTGCCAGGTCGAGGGCGAGGGCGAACCGGTCCTGGCCGGACTTGGATGAGACCAGAATACCGAACCGCTCAGCGTCCAATGCCCTGGCTATGGCGGCGTAGCGCTGTCGTAGCACCCTGTCCGTAAGCTCATCCAAGGTACGCACCTGATCCATAATGGGGTCCACCACGATCACAGGCCTCTTTGCCTCCAATGATACGGCCAAGGGATGGAAGTCACCGCTGCCGATGAAGAGGAACTGGTCGACCTCCGATCGAATGGAGAGAGCTGAGGTGACGTTGCATCCCAGGACCTGGCCCTCATGCTTGATGCGGCCATCACCCTTGCCGATCAGGCAAACCTTCCCCCGAGACTGGAGGAATGCCTTCGCCTTCTCGAGCAAAGGCGCATGCTGCACGGTGGTCACGAGCCCGATCCGGTCCTTGAGCAGTGGAAGAGCCTTCTCCAACAAAGGGACCACATCGAATTCCAGTATGACCTCAACGAAGAGGACCCGGTCAGACTCGTTCAGTGAAGGTATCTCGGCGTGGCCGAAATGCACCAGGACGTCGGCATAGCGTGAGAAGTGATGGGAAATGTCACAGGCCCCATAACAGGGGTCGCCGAGTATGATAGTGCCGACGCCGGTACGGTCCGAGAGCTCGTCACTGATCCGNTGGGCATGTGCCTTCAACCCCTCGGGCATTTGGAGAGCAACGGTGCGGGCCCCCCTGACCCGGATGAAGTCGCAGACCTGGTCCAACTTGAAATCGTACATNGGGACGCCCTCGTAGAATAGGCAGAGGGCAAGATATAGAAAAAGTGTTAGTGGACTAGCTCGCCGCCCTTCTCAAATTCGGTGAAGCAAGGGCTCGGCAGCTTGAGGGAGGCGCTCCAGAGGGCCTCCTTGGCGGCGTTGACGTACTGCACCGGGACCCTGACCACAATGATGACCTGTCCAGCTTGTACCCTGGCAGCGGTACCGACCGCCTTTCCGAAGGCGGCACGCATTCCACTGGAGACACGGTCAGCACCAGCTCCGGTAGCGAGCTTGTTCTCTCGCAGCACGTGGTGGGGATAGACCCGGAACTTGATGTGGTAGTTGTTGGTCCCTGCCATCTTGGTGAGGATCCTGTTGCATGTGATACGGGCCGCCTCCAAGGCGATGTGCCTGATCTGACAAGGCTCCTTGATCCTGAGGGCGATGGTTACCGGGAAGTCACCGTTGGGGACCCCGAGGTCGAATGTGTTAATACGGGAGGCTGGTACTCCGCCCATGTATTCCCTGCGGCAGTAGGCCTGACCTCGAATTTGCCTGTACATCCTTGCTGGCTTCCTTGCCATGAACAATCACCATTAACTTCGTCTGACGTGACGGAATGGCTACATTCATATTTTCCTATTTATAGCTGATGGATGAGGCCTTCCGACAAGAACGTCGTCCAGCATTCCGTCAGGGTGGGGCGTTATTTATAATATCCGATAGGGAGTTCAAGCGAACGGTGCTTCGATGGACTTCATATCCAAGGTCGGTGGGCTGGAGCTGCTCCACGACATAAAGCCATTATGGGAGAGGTTGAACGCCTTGAACGTGGAAAGGTCCGAGCACTTCGGCGAACAACATCGCCTGCTTGGATTCGAGACCAGGATGATCATCGTAGCAGAAAAGGCACGTGCGGGGATGTGCAGGATCGAGATATCGATCGGGGAGGGAGGAGCCCCTATCGGTTATTGTGTCGCCACCATCGACGAGGATTACCTGGGCGAGGTGGACTCATTGTACGTCGATGAGGGGCATCGGGACCGAGGCCTGGGCAGCGACCTTTTGGACCGTGCGGTGGATTGGATGATGGCATTTCCAGTGAGAAGGGTGGTCCTATCAGTGACGGTCGGGAACTTGGACGCGCCAAGGTTCTATATGAGACATGGATTCTATCCAAGGAGCACCATCTTCGAAATGAAGATGCCCCCTCCTTGAAGCAAACCTATTTGACAGGATGCGGATTCAAGGTCTGAAGTGTTCAAATGGGAAAGAGGCACGTCAGCAACAAGGAGGTCAAGGCCATCGCCAGAAGGCGGATGGGAAGGCTCCTTGCCCTGGCGCGCGATCAAGCGATACAAGGTGACCTGGACCGTGCCAGGAGGTATGTGGACCTGGCACGACGCGTGGCGATGCGTGGAAACGTACCCATGCCCTATGGGGCGATGGTCTGTCCAGGATGCCACACCCCGTTCCTTTCAGGAAGGACCTGCCGGGTGAGGTTGCGCTCAGATCGCTTGATCATAACCTGCCAAGTGTGCGGTCAGTGTCGTCGTCTACCCTACGCGAGGGAAAAGAAGGAGTGGAGAGCGTGTCAAGGACCAAAAAGGACATCATGAGGGAAGCGGCTGAGCTTCGCCCCACCATCCATGTCGGTAAGGATGGCATCACGGACGAGCTCGTCGAAGAGGTAAAACAGCAGCTGAAGAAGCGTAAGGTTGTCAAGGTCCGCTTGCTCGACTCCAGTGGGGAGGTCCCCAAGGAGACCGCCGAGCTGGTGGCCGATCGCAGCAATGCGATCCTGGTCGATGTACGGGGATCCGTGGCGGTGATGTGCGAGAAAAGATATTTCGGCGTTAAAACGATCTCGGACGAGAACAGGTGAGTCAATGTTGGACATCGCCGACATCCGAACGGACCCTGAGAGGATCCGCGCCATGCTACGCAACCGTAATTATTCAGAGGACATCTTGAACGAATTCCTCAGCTTGGACGCAGAATGGCGACGATTGGTGGAGGAAGGCAATCAGCTCCGCCGCAAACGTAACGAGGCATCCATCAAGGTCCCGAAGATGAAGGGAGAGGAGAAGGCGACCTTATTGGCAGAGATGAAGGCGGTCGCCCAGCGCATCGCGGACATCGATACGAGGGTGGCCGAGCTGGAACAACGCCGGAGCGATGTCGTACTGCTCTTCCCCAACCAGCCGGACGAGTCCGTGCCTGTTGGTGTGGGTTACGACCATAACAAGCTGATCTTGGAGAGCGGAAAACAGAGGGAGTTCGATTTCCCAGCCAAGGACCACATCGAACTGGGAGAATCCCTCGACATCATCGATTTCAGCAGGGGGGTCAAGATATCCGGAAGCGGGTTCTACGTGCTCAAGGGGGACGGTGCTCGACTGGAACGGGCAATGATCAACTACATGCTGGACCTGCATCGCGAACAGGGCTATCTCGAGGTCTTCCCACCTGTCGTGGTGAACCGCAACTCGGTATTGGGAACCGGGCAATACCCGAAGATGAAGGACGACATGTACTGGTGCGAGAGGGACGACCTATGGCTGAACCCCACTGCGGAGGTCCCTTTGACCAACCTCTTCATGGATGAGATCCTGGAGAAGGACCAATTGCCTATTCATTACACTGCTTACCTGCCGTCCTTCCGGAGGGAGGCGGGTCGGCATGCTGAGATGAAGGGGATAATCAGGGTTCATGAGTTCAACAAGGTGGAGTTGGTCAAATTCGTCAATCCGAACACCTCCTGGACCGAGCTGGAAAGGTTGCGGCAGGACGCCGAGGACGTGTTCAGAGGGTTGGAACTTCCCTATCGTGTGTTGCTCCTTTGCACGGGGGACATGGGCTTCGCCTCGGCGAAGACCTATGACATAGAGTCCTGGGCACCGGGTACGAAAAGCTGGCTGGAATGCTCCTCCTGCAGCTGCTTCACCGACTTCCAAGCTAGGCGCGCCCGTATCAAGTTCCGACCTGAACCGCACTTGAAGAGCGAGTTCATCCATACCCTGAACGGCTCTGGTGTCGCGCTTCCACGCACCATGGTGTCGGTCCTCGAGAACAATCAGACCAAGGATGGCAAGGTCGTTGTCCCTAAGGCGCTCCGACCTTATCTGCAGGGCCAGGAACTGATCGAGTAGACGGCGCTCAACCCCTATCGTTGACAAGCTCGTCAATGGCGCGCTCATCCATTCGGAACGAGACCCACTCTTTCAACGATTGCCCGCCCATCCTCTCGTAGAACCGAATGGCGTTAGTATTCCAATCCAGTGCCTGCCATTCCATGCGTCCGCAGCCCATCGCCTGTGCCTTCCGTGCACAGAACGCGAAGAGATCCCTCCCTATGCCTTTCTTTCGATGGTCTTCAAGGACGAAGATGTCCTCGATATACAACGTAGGCTTGGCCAAGAAGCTGGAATAGGTCTGAATGAGGATCAGATAGGCCACCGCCAGGCCTTCTGTACGGACCAAGTAAGCCTCGAAAAAAGGTTTAGTGCCTAGGGCATGCTCACGGAGCCTAGCGATGGAATCCCTATGGGCGGGGAGAGATGTTCGAACTCAGCAAGAGCGACTATAAGGTCAACGAACTCGCCAAAGTTGTCCTCGTTCACCTTCTCCATCAGCATTGCTACCATGGACGATACCCCATGCAATGACGTGCTGGGTTTGATCCAAAGGGCTTACTTCTTGCCCTTGCCCTTGGCTGGAGCCTTCTTTGGGGCGGGCTTCTTCTTAGGTGCGGGCTTCTCCTCAGCCTCGTCCTCTTCCCCGTCATCCTCAGAGTCCTCGTCCACGACGCACTCCCCATCCACGACGATGTCCAGCTCCTCTTCGCCAACATCAACGTAGTCCAGGAAGTCGAACATATCTTCCTCGAGGGCCTTCAGAACCTCGACGCCCTCCTTTACCTTACCGTCCTCGATTAGGTCGATAGCCTGGGATAGAACGTCGAGCATGTCTTCCAATTCAAAGTCCAGTTCGTCAAACAGTTCCCCAAGGGTCACCATCAAAATTCACCAGAAGGCAATAGAGAGCACCTATAATTAATATACTGTTGCAAAGAAGGGCTCATTCCAAATAAGGACCAAAATGGTCATATGGCAGCAGAAACAATTGGCCATGGGTCCATGAATCCTCATCGCTTCGAATCCCATCACAAAGATGCCTTGATCAACGATGAAAGGGCGTCCGAGCAACCTGCAGAAGATATCATTTCGAGGGTAAATATCCATCCTGGTGATGTTGTCGCCGATCTAGGCTGCGGCAATGGTTATTTCGCCATCCCTTTGACTGAGATGGCCCATCGAGTTCTTGCCTTGGACGTAAGCCATGAGATGTTGGATGACCTCCTGGACCGCGCCAACGACGCACAGCGTGAAAAGCTTAGGCCGATCCGATGCGAACTTCCGGAACTACCCCTCCGAGCCTCAGGTATTGACCACGTCCTCATGGTCAATGTGTTGCATGAGATTGGGGACAAGGAGGTCATGGTCAATGAGATAATGAGGGTCTTAAAGGAGGGAGGAACGGTCAGCATCGTTGACTTTCATAAGAGGCCGACCATAAGGGGACCTCCCATGGAGGAAAGGATCGATGAATCAGATATCCCCAAGCTCTTTCCTGACCTGATCATGAAGGAACGACATAGCTTTGCATCCTACTATCAGTTCGAATTCGTTAAATCTCCCTAGACCAGGATATTTAGCCCTGCCGAATGGAAGGTCTCCTGAAGCCCAAATATCATTTCAGAGCGGATGTTGTCCACTTCCTTCAATTCGGTAGTGAACACCATCATCTCATAGAGAATGGCGTTCCCAGCCATGGAGGTCGCCCTCAATGAAGGAGATGGCTCCTTCGCGATCCCCTCCAACCTTGCCACCGCTAGGAGGAAGAGGCGTTCTACCTCGGTATGAGGTGTCAAGAATCCGACCTCCATCATCACACTTATCCGGTGAGGGGTGGTCCTTGATAGATTGGCTAGACGAGATTGCATCATCTGGCTATTTGGAAGGTTAACGAAGGTCCCGTCATCCGTCCTCACCTCGGTGAATAATAGGTTCTTCTGTACCACCTCACCCTCCAGATCCTCCACCTTTATGAGGTCGTTCAGCTCGTATATCTCCGCATCCATCAAAGCCAGTCCGGAGAAGATGTTGCTTAGTGTCGGGTATGCCAGGATCAAGGTGACCACGATGAAGGTAAGGACAAGGACGATGAATAAAAGACCCACGTCCTGGAGGTTGAGCAAAGAGAACAAGGAATAGGTTATGGTCAGTANTGCTATGGTCCAAAGAACATATCTGATCATGGTCTTGAAAAGGTCAATGACCTGGGGACTGATGCTCTTCGTGCGGTACTTGTAGTCCTCCAGGATCTCCTCGACCAATTTTATGANGAAATAGATGGCCAGGATGATCACGATGACCGTTATCAATAATGCAAAATGCTCGTTGAGGAATGAGGAGATGGTCCCGATGACGTCGAAATCTGGGATCAAGGAGAGGATCACCAGCAGGGCTATCACGACCGCGATGACGTAGATCACATAACTGAGCACGAGACTTGTCGTTCGGATGGACTTGCGTTTCAGGTCGACCTCCTCGGGCTCACAGGTACGGTTCATCAATGCGATATGTCGCATGAAGTGTACCAGGATCTTTGCGATCAGGAAGATGAAGACTATGATGGTCAGGTCGAGGACATAGGGTATGAGCGGGTCCCACACCGTCGTCTTGAACTCAGCCCAAGCCAGTGTAAGGACGTATAGCCCGGTAAGCACCATGATGGTGACAATCCCGGCTTTAATGGCGATCTCGATTGCTGAGGCCACATTGCCATCGATATATTTGCCACATTGCCGTTTCATCTTGTCGAAGGTACGCGTCAGATATGACCATAAGTACAGGCATACGACCAGGCCTGCGATCCAGAAAAGCAGGGGCCATCCGACCTCGGACATCCATTGCTCGTCACCGATCGCTATGATCCCACGCCTCCCGAGGACCTTCGCATGGCTCGAGTAACGATTATCCTAAATAAGAAGGTTGGTCCACCCAGACGATGGACTGTAGGATCACCGCTCCGATATGGTCATTTTGATCAACCAGCATTCGTTTACTGAACGACCTCTCGCGAAGGGCATGTCCGGTATCGCATGGGTGGAGGATCCAGANACAAGAAGACCAGCGGATATCTGGGATCTCCCCAGATCCAAATCCAGGAACTCACCCAATTGTGCGATGTTCGCCTTGACCTGTGTCGCTACCTTGAAATCCAATCCTTCGAATCCTGAGGCGAACAGCTCCGGTAGTCCAGCCTGGGTTTGGACGCTGAACTTAACCCAGATGTTCTCCGTCAAGATCTCGATGCCAGCTCTTGTCGTTTTGGAGGAGATCGGGTTTAGTGGATCGTTCAAGAGCTCTCTTACCACCTCCCCGAACCAGGCGAACGCCTCCGGAAGGAAATTACCNTCGACAAGGAGAGACGTCTTGAACCCTGTCGAAAGTGCACCGGTCTCNTCAATGAAGGACACCTGGATGAATAGTCCTACCTCGGCCACCCGTTCGAACAGTAGATCCAACAACCTGACAAGTAGATTGTTGACCGCTGTTTCCATCACCTTTCCTAACGAATCGAGATCATATCCCAAGGCTTCGAGCTGTTCAAGGGCCTCGGTCATCGTAATCAAGATGATGTNTGAGATCCCCTCCTCATCGATCGGGCCCAGTCGGAGGTGTGAGTTGGGGAGCCCTTTAGTCGCTGCTCGGAATTCCCAACTATCACCAGCATCGAAGCTCCTTTGCCAGGTTCGACCATCGTTCTCCTCATCGAAGGTGTAGGGCGACGAGTCCACCTTCTTCCCACTGGGATCGATAAGAGCGACACTCTCTGCGAATGGGAACCTTGAACTATCTCCATTGTCAAGAGCCTGTCCATTATAGCGATATATGGCGTAACATCGGGGTAGGATTATCGTGTCGCCAATGTCATCGATACGGATGATCCCATGGGNGGTACGCAACGACCATCCGCTAAGGCTGATCGCAGTGTCCTCGGGGTTGTATATCTCTATCCATTCATTTCCAGAATCCCTCCCGAACGGGTTCTGCTCATATTCGTTGATGACGGGGTGGTCTAAATTGGGCACCGCGAACTTTAGATAGAACCCGGCATCGATCTCGGCCTTCACCCCTGGAATCGGCAATGGTATGTTCGAAAGGACCCTTCCCAATCCTGGGACCTGGGAGAGGGAGAAGCTCACCTCTTGGTAGTAATTGAACTCTGGAAGGACAATGTCGATACAACGCCCATTGACGATTCCGGTCACCTCGATGAAGTGATCGAATATGGTCATGAATGGATCGATCACCACGCTGACGATCGTCGTTGGGGATTTCATGGTACCATTTACCAACAGATAATAGTCCCCGATCGATGGCCGTACCATTCGGCTGGTCATGCTGAGCGAGCTGTCACCGAAATCAAGGTGCGTTGTGAAGGAGATCAGCTCGATGGAGTCATGGAGAGAATTTCCACTTCCGTGCACATGGACGGAGCAATCCACTCCCCACAGGTCGAATCTTACGAGAAGTTCTTTATCAGTAGGGAACATCGTCTCGACCAAACGACCCAACTCACTCATTCCGGACCTGGTCCAATCCTGTAAATCAGACAACATATCGCAAAGGGACCGGGTAATGGTGCCCAATCCCCCGGCGCAATATCTGGTCAGCTCGGAGACCATTTCCATTACATAATCCAATAATTGCGTTGCACCTTCACCGATGTCGCAAAGCGCACTGGCCATC
>JGI20214J51650_10000952_pt1 | contig 18307 bp, 13 predicted proteins | sample WetSurMetagenome_FD_51650 | JGI IMG/M metagenome (IMG submission 51650) | reverse complement strand
AGGATCCATGTTTCACCGGTCCGGTGGGAGAGCAGGTACTCAGCGAGCTGTGATGTCCCCTCACCGGATCCAGAAAAAATATTCCCCATACCGCCACTACCGCGGTTCTGCTGCGGGCCGGCAACCGGAAGGTTACCACCGTCCCCATACACCAGCGGGGTAAATGCCCACACCATTGTAGCAAGGAACAGGATGGCGATGGCGGCGGCAGCGATAGTCCGCAAATAACATCCTGTACCGGCAATGTTTCGGAGTTTGATGACTGCCAGCAGGATGCTGAAGATGATAATCGCCGGAAGGAGGATCATCACGAGGATGTCCGACCATGGCTGGCTGTACGACAGGAACAGGACCTGAATGACCCCGGTCACCGCTACGGCTGCAACAAGGAGCCAGCCACGTACACCGCNGGAACACCAGGTCTCGTACANACCGAAGGCGCTAATTCCCACAAGCATTGCNAGAGGCGGGGCTATCGTAGCGATATAGTAGGTATGCCAGAAGCCGGTCGTGAAGCTGAAATAGAGCAGCCCGGGCAGCAGCCAGAGCCCTGCTGCAAGGAGCGTAACCCCCCGTTCACTGAAGAGGCCCGCATCCTCAAGTCCCTTAAGGGAAAGGGTTGCAGGGCGTCGCCACCATGCAAGCAGCCCGATCAGCGCAAACGGCAGGAGCCAGGTGATCTGGCCGGCAAGGCCTGAATTGAAGAGCCGGAAGATGCCGGGGCTCCCGCTGTTGTCCATCCCACCGCCACCGGTCATCCCGCCGGGCTGCTGGACGCCGGAAGTTCCCGGGGGTACGTTTCCGGTACCGGAGGGCCCGTTCGCCATGGATGGCGGCGGTCCCATGCTGCTCTGGCCCTGCTGGCCGGGGGACGCCATCATGCCGTCCTGTACTGAGTTCCCGGTCCCGATGCGATCAGCGGTCCGGTTCTGCCTCATCGTGCCCATGAATGAAGGTGGGTCCTGACTGTCTGGCGGGACGCCGGATCCTGTCAGGGCACCGGACCCGGTCGGACCACCTAATCCTGTCGGGCCACCCCCGGGACCCCCGGTACCGCCCATCCCCCCGTTCTCCAGCCGGTGCAGGCCGTTATAATTGATGATAAGCCCGAGCACAGTATTGTCCCCGCTTCCCCCGATAAACGGGCGCTCGCTCGCCGGGATCATNTCGACNGCGACCGCCCATGAGAGGGATACGACTGCAAGCAGGAGTATTGCCAGACCGAGGTGGAGAGCCTGTTTCTTCCACGGGCNGTCCCGTATCCCGAGAAGATAAATGCCAAGCACTGCGGGGACAACGATGAATGCCTGTATCATCTTGATATTGAACCCGATCCCGACAAGAGTGACCGCAAGGAGGAGAAGAGGGAGGGACTGTTCCCGTGCGGCTTTAAGCGCTGCCCAGAGCGCGAGGAGGAGGACGAAGATCAAAATGCCGTCCATCGTCCCGTTCCGGGAGACGGCAACGAAGATGGGCGTGACGGCAAGGGTAAAGGCCGCAACCAGCCCGGCAGGCTTCCCGAAAGGCCGGGAGACGATCGCGTAGACCAGCGCTACGGATCCGACACCTGCGAGTGCCTGAGGCAGGACAAGCGCCCAGCCCGAGTACCCGAAGATGACCGCGCTGACAGCCTGCACCCAGAGACCAACCGGGGGCTTGTCGATGGTAACGAACCCGGCAGCATCGAATGAATTGAAGAATGCAACACCGGGATTTTCAAGCATGCTCCTGACGGCAGCAGCATAATAGGCATTGGAAAAACCCTGGTTCCAGACATTCCAGAAGTTCAGGAACGCTGAGAAGATCAGGATTGCCCCAAGGAGTATCTCCATCCGGTATTTTATCACCGTCTCATTAAGGGTCATGGCTGGCGGTCCTGCACTTCATGGAGGATGCTGACAATTTTCCCGAAATGCAACGAGCAGGTTCCAGGATTTTCCTTTTCAAGGGTATGCAATTTTTCCTGTATTGTGAGAAGCTCATCATGGGTAATGAGGAACCACGGGTTTTCATGCGCCATTCTGAAAATGACCTCCTTGTATGAGTGTGTCGAACGAGAAGCAAACCCGGGGCCCGTCTGCTTTTCCGGGCGGCTGCTTCCTTATCGTATAAGTTGTTCATCCTGACTTGCCCGGGCGGATATATTGATGATACGGGACGGGTGAGAGGATTATACAAGGGAGGGATGTATTGAACCGGCAGGGATCATAAATCCAAAACCCTGAAGAAGACCGGAGACAGTATTGTGGTAAAAAAAGCCCGGCCATAAAAGATACCAACCATTTTTATCAGGGACGGCGACATTATGATAAAGCGCACGGTCACGGTACCGTGATAATAACCAATCTACCCGGGTGTTTATCCAATGGCCGAAAAACAGACGGTTTCCATTTCATCGGATCCAGATTTTTTGCAGGAACTATCGGAGTACCTGGAGGTGCTCTCCAACCCGGTACGCCTGAAAATTCTCAAGGTAATCGAGAAAGAACCAAAGGAGATCAGCGAGATCGCATCCCGCATCGACACCAGTTATGCAAACACCAAGAAACACATCGACCAGCTCGTCCATATCGGACTTGTCCGGAAAGAAGCGGGGTTCGGGCGGGAGACGGTAAAAGGTATCCATCCGGTCTGGAAATTCTCCCTTGCCGAAGGAAGCATGAACCTGCTGATCAAGAACCTCGGGGTTTTCTCGCGGATTAACATCCCTATGGGATACGGCGAGATCCAGGGAACGCTCGAATCGGTGCGGGCAGCCGTTATCAGGGAATCGGGAACGGACTGCCCGGCCCTCCACCTCGTCGAGGGGAAAGGAGCCGGCCGAACGTTCCTCCTGAAGAGCGACCGGGTTCAGATGGGAAGGATCGATCCGGACTTTCCATCGAAACCTGGCGAAGGGGACATCGCGCTTCCCGCAGAGTACGTGGCCGTGACACGGATTACCAAGCCCCATGCCATCGTTACCCGGGCAGGAGCCGGATGGCAGATTGAGGACCGGGGCAGCTCGGGGGGAACCTACCTGAACGCGGATCTTATTACACCGATGCACAAGACCCCCCTGAAAAACGGGGACATCATCGACCTTGCCATGGGTGAAGACGCGGCACGGTTCCTGTTTATCGCAAACGAGTGAATACTGATGGGAGATTGGGCAAATCCAGGCCTGCAGGTACGCAGGATGATGGCGAACGTATATATCCTGTTTTTTATCCTCTTACTCGTAACACCGGTCACTGCAACGGTATTCACGTATGACGGAAAAGAAAATGCCAGCTCGATCCAGGACCTCATCAATACCACAACCAATGGTGACAGCGTCTATCTTGCAGGAGGGAAGTATTACGGGAACCTCCAGATTGACCGGTCTATTGTTTTTGGTGCCCTGAACACGACCACCCCTCCTGAGATCGTTTCGTCCCGGGCATCGGATGCAGGGATCACCCTTGCATCAGACGGCATTACGATAAACGGTGTGATAATTTCCGGGGAGGCAACGCAGGGCCTCCTTGTAGCGTCAAGTAATAACCGGATCAGTGCAATTACCGTTACGGGACTATCCCGGGGAATTAGCCTGAAATCGGCGATAAATAATATTTTCTCAGGCAATACCATTCTCAATAATTCTGTTGGTATCGATGTGGACCGCAGCTCGCGTTCCAACACCTTCTACCTGAATTCCCTGAACAATACCAAGGATGTGGAAACCAAATCGGCAGAAAATATCTGGTCCTCTGGCCAGCAGGTGTACAAGTATGCAGGGCAGGAGTTTACCGGACAGGTGGGAAATTTCTGGAGCGGATATACCGGCGCGGATAATAACGGTGATGGAATAGGAGATGCTGTCTATACGATACAGAGCGACAATTCCGGGCCGAATGGCATATCAGGTGCAACCGATCGGGCCCCCCTTGTCAGTCCACCGGAATCATATACCCTTGTCAGTGTCGCGAACCCGTTCAATTTAACCCGGGTGGACGGGACATTGCCAACACCGGAATTCTCCGGTATCCAGCAGCAACCGGGAAACCAGATGGGACTGGGAAATCTGCCGGTTTCCGGCAGTAGCCTGTTCCCTGCGGAAAATGCAATTCCGTCAGCAGTACGGAATCCGCTCTTTCCCTACCTTATACAGTACTGGTGGGTGATTCCCATTGCGCTTGTCATTTGCGTTGTAGCCGGCATCTGGTTCGAGAGAAAATGGAAACGAAGGGAAACGGTTGCGGGTGATGACAGGGACGTAAACTCCTCACGAAACATCACGGTAGTGAAGAAAACCCTGCAACCGGCGGCAGACGGCGGACAGGCCCAGCTCCATTACGCGGCGCATCTTCCGCCGGCGCTTGAGAGAAAATATCCCGATGCAGAATACATTGCCGAAGGCGGTGTCTCGCGGGTGTTCAGGGCATGGGATGAGAAGGAAGGGCGGGAAGTTGCCGTGAAGGTCCCGATCCGGTTCGATGAAGTGACGGGCACCCAGTTCACAAAAGAGCTTCATGTGTGGGAAGGGCTTCATCACAAGAACATTGTCGAGATCTATGCGGCCAACATCTTCCCTGTCCCCTACATCGAGATGGAGTTTGTAAAATCCGCCCTTGCTTCCATGCAGTTCCCTCTCGAAACAAACCGGGCTGTCGATATTGTGAAAGGGATTGCCGAAGGGCTCCGCTATGCCCACGAGCAGGGGATTGTCCACCGGGATATCAAACCCGGCAATATTATGATCACACCGGAGGGTGTACCGAAAATCTCGGACTGGGGGCTCTCGAAAGCAGAGGGGACAAAACAGTCCGGCATTATCGGTTTTTCCCTTGAATACGCTGCTCCCGAACAACTGGCCCCGAACCTTTACGGGGAGCCGGGTCCATGGACAGATATCTACCAGCTGGGGGTTCTCTTCTACGAAATGCTGGCAGGAAATGTACCATTCAGGGGCGGGGGGATGGGTGAGGTGACGCATGCAATCCTGCATGACGAGCCATTGCCGCTGGATCTTGAGGGACCTGACGCCGCATTGATTAAGGATATTATCCTGAAATGCATGGCAAAGAAGCCGCAGGACCGGTACGGTTCGGTGGCCCTGTTACTGGATGACTTAAAAAAAGTCAGGTCCTGAGTAAAGAGAGGGTAATTCCACCCGGGACCTGTTCCTGATATAAAAGCCGGTGCATCCTTCAGAGGCTTTCGCACAGACATGTTCTTCTGCTTTTCTCTACACCCTGCTGTACAGGATTAAGATCCTGACGGGGGAGTGCCAGACGGGCCTGATCCGTCCATCTGCATGCCATCCGGCGGGGTTCCTGAGGGCCGGGTGCCGTTCATCTGCATGCCATCCGGCGGGGTTCCTGAGGGCCGGGTGCCGTTCATCTGCATGCCATCCGGCGGGGTTCCTGAGGGTTGGGTACCGTTCATCTGCATACCTTCAGGGGGGGTCCCCATCGAACCGGCCGACTCGTTAAACTGAGGCCTGGCGCCGGTATCCCCTGCCGTTGCTGCTTCCGTTCCATGGGTCAGGGTCGGGATCGTTGATAGAGTACTGCTGGTTTCAACGGATGAACTACTATCGGTACAACCTGCGACGAGGATTCCCGCAATGAGGATTGATGATGTAATCAGCATCATGATACTTTTTTTCTGCATTGGATTCGTCTCCTGAAATTTCCGGTCAAGCATAGGATATGCAGGGAGCCGGCATTACCTGTTCAGACCCGCCCGGGCATCTCCCGGTGTGTCCGTCTCCAGACAGGTCATTCACGGCAGGATATAGCCGGTACCAGTGCCTGGCCAAATGGACTCCCGGGAGAGTTCTGCAGGTCTCGTGAACATTTTTCAATGATTCCCTGAAGGGGATCATCCTGCATCATCATGACCATCGCCTGTATTATATTCAACACATAGGGGGAGTCAAATACTGTATCAGGAGTGCCATTAATTGAACCCGTAAGGGTAAAATATCTCAGGATTTTAACAGACCAGATTCCTGAAAAAAGTGACGGGGGATTATCCTTCTGAACGAAAAACCCGGAGTTGCTGGGATTTCTCCCTCACAACTGGTTGCTCCCTCCTCCACGGTGCCCCCCTTTCGGGCGCCTGCGGAGATAGAGGACCACACCAGCGGCGATTACAACGATAATAAGGATTCCTGCGATAATATATGCAAATGACGAGGACTTGGATGAAGCGGCTGCCGGGGCTGTGGTCTCAACGGGTATAACCTCTGCAGGGGTAATAGTGGTTGGGGGTTGCCCGATCGGAGATTCCGCAACAGCTGGCGCCTGGGTCGGGGTCCTGTCCGGATTCACTGAACGTGCGATGATATATTCACTCGCTGTCCTGGTGCTGTTTCCCACCGCATTGACTGCCTTCAGAGATATGGAATAGGTACCGGCATTTGCATAGGTATGGATCGGGTTTTCATCCGTGCCTGACGAGCCATCACCGAACGACCAGAGCCACGATGTGGGGGTGTTGGATGAAGTATCGTTGAACCGGACCGTAAAAGGAACTGTTCCCGATGTCACATCCGCAGTGAACGATGCAACGGGGGAACTGGCAGAAGTGATCGTGATATAATCGGTCTTTTTCGTGGTATTACTGCCGGCGGAATTTTTCGCCGTCAGGGAGACCGCGTAGGTTCCTGCTTCGGTATATTCATGGGTCGGGTTCTGTTCGGTCGATTTCCCGTCATCGCCAAATTTCCAGCTCCATGTTGTCGGGGAATTCTCCGACAGATCAGTGAACTGGATGGTGAAGGGAGCTGTGCCGTTTGTCACATCTGAAGTGAAATTTGCAACAGGTTTTGTGTAGGTTACCGTGATGTAACCATTCATGGATTTCGTGTCACTCCCGGCGGCATTGGTCGCAATCAGGGTAACCGTATAGGTATCGGACATCGTGTAAGTATGGGTCGGGTTTTGAAGGGTGGACATGTTCCCGTCACCAAACGACCAGATCCATGAGGTGGGGGAGTTCGTTGTGGAATCCACGAACTGGACGGTGAGGGGCGCGTTCCCTTCAGTTACTGATGATACGAACGATGCGACGGGGATCGTGGCAACCTTACCGGCACCAATATAATCAGCTTTGGTAACGGTGTTGCTCCCGCCATCATTGGTCGCGGTCAGCGTCACCGTGTATGTTCCGCCCGTCGAATAGGTATGCACCGGGTTCGGGAGCGTGGACGTGCCGCCATCACCAAACGACCAGGCCCATGAGGAGGGGGAGTTTGTTGACAGGTCCACGAACTGCACACTGAGGGGAACCGTACCACTCGTTGCATTCGAGACAAAGGATGCCACCGGCGTAGATGCCCCCTTGCTCGCGGTGATATATCCGCTCTTTGTTTCCGTATCAGTTCCTTTCGCATTTGTAGCTGCAAGAATTACCGTGTAAGTACCTGCACTTGTATAGGAGTGCACCGGGTTCTGGAGCGTGGATGAACCGCCATCACCAAACGACCAGAACCACGAAGTGGGTGCGTTCGTTGAGGAGTCGATGAACTGGACGTCCAGGGGGACGGTTCCCGTGGTCACATTCGAAACGAAGGAGGCCACCGGAACTGAGGCACCGGCGCATGCCGGGATAAATGCTGCACAAAGAACAAGGAAAAGGATTCCAGCAAGGGCCAATTTTATAGGAGCCCGCTGGCCAGTTGGCCAGGTACTTTTTTTCTTAATTAATGGAGTCTGCAATACCGCACCTTCATTAAGGGCTCTACTTTCCGTCTATATATATGATGCGAATATGACGGAAGTGAAATACTTACTAAAAATGGGGATAATCAATCAAAACAAGGATCAATTATCTTTTAACGGATTGCCGGTAAGCCTGAACGTTACGCCGGAAATGCCATATTGACCGGTAAAAAAAGGGTGGCAGGATGTGGGATAGGTTCCTGCCAGCCTGATCAAAGAAGAAACGGACGGTATTTTGCGGGTCCTGTCGCAGTTCCTCCTGTCAGGACATCACTCGGGCCGGACATTGCATGTCTCTCTGCAGGGATATCGGTTTTCTGGGGGTGTACTGTCCTTACCTCTCCCTGTCCGGTCCCGGGTTTTTGTTGTCTTTGAGGGGTTATATGATTCTCCTTATCTGCGTACTCATCGTGCCTGCTGAACCGTATGCTGTTCCGGACCCGTGAACGGGGCCGGTATGCAAAATACCCGCAAAGTTTGGCCGGGAACATCTGGCGCACCAGTCTGTATGTACCGGTGCCCGGCGACAACAACCGTTGTTACCCGGCATATATCGTGTTCGTTCTCATTCTTTTTGCCTGCTTTAGGCAATCACCTCCATTTCACGATGACCACCATACCAGGCAGTCATCCCGCATCACCATTCTTCCCGCACTTCATATATTCAGGACATGACTTGAGTGCAATAATGCCATGGGCCAGGCATAATTTGAACCCGCTGGTGAACATAATCCGGCACGGTTCAAATCGAGTGGTGGGGAGAGTGGATGGGACAAGATCAGAAAGTCCGGTCGTCTAAATCAGGTGGAACAAAAAATGAGGGAGGGCTGTCACTCGCCCCGGTTTTTTCTGGGAGGGAATGGGTTCTGCTTAGGTTTTTCAGAAGTCTTGATCCGCGAGAAGACTTTCCGGGTATAAAATTTTAATAAGACGGAGACCTTATTCTCCGCCTCCGGTTCATTACTCCCGTTCATTCGCTCCTCAGTGCATCGATCGGGTCCATGTTCGAAGCCCGCCATGCGGGATAGAGTCCGGAGAGCACACAGACCAGCATACCGACGAACATTCCTGCGGGAACATACATGATACTGCTGGGCATGAAGAAGTACTCCGTCGTGCCGATCATCGCATCCACCACCGAGTACCCGATGACGATGCTCATCACCCCTCCTATCGCTGCTCCGACAATGCCGAGGATGAAAGCTTCGTATAGGAACATCCGGCGCACTTCTCCGGACTCTGTGCCGATGGAGAGGAGGATCCCGATCTCCTGCACGCGCTCGTTCACCGACATCATCATCACGTTGAAGATGCTGACCGCCGCCACTATCAGCGAGATGCCGCCAATTGCCAGGCAGAACAGGGTCAGGGTCTCCAGGGTCGACGAGATCGTATCGAGCTGCGAACTGGCATCGCTGATCCTGAGAGCCCCTTTCTTCTTGTCCGTGTTGACCACGGTATCGATTTGATCTTCAATATCCGATATCTCATTTACGTCGTTGGCGAGCACATTCACCTGGGTGTACTGGTCTTTGCCGCCATACTGCGCAGTGTACCATTCCTTGGAGACCACAATACCGTTATCGGTGCTCACGCTGTCGGAAACAGTCCCGCGGGTATCAATGATCCCGACAACCGTCACCGTTGCACGGGACGCCGAAGCGGTGTTGTTCGTGGGCGGGCCTTCTGAGGCGGAACTGATTTTGATCCGGTCGCCGACATTAATACCCATCGTCTCTGCAAGGGTCAGACCGATGAGTGCTTCGTTGATTCCGGCGATATTGGTCCCGTTCCCGATGGTGAGGAACTCGTTCACATCACTCGGGTTCATCCCGTAAATAGACCCGCGTCCCTGGATATTTCCCGAGGTGAACTGGGTATTGGTGGAATAAATCGGGATGACCGTCCCGTTCGTTCCTACGACAGCTTTGATCTTGTTCAGCTGAGTCTTGGAAATTCCGGACGATGACGACGATGAGGAGGCCCCGCCCATACCCGGAGGGCCCATCCGTATGGCGTCAGCGGTGATGACAATCGTGTTTGCGCTTGCCGCGAGCTGGTCCTCGACCTGCAGGGACATGTTNGTNCCGAGCATCCCCATGCACGAGATGGCNACCACGCCAATCACAATACCGATTGAGGCAAGGATCGAGCGCGTGAAATTCACCTTCACGCTCCGTACTGAGAGCTGGAAAAAGATATCGCCGATCATGATTCCACGATCCTTCCATCGTCAAGGCGGATTATACGCTGCGCGTATTCCGCTATCTTCGGGTCATGGGTGACGAGGATAACCGTTTTGCCCTTTTTCTGGAGATCACAAAGGATATCCATGATCTGGAACCCGGTCTTGCGGTCGAGGTTGCCGGTTGGTTCATCGCAGAGGAGGATCTTCGGGTCGTTGACAAGAGCACGGGCGATCGCTACCCGCTGCTGCTGTCCGCCCGAGAGCTGGTTGGGGCGGTGGATGGCCATTTCCTTGTCTATCCCCACGGCTTCGAGCATGGCTGANGCCCGGCCGGTCGTGTCGCGCGTCTTGTATTTCAGGATCAGCGGGTACTCCACGTTCTCATAGGCCGACAGGAGCGGGATCAGGTAGAACTTCTGGAAGATATAGCCGATGGTGTCGCGCCTGAGGTGCGTCCGCTCAAGTTTTGTCATCTTTGCCACGTCCCTGCCCTCAATATAGAGGTTTCCTGTCGTGGGAACGTCGAGGATTCCCAGCTGGTTCATCATGGTCGATTTGCCGGAACCCGATGGTCCCATGATCGCAACGAAATCATTCTCCATGATATCGAGCGAGACGTGGTTAAGGGCTGTAAAGTCCCCGCTCTCGAGGTGGTAGGTCTTGGTGGCATCTACCAGGCTGATAAGGGGAGTATCGGTCATATCCGACCCCTCACTGCTTCTTAATCTTTGACATTATCCATTTCCGCTTGGTATACGCAACAACGCCAACAATGACGAGCACGAACATGCCGATGACCGGGTAGAACGAGCTGATGCCACCCTTCGGGTTCGTGATACTGGAAAGTACGCTGCTGCTTGAGGAGGATGAAGATCCGCCGGGTCCGCCCATGTCGCCACCAGGTCCGCCGCTCATGCCACCGGGGACTCCCTGCATCGTACTGCTGGAGCTGGAAGACCGGGTGGTACTTGCGGATGGCGTGCCTGCGGAGCCGGAATATGTCGTGAGATCCAGGGTCTTGGTGACCGAGAAATCGGTACCGGCCGAGTCCTTCCAGCTGATGACCAGCGGGACGGATGACAGGGACTTGCTGGTGAAGGTGACCTCGAAGCTGGATGAATCATCCGAGGCAAGGCTGCCAACGGCATATTCCGGGTAGGAGCCCGTTCCCGTGGCAGGTGAACCTACCGAAACGACAACGCCGTTGGCATCCGTGACACCGGAATTCGCGATATCCCCGGTCAGGTCATAGGTCGTGCCCGAGGATGTAAGCGCAAGATTGTTGATGGTCGGCACGGCTGCATCCTTGGCATTGCCCGGGTTTACCGGCATGACGACCGAGACCTCCCGTTTTGTCTCGCCGGTCTGGTAGTTGACAGTGAACGTGATATTAGTCGCCTTATGGGGTGTGATCGTGAAGGGTACTTCGACCATGGTATTTGCTGCAAGCTCGGAAACAAAGGTCTCTTTCGGGGTGATGTCCGAACCACTGTCCGAAGTGGTAATATAGATACTCTTGATNACCCCGTCACGCGGGTTAATGAGGCTCAGGTTGACTGCTTCCTCGCTTCCAAGGGTAAATATCTCCGGCTTCTTGGAGATGGCCGCGTGGAGGTCTTCTGAGTCCACTTCAAACGTGATGGGATAGTGGAGATTCTCAAAGTTACCATTACTATCTTTGGTCTCGATCGTGAAAAGGCTGAAATACTTGCCATCCAGCCCGTTTACGGTGACAAGGAAAGTATAACTAATCGAGTTGCCGGACGCAACGTAGCTCATTGTCTGCCAGTTGTCCTCCTTCACGATACTGATGTCGTTACCGGTNGAGAGAAGATTCGGGTTCGTTACACCGATAGATGCATTACCGTTATTGGTCAGCTTTACGGTTACGGAACCCTGTTCATAGGGATAGAACACCGCCGGGTCGATAGTAACGGAGGTGACATAGAGATAGGATACACCACCTGCCGTCTGGACGATTTCAGCAGCATTTACTGCCGGGATAACTGCAAGTANNAGAAGCATAAGGAACAGGCCCGCGCTGAACATTGCAGATACGTTTTTTGTGTTAGACAGTTGTTTCATGATCTCTTCCTTTTTAACTAAACGGTAATCCGGGGGTATGACTCCCCACCGTTACTGAATTTTCATCTCAGGGAAATTATTTTCTNAACGATGTGGTGCAGAGCACATATATTGGGATCATGAAGACTGGCGAATTATTGACGAAAAACCGGAATACTTAAACCGGGGAGTTCACTATATGCAGGCAGTAATGCATCCNTCCTGACACTCCACCATCCTGGATGGCTTTCCTCTTCTGATGACCGGAGATGCTGATAAATAATTCCGGAATTTTCCCCCGGGGTTTTGGTGAGACCTGATCCATAGATCCAGAAAAGACAGTATCATTTTTCCATCCAGAGCATGCAGTGAGAAAGTGCACCGGTCCCAGAAAATCCAAGGCCATTTCCTGTGTAATTTCTCACATCTTTTTAATCCCGTACCACCCACCTTTACCATAATGTGCGGCATTGCGGGGCAGTACTGTTTTCTTGGCGGGGAACCGGACAGGGAACTGCTGGCACGGATGTCAGACCAGCTCATCCACAGGGGACCTGACGGTGTGGGAANTGAGATCCGGGGCTGTATGGGACTGGTGCACCGCAGGCTTGCTATCATCGACCTATCCGATGAAGGCCTCCAGCCCATGACCAATGAGGACAAAACACTCTGGCTGGTATATAACGGCGAGATTTACAACTATATCGAGCTCCGCGAGGAGTTAATCGGAAAAGGGCACCACTTTCATTCACAGTCCGATACCGAGGTGATCCTGCATGCTTACGAGGAATGGGGTACCGGTTGCCTCCAGCGGTTCAATGGCATGTGGGCATTTGCCCTCTGGGACGAGAGGACACAGCAGCTCTTCTGTGCACGGGACCGGTTCGGGATTAAACCGTTCTATTATGCAGAGATCAATGGATCGTTCCTGTTTGCATCCGAGATCAAGGCGCTCCTGTCGCACCCGGATGCCGGGAAGACACCGGATGATGAAATACTGGGCACGTATCTCACCTGGGGGGTGCAGGATCACTCGGCCCGGACAATGTTTGACGGTATACTCCAGCTGGAACCGGCCCACGCACTCATTGTCACAAAAGACGGGCTGCACACACCATACCGGTACTGGGAAGTAACGATCAATAACGCACTCCGGACTGATACCGATGACCTGCAGGACGCGAATCGCTTCCTTGACCTGCTCCGTGACGCCACTCGCATTCACTTACGAAGCGATGTCGCTGTCGGTACCTGTCTTTCAGGAGGCATCGACTCTTCGACGCTTACCGTCCTTATCAATAACCTTATCCGGGACGAAGCCCCCTCAGGTATCAGCGATCGGCAGAAAACCTTCTCGGTAGTATTCACTGACAAAAGGTTCGATGAGAGCCGGTATATTGACGAGATTGTAGCCGTGACGGGTGTTGATTCCCACCGGACCGAGCCGGCTCCCGAGCAGTTGGGGGAGGATATCGACCGGCTGATCTGGGTGCAGGACGAACCCTTCGGATCACTTTCCATCTATGCCCAGTATTGTGTGATGCGGCTCGCCAAAAATAACGTGAAAGTTGTACTGGATGGGCAGGGGGCAGACGAACTCCTTGCTGGATACCTCGGGTACCAGGCAAGTTATATCCGGGGGCTTGTCCGTTCATCTCACCATGGTAAAGCGCTCCGGGAGATCGCGGGAAGCCTCCGGATCCACCGCGGCTTTTTGTGTTCGGCATTACGACAGCTCCTTACCCGCCGGACCCGGAGAAACCTCCTGACCGTAACGGTTCCTCCGGTTGACCGGTATACCGGCAGTCTCGACGAGGTGCTCCGGCGCGAGCTCTGTTCCACGAACCTGCCGGCACTCCTCCATTATGAAGACCGGAATGCCATGGCCTTCTCCATCGAGTCCCGTGTCCCCTATCTCGATGTCCGGCTTGTGGAATATGTGGCATCGCTCCCGCTCGACCGGAAGATTCGTAACGGAGTGACAAAAATCGCCCTGCGGAATGCCATTAAGGGTATTATTCCCGAATCCATTCGCTGCCGGATGGACAAGATGGGCTTTGTGACTCCCGAAGAGGTTTGGATGAGAGAGACACTTCGCCCGTTCGTACTCGATGTGCTTAGTTCTGAAAGGTTCCGGACACGACCGTACTGGAATGCAGATGCGGTAATGAATGATTATCTGGCATTCGTTGAGGGCAAGTCGGCATATTCCCCGGAGGTATGGCGTATCGTATGCACAGAACTCTGGCTTCGGAAGTTCTTTGACGGGAGACCGGGGATCCCGGAGGGGGCCCCAAGTTCCCCGGCAATCGCCGGATAACATACGGATAACCCGTTATACTGGTACGGGATCGAATTCTATAAATGGGAACTCCTGACAGAATTAAGTATTATTCCCGGAATCGTCAGGAAAAGGCCCGGGATATCTGGACATACTATGAAATCGATCATTCTTGCAGGTGGTGTCGGGACACGGCTCTGGCCACTCTCCCGGGAATATTATCCGAAACAGTTCATCCAGCTTGATGGCCATTCACTATTCCAGCGGACCGTTGAGAGGGCCTCCCGGCTTTCGGCATTGGATGAGATCTATGTCGTAACAAACGAGATCCACCGGTATCTTGTCCGGAACCAGATCGAGGAACTGGGACTCACGATTGCAGATGATCACCTCCTTGCCGAACCGGCAGGAAAGAATACTCTCCCGGCCATTGCCTGGGCAATGCAGCGCATCAGGTCGGGGTCTCCTTCTGCAACTGCGGTCGTATTCCCGAGCGACCACCTGCTTGGGGAGACTGCACTCGATCAGATCCGCGCAGCAGAACCACTTGCCAAAAAAAACCTGGTCACATTCGGAATTCGTCCTGCATCCCCGCATACCGGGTATGGATATATCAGGCCTGGAAAGCGCCTGGCAACCGGAAATGCGGTGGATGAATTTAAGGAAAAACCCGATGAGAAGACTGCAAAGGACTATGTAAAGAAAGGATATCTCTGGAACAGCGGCATATTCCTCCTGTCAACGGATTGTTTTTTCGAAGAACTGAAAAAATACCGGCCGGAACTCTATGCTGCATTTGATAGTGACACTCCGGTGAATTATACAGAACTCGAATCGATATCCATTGACTACGGACTGCTGGAACACTCAAAACGTGTCGCCGTCGTTACTCTGGAGACCGCATGGAGCGATCTCGGGACCTTCAAGGCACTCTACGATGTTGAACAGCATGACCTGGAAGGGAATGTCGGGAAGGCGGAGTTCCTGGCCGCATGCAATAATTATGTTCATGCTCCGGGAAAGCATGTCGGTCTTATCGGTGTCCATGACCTCATCGTTGTTGACACCGCCGATGCACTGCTTGTCTGCGACACTGCTCAGGCAGAGCAGGTGAAACAGCTGGTCGGCCGGTATAATAAACTGGATCTTGAGGTAACCAAATTCCATCGGACGGTGTACCGGCCCTGGGGATCATATACTATTCTTGAAGATTCACCGGTCTACAAGATCAAACGGGTCACTGTCAAGCCCGGCCAGAAGCTCTCCCTTCAGCTGCATCACCACCGCTCAGAACACTGGATTGTAGTGAGCGGGACTGCTGAGGTGGTCCTGAATACTGAGACCCGGTTGTTGCACCAGGGTGAGAGTACCTTCGTCCGCAGCGGGATGCGGCACCGGCTGAAAAATCCCGGGGTGATACCCCTTGAGGTTATCGAGGTGCAGCTGGGCGAATATCTCAAGGAAGACGATATCGTCCGGTTCGAAGACGATTACGGGCGGGAATAAAATCCGATCGTCCTGATGCAATCCCGGTTCACGCAACCGCAGGAAATTATCTTTTTTTTAAGGAATATTGTTTTGCGAACTGGCCGGAACTCCGACCGTCACCAGTCACGAGACACTGTGGCCCGCTTCCAATAAGGTCCTCCCTTCCAGCGAGCCTGAGCCCCTCGGTAACAAGCCCATGGTTCCGGGGATCGCGGTAGTGCATCAGTGCCCGCTGGATCTTCTTTTCCTTTCCCCGGGGCACATGTACCGGTTCCAGGGTAAACGGGTTGAGGCCGGTATAATACATGCAGCTCGATACACTCATCGGTGTCGGGGTGAAGTCCTGTACCTGTTCAGTATACAACTGATGGTCGCGGATATAGAGGGCAAGTGTAACCATATCGGGAATAGTACATCCGGGATGCCCTGACATGAAGTACGGCAGGATGTACTGCCGCTTTTTTTTGCCCTGCTGCAGGGTTTCGAACCGGGTACAGAACTGGTCAAAAACTTCCCGGCCCGGTTTATTCATGATCTTTGTGACCTGGGGGACAATATGCTCCGGTGCAATCTTGAGATGCCCGGAGATATGGTGGTCAGAGATCATCTCCAGGTATCCGGAATCATCGGCAAGGGCCAGGTCGTACCGGATACCTGATCCGATAAAGACATGGTTGATTCCGGGGATACCGCGAAGCCGGGAGAGCAGCCTGCACTGTTCTTCATGACTGGTCCGGAGATTTTTACAGGCCGGGCTGCAGCGCTTTTCCTCACAGGCACCGCAGGTTTCCCACTGGTCACAGGAGAGATGATACATGTTCGCTGTCGGGCCTCCGACGTCCTGGATGATACCTTTGAAGGCTGGCATCTTCGTCATGCGGGTCACTTCACGGACGATCGAGTCACTGCTCCGGCTCTGGATGATGCGGCCCTGGTGGTGCGTGAGAGCGCAGAAGGAGCAGGCACCGAAACAACCCCGGTGGCTGGTCACCGAAAACTGCACAGGTTCAAGTGCAGGGATGACCTGCGTGTACGAAGGATGTGCACAGCGTGTAAACGGGAGCTCGTAAATACGATCCAGTTCTTTCATTGAGAGCGGACACGCCGGGGGATTCTGGATCACGACGGTCTTCGGATGTGGCTGGGCAACCGGCTTCCCCCGTACCGGATCCTGTTCACGGTAATGGAGGGCAAATGCACGGGCGTACGTATGTTTGTTCCCTGACACTTCGGCAAACCCGGGGATTTCAACAATTCCCCCAGGGCGGGCATTTCGCCATTCTGCAACCTCCATCGTATAAGAGNTCCCACGGATATCCCGGAGGGTACTGACGGGTTCCCCGGCCGCAAGCCTTCCTGCAATTTCCACCATCTGCCGTTCGCCCATACCGAATACGAGAAGGTCTGCCGGGGCATCGGCAAGTATGGATTGTCGTACCCGGTCCTGCCAGTAATCGTAGTGGGCGAACCTGCGCAGGCTCGCTTCGATACNCCCGATGACAACCGGTATATCGGGAAAGAGCTCATGCACCCGGTTTGAATAGACAATCGTGGCCCGGTCCGGCCGTTTCAGGACCCCGCCCGGTGAATAGACATCGTCGCTCCGCCGCTTGAGATTCGGAGTGTAATTATTGACCATCGAGTCAACGTTCCCCGACGAGATGCCAAAGAAAAGGCGGGGTTTTCCCAGAACCGTGAAATTNTCCGGCGATTGTACCAGCGGCTGTGCAATAATCCCTACAGAGAACCCGGCATCCCACAGAACCCTGCCGATAAGGGCAGTTCCAAACGAGGGATGATCCACGTAGGCATCGCCGGTTATAAGAATAATGTCGAACTGCCGGATACCCTGCTTTTGCCCTTCCTGGAGCGACATGGGGAGGAACAACGGCTGTCGGGACATGTAAGACAAGGGTATTTTCCGGGATAGATAATTGTTCTAGGGAATCTCAACCGGACGGGCGCCGCGTGAGATCCCGGATAATCTCAGCAAGACCCCCGGGGAGGTCATCAGATTTCTCATCTTTCTGTAGGCTTGTGCTCTTTTTCTCTTCTTCAGCGGGAACCGTCACGTCCTGCTTCTTTTCGCCTGAAACTGTCTTCTGGCCGAGCACAGGCAGGTGCAGCTGCATCTTCTCATCGAATTCCCGGCGTACGGTAAGACCGGTAAATTCCATGATCACTGCTTCGACAATGAGGTAGGTAATGGCTTTTTCCCGGAGACAACCGGTGAGGGCATGGCCCGACCGGCCAACCGACGCATGATAATGGATATGAGGGCCGCCTTCCCCCTGATAGATGGTACCGACACCAAATATCTCCCATCCGCCTTCGAACATGACAAAATGGGGGACGGGCGGGATTACCGGTTCTTCAGGTCCCGTCACCATACGCCCGTTCATCAGGGCTCCGAGAAAATGGATCGATCCGGTCTGGATATTTTTGTCGATGATAAACTGGCGCAGCGAGAGGAGCATATCCTCGCCATCGTCAATCCTCACGACAAAGACCCGGCCGATCTGCCCTTCTGAATATTGCATATGATCAGGTTCCCGTTCTGGTTAACATATGGTACGCACGGATTTATAATTTATA